>Ga0315283_10004599_pt1 | contig 12037 bp, 10 predicted proteins | sample YL17G09_0_MG_FD_204541 | JGI IMG/M metagenome (GOLD analysis project Ga0315283, IMG submission 204541) | Sediment microbial communities from Yellowstone Lake, YNP, Wyoming, USA - YL17G09_0 | ecosystem: Environmental > Aquatic > Freshwater > Lake > Sediment | place: USA: Wyoming | collected...
CAGCGAGGCCGGCGCCGCGTCGATCGATGCCTACCTCGCCGAGGCGGGGTTCAAGGGCCGTGGCGTCGTGCTCGACGTGTCGAAGGCGGAATCCGTGGAGGCCTGCTTCAAGGGCGTCGAAGCCCGGGAAGGGGTTCCGTCGATCCTCGTTAACAACGCGGGCGTCACGAAAGACGGGCTCCTCATGCGCATGAGCGCCGACGACTGGCAGACGGTCATCGAGACCGACCTCAGCGCCGTCTACCGCACCTGCAAGGCCGTGATGCGCGGGATGATGAAAGCCCGGCGCGGCCGGATCATCAACATTGCGTCGGTCATCGGGGTGATGGGCAACGCCGGCCAGAGCAACTACGCGGCGGCCAAGGCCGGCATGATCGGCTTCACGAAAAGCCTGGCGCGCGAGGTCGGGTCGCGGAACATCACCGTCAACGTCGTGGCGCCCGGGTTCATCGTGACGGACATGACGGACAGCCTGGGCGAGGCGAGCAAGGCGGCCCTGCTGGGGCAGGTACCGCTGGCCCGGCTGGGTTCCCCCGAGGACATCGCCCATGCCGTGGCGTTCCTCGCGTCCCCGAAAGCGGGGTACATCACGGGCGAAACGCTCCATGTGAACGGCGGTATGTACATGATTTAAGAGGGGTTTAGACCCTATTGGACCCCTCGGACCGCTTAACATAGAATACGCCGCCCATACCGGCAGCCCCAGGGGGCGGCACCGGGATGACTTCATTCCTTTCAAAGGATTCCAACGACAATGAGCAGTATTGAACAGCGAGTTAAGGCGATCGTCGCCGAGCAACTGGGCGTCAAAGAGGAAGAGGTGACCAACGAGTCCTCTTTCGTGGATGACCTGGGCGCGGACTCGCTCGACACTGTGGAACTCGTGATGGCGCTCGAAGAGGAATTCGAGACCGAGATCCCTGACGAAGACGCTGAGAAGATCACCACCGTCCAGCAGGCCATCGACTACATCAACGAGCGTCGCAGCCAGGCCTGAGCTGCGACCGGTTCCGCCGCCAGGGAGGGCGGTGTGACCTGACCTTCGCCCATCCCGCCCAACCAGGGGGCCTCAGCTTGTCCAAGCGCAGAGTCGTCGTCACTGGCTTAGGCATCGTCTCCCCGCTCGGCAGCGACATCGCTTCGGCGTGGGACGGTATCGTCAACGGCCGCAGCGGCGTCGGCCGCGTGACCCGGATGGACGTTTCCGCGTTTCCCGTGCAGATCGGCGCGCAGGTCGTCGGCTTCAACGCCGAGGACTACATGTCGGCGAAGGACGTGCGCAAGTTCGACCCGTTCGTGCCGTTCGGGTTCGCTTCCGCCGTGCAGGCCATCAAGGACTCGGGTTTCGTCGTCACCGACGAGAACACTGCCAGGATCGGTGTGGCGATGGGCGCCGGCATCGGCGGCCTCAGCACCATCGAGGAGAACACCGCAAAGTGGCTCGAGTCGAAGAGCCCGCGCAAGATCTCGCCGTTCTTCATCCCGGGCAGCATCATCAATGCCGCCGCCGGGCAGGTGTCCATCCACTTCAAGTTGCGCGGTCCGAACCTCGCGCTCGTCACCGCGTGCACCACCTCCACGCACTCCATCGGTATCGGCGCGCGGTGCATCCAGTACGGCGATGCGGACATCATGGTGGCGGGAGGCGCCGAGATGGCGTTCACGCCGCTCGGCATCGGCAGCTTCTGCCAGGCGCGGGCGCTGTCGCAGCGCAATGACGCACCGGAAAAGGCCAGCCGTCCCTGGGACAGGGACCGCGACGGTTTCGTGATGGCCGAAGGCGGCGGCGCCATCGTGCTCGAAGAGTACGAGCACGCGAAGGCGCGCGGCGCGAAGATCTACGCGGAGTTCGCCGGCTTCGGCATGAGCGGCGACGCGCACCACATCACCGCGCCGCCGGAAGACGGCGAGGGCGCCCGCCTCGCGATGACGGCGGCACTGCGTGACGCGGGCGTCAATCCGGACGGCCTGCATTACATCAACGCGCATGCCACCTCGACGGAGCTGGGCGATCGCGCGGAAACGGTCGCGATCAAGCGCGCGCTCGGCGATTACGCAAAGCGCGTGCCGGTGAGTTCGACCAAGTCCATGACCGGCCACCTGCTCGGCGCTGCCGGCGTGGTCGAGGCGATCTTCTCGATCCTCGCGATCCGTGACGGCATCCTGCCGCCCACCATCAATCTCGAGAATCCCGATCCGGAGTGCGATCTCGACTACGTTCCGGGCACCGCCCGACGGGCCAAGGTGACCGTGGCGTTGTCGAACTCGTTCGGCTTCGGTGGCACCAACGGGAGTCTCGTGTTCCGCGCCCTCGCGTGAGGGACGCGGCACCCCGCCCGAACGGCCTCGACCTGCTCGCGCTCCACGAGCGACATCCCGAGCGTTACCCGATCCTGCTCGAAAGCGTCAGTGGCGCCGGCCCTCTCGGCCGCCACGACGTCCTGCTCGCGCTGCCGGGCGAGCGCCTGGTCCTCACCCCCGGCGCGGAACTTGCCGGCGACTCGCAGCACGCCCCGGGGCGATTCCTGGATGCGCTCGATGCCTGGTGGCAACGGGAGCGCACGCCCGCGAGCGGCGGGGACGTGCCGTTCGAGAGCGGCTGGTTCCTCTACCTCGGCTACGAACTCGCCGCGCAGATCGAGCCGACGCTGCGCTTGCCGCGCTCGCGGTTCCCGACAGCCATCGCGTGGCGCATGCGCGGCGCGGTCATCCGCGATTGCGGGACCGGGGAGGTGCGCGTCGTCGGCGAACCCGGCCATCTCGAGGCGCTGCGGCAGCAGGTGCGGTGCGATCTGGAAGTCGTCGCACGCGACGGCGCGGCAAGCTCGCACAAGCCGCAGCTGATCACGCACCAGACCGTCGAGCAGGAACCCGGCATCTTCACCGTGGGCGTGCGCTCGGCACTTGCAGCGATTGGTCGCGGAGACGTGTACCAGGCGAACCTTTCGCGCCCATGGCGGGCCACGCTGGCGCCGACGGTGCGCGCCGCCGACCTCTATCGCGCGCTCAGGACCGCGAATCCGGCGCCGTTCGCGGGCATCGCGCAACTGGGCGAGTTTGTGGTGCTCAGCTCGTCGCCGGAGCGCCTGCTGCGCATCGAGGGCTCGATCGCCAGCACCCGCCCGATCGCAGGCACGCGACCGCGCGGCCTCGATGCGGCCACGGACGCGTCGCTGGTCCTGGAGCTGCAGCTCAACGAGAAAGAGCGCGCGGAACACGTGATGCTCGTCGACCTCGAGCGCAACGACCTCGGCCGGATCTGCCGGGCCGGCACGGTGCGCGTCGACGAGTACATGACGATCGAGACGTACGCAACGGTGCACCACATCGTGTCCAACGTCTGCGGCGAGCTGCGCGACGACGTGACGCCCGGCCAGGCGATCGCCGCGGTCTTTCCCGGCGGCACGATCACAGGTTGCCCCAAGGTACGCTGCATGCAGCTGCTCGCCGAGTTTGAGCGCACGCCCCGGGATGCGTATACGGGGTCCATGGGATACCTGGGGACGGACGGCTCGCTCGATCTCAACATCCTCATCCGCACGCTGATGGTTCACGGTTCGGAAATCGAGTTTCGGACCGGCGCCGGCATCGTGGCAGACTCTCAACCGGACGCCGAACTGGCCGAAACGAGGGCCAAGGCGCGCGGGATGCTGAGGGCGCTCGGAGGCGAATCATGATCGGACGCCGTCTGGTGAATGGAGTCGAAGGCACGGGAGTCGCCGCGGACGATCGCGGGCTCGCGTACGGCGACGGCCTCTTCGAGACGATGGCGGCCGGGTCCGGGCGCCTGCGTCATTTCGACCTGCACATGGCCCGCCTCGGCGAAGGTTGCCGGCGGCTCGAGATCCCGATGCCGCCCGTGGACGAGATCGCCGAGGATTGCAGGCGGGTGCTCGAGGGACTCGGCTCGGCCACCGTGAAACTGATCGTCACGCGCGGCGCCGGACCCCGCGGCTATGCGCCGCCGGCGGAGCCCACGGTTACGCGCATCGTGATGGCCGCTTCATCCCATGCCCACGAGTCCGGGACGACGCGCCCGATCGTCGTGCAGGTGTGCCGCACGCGCCTCGCGCTCAACGAGCAGCTGGCGGGCATGAAGCACCTGAACCGCCTGGAGCAGGTGATGGCGAGCGCGGAACTGCGCGGGTCGGGCCTCGACGAGGGACTGATGCTCGCGATGGATGGCCGACTCGTGTGCGCCACGTCCGCCAACCTGTTCGTCGTGCGCAGCGGGCGGTTGCAGACTCCCGCAATTCGCGATTGCGGCGTCGCAGGCGTCATGCGGCAGGTGGTGCTGCGTGCGGCGGATGCGCTCGGCATTCCTGCCGAAGTTCGTGATCTCGAAATCGGCGACCTCGAGGCCGCTGACGAAGTGTTCCTGACCAATACTGTGCGCGGTATCCGCCCCGTGGTCGGCGTGGCGGGGATTGCCCAGTACGGAGTCGCGGAAACGACGCCGCGGCTCGTCGAGCACCTGGCACAGGCGAGCGAATGACCCTCGTCCGGCGAGTCCTCGCTCTCCTGCTCTGCGTCGGTCTGGCCGCCGGCGTGGGCGGGTACTTCGTCTTCAAGCAATGGCTCGCGACGCCCCTGCAGACCGGTGCAGCGCCCGCGACGGTCGAGATCGCCCGCGGCGAATCCCTTTCCGCCGTTGCGCGGGGGTTGGCCGACCGCGGCATCCTCGAGCATCCGCGCTGGCTGTCGGCCTACGCGCGTTTGACCGGCGCGGATGCAAAGGTGCGTGCCGGCGAGTACTCCATCGCACCGGGCACGACGCCCGACGGCCTGCTGCGGCAGTTCCAGAGCGGGGTGGTGGTGCCGCACTCGATCACCATCGTCGAGGGCTGGACGTTCCGGGAAATGCGCAAGGCGCTCGAGCGTGAGGATGCGCTCGACAATACCTTGCGTGGCCAAAGCGATGCGGACGTGATGCGCGCGCTCGGCGAGGAGGGCGCTGCGCCGGAGGGGCTGTTCTTTCCAGACACGTATCTTTACGGCAAGGGCACGACGGATCTCGAGATCCTGCGGCAATCGCGCGCGCGCATGAAGAAGGAACTGGACGCCGCATGGGCTGGGCGCGCGCAGAACCTGCCGTTCTCGACCCCATACGAAGCCCTGATCCTCGCGTCGATCGTGGAGCGTGAAACGGCCAACCCGGCCGAACGTCCGAGGATCGCCGGAGTCTTCGCCGAGCGCCTGCGCATCGGCATGCGCCTGCAGACCGACCCGACCGTGATCTACGGGCTCGGCGCGAAATTCGACGGCAACCTGCGCCGCTCCGACCTCGAGCGCGACGGGCCGTACAATACGTACACGCGGGCAGGCTTGCCGCCGACGCCGATTGCCCTGCCGGGTGCCGAATCCTTGCGGGCGGCCGTGCGGCCGGACGCTCGCGGCGAGCTTTTTTTCGTGGCCACGGGATTGCCGGACGGCACGCATCGCTTTTCGAAGACCCTGGCCGAGCACGATGCGGCGGTGCGGGAATACCTGGCCCGCTACCGCCGGCAGCAGACGGAGCATTGAATTGGCGGGCAAGTTCATCACATTCGAAGGCGGCGAGGGCGTCGGCAAGTCGACGCAACTGCAGCGCGTCGCAACGTGGTTGTGCAGCCGCGGCCTCGAGGTCGTGATGACGCGCGAGCCGGGCGGCACGCCGCGCGCAGAACGCCTGCGCGCCATCCTGCTCGAGCGCGGCGACGAGCCGATGCCCGTGTCCTGCGAACTGCTGTTGATGTTCGCGGCCCGGGCGACCCACCTGGCCAACCGGATCGAGCCCGCGGTCGCGCGTGGCGCATGGGTGCTGTGCGACCGCTTCACCGACGCAACCTATGCCTACCAGGGCGGCGGTCGCGGCGTTCCCGAACGCGACATCGATGCGCTCGTCTCGATCGTGCATCCCGGACGGCAACCGGATCTCACCGTGCTGCTCGATGCGCCCGTCGACATCGGCCTGGGCCGGGCGGGGCGACGCAACGGGAGCGACGGTCCCGATCGATTCGAGACCGAGCGGCGGGAGTTCTTCGAGCGCGTGCGGGCCCGCTATCTCGCCCGAGCCGAGCGCGAACCGCGACGCTTCCGCGTGGTGGACGCGTCCGGCGACGTGGAAACGGTGGAGGCCGCGATCCGCGCGATCCTCGAGCGCCTGGTCACCGGATCGGACGCATGAGCGAAGAGCCCGAAGTCCTGGAGGAGGGCGATGCCACGGCCCGGCCAATCGAGTTCCTGCCGTGGCATGCCGCCGCGAACGAGCGATTGAGGACGGCCCTTGCCGGCAATCGGATGTCGCACGGAATCCTGCTGCACGGGCCGCGCGGCGTCGGCAAGGAGATCTTCGCATCTGCGCTCGCAGCCGCGATGTTCTGTTCGCGCCGCGGCGTCCGGCTCGCGGCCTGCGGCGAATGCCCCGAGTGCCTGCTGAGCCGCGCCGGATCGCATCCCGACCTGCACTGGGTGCAGCTCCTGAAGGACGCCAAGGACAAGAAGGAAAAGAAATCGATCGGAGTCGACCAGATTCGCGAGTTGAGCGAGTCGCTCGGCATGACCAGCATGCGCAGCGGCTATCGAGTCGCGGTGATCGCTCCGGCCGACCTGATGACCATCGCGGCGCAGAACGCGTTGCTGAAGACGCTCGAGGAACCGGCCGCACGCACGCTCCTGGTGCTCGTGGCGGCCCGCCCGTCCATCCTGTTGGCGACGCTTCGCAGCCGCTGCCAGCGCGTCGAGATCGCCCGCCCCGAGCCGGAGGCGGCCTTGCGCTGGCTCGACGCGGCGATCGGCGGCGGAGCCTCCGAGCGCCTGTTGACGCTTGCCGGCGGCGCGCCGCTGCGTGCCATGACCCTCGCGCCGTTTTTCGAGGATCTCGAGATCCAGATGACCGGGATCCTCGAGGCGTTGTGGTCGGGACGCGCCGAGGTGACCCGGCTGGCGGCGGACATGCAGGGCGATGGCCTGCAGTCCCGACTCGACTGGCTCGAGTCCTGGCTGGGCACGGCCATCCGGCGCCGCAACCCGGGCAGTGAGACCCGGCTCACGCTTCCGGGAGGCGCTCTATTGCAAAGGACCGCGGCGGCAGTGAACATAACGACGGCGTTCCGCCTGGTGGATCGCCTGCGGGAAGCCCGCCGGTTGCTCGATGGCAATTCGGCGCCGCAGCTGGTAGTCGAAGCGCTGCTGATCGAGTTCCGGGCAGCCTGCGCCGCATAAGGAGTCGAGTTGATGGCCGTCGCCCCGCGACAACCGAACAAGCCCGGGTTGCTCACGCTCACCATCAAGGACAAGAGCGCCCTGTACCTTGCCTACATGCCGTTCGTGAAGAACGGCGGGCTGTTCATCCCGACGAGCAGCAACTACCGGCTGGGCGACGAAGTATTCATGCTCCTCAACCTCATGGGCGAGGACGAGAAGCTGCCCGTGGCCGGGCGGGTGATCTGGATGACCCCGAAGGGCGCGCAGGGCAAGCGCACGGCCGGCATCGGGGTGCAGTTCAGCGAGCAGGACCGCGGCAATACCCAGCGCAAGATCGAGTCCTACCTTGCCGGCGCCCTCGGCGGCGACAAGCCCACCCACACGATGTGATCTTGCTCGCCGGGGGAACCCCGGCGCGTCTAAACGCTTGCCCGTGGCAATCAGCGAATCCGCGAGATCCGTGGTCGCAATGCCGCCCCGCAGGACATGACAGTCGAAGCCGCGCTCGCTCAGGACGTAGGCGGCGGCAGAGCTGCGCCTCCCGTTGTCGCACACGACCACGTACGGCACCGCAGTATCGAGCGTCTTGATCTTCAGGCGCACGAAATAGAGCGGCACGTTGATCGACTGGTCGAAGTGGCAGTGCTCGTACTCGCTCGGCAGGCGCACGTCCAGCCAGCGGCCGCCCGCGGCGACCATCGCCTTGGCCTCCTCGTAATCCACCCAGTGCAGCATCGGCTCGTTGAGGAGCGACGTGAAGTCTTCCTTGGGCAGGCGCATCAGGGCGCCGTCGGTCAGCATGCTGACGGTCGCGTTGCGGCGCGCCCCGGAGATCAGCGCTTCCTCGCCGAACGTCTCGCCCATGCCGAGTTCGGCGAGGCGGATGCCTTCGCGGTTCAGCGGCGTTTCGCGGCTGACGGCACAGCGCCCGTTCATGATGATGTAGAAGAAATCGCCTTCCTCGCCCTGGCGGATCACCACGTCGCCCGCCGAGTACTCGACGCGCTGCAGGCGCATGAAGACGGCCTGCAGGTTCGCGGGCGGGATCTTGTGGAACGCGCGGCTCTGCAGCAGCAGCGTCATCCAGTCGTCGCTGGCGGCAGGGTTGGCGCTCAGGTCGCTGACCTCGTAGGCACCCGTCTGGTCCCAGGTGATGAGCACGTCGAGGAGGTCGCTGTCGATCGAGAGGTATTCGATCTTCTCGGAGGCGACGCGCGCGGAACAGCGGCGGGGCAGGATCGGTGCGATGGCGTGGCGCGCATCCGGCGTTCCCGCCTTGACGGTGCCGATGACACGGCCCTGCGCCATCAGTTCGACCACGCCGCTCACCAGGAAAAACGTTCGCTTGTCGGTGTCGCTTTCCTTGAAGAGCAGGCGACCCTGGCCGGATTCACGCACGACCGTCTTGCGCGACAGGGCGACGAGATTCTCCCGCCGCAGGCCGTCGAGCGGGGAGAAGTTCCGGAGTATTGCCAGGTCAACGGGTGCCGGTTCGTTCATTCTTCATGCGTGTCCGCTGGGCGCCTCCGCCTCAGTGCGGACGATTCGAAAAGGATGCGGCATGCTAACACACCGGGTCGCGTGCCAAGGCATCCCAGCCCGGGTCCGGGCGGAAGCGCGGACCGTGCCGGCGCTCCAGTTCCTCGAGCCTGCGACGAACCTCGGCCACGCCGCGCTCGCGCGCATAGCGCAGCGGCCCGCCGCGGAACGGGGCGAATCCCGAACCGAAGATTACGCCGGCATCGATGAGGTCCTCGTCCGCGACTACGCCTTCGCGCAGGATCGCAACGGCCTCGTTGACCATGGGCAGCATGAGGCGGTCCTCGAGGTCGTCCGGCGCCTTCGTATCGCCGGCCGCCGGCTTCACGGCCTTGCCTTCCTTCCATTCATAGAGACCAGCACCCGTCTTGCGGCCGAGCTTGCCGGCCTTCACCAGCGGCTCCACAGCCTCCGGCGCTGGCCGGCCTGACGCGTTTGCGAGGATGCGGCCGACGTGCAGGCAGACATCGAGACCCACGGTATCGGCGAGCTCGATCGGGCCCATCGGCATGCCGAAGTCGACGGCCACGCGATCGATGACCGCGTACGGCACGTTCTCCTGCGCCACGAGCATCGCTTCGGTGAGGTATGGCATCAGGATGCGATTGACGAGGAACCCGGGCGAGCTGCGGCAGGGCAGTGGCAGCTTGTCGATGCCGCGCGTGAACGCGAGCGCGGCAGCGCGCGCCTCGGCGTGCGTGTGCTTCGACTCGATCACCTCCACGAGCGGCATCTGCGCAACCGGGTTGAAGAAATGCAGGCCGACGAGGCGTCCCGGATCGGCGAGGCCCGCGGCCAGCGGTTCCAGCATCAGGCTCGAGGTGTTCGTCGCGAGCAACGCTCCCGGCTTCAGTCGCGGCTCGAGTTTCGCATACAACTCGCGCTTGGCATCGAGGCTCTCGAAGATCGCTTCGATCACCACGTCCGCTCCTTCGACGCCGCGGCCTTCCACATCCGCCGTGAGGCGCCGCATGGTTTGCTCCGCCTGGCCGGGCACCCGGCTGCGCTTTTCGAACGCGGTTCGCGCTCGCTCCAGCGCGGGACGGACGAATTCCTCCCCGCGATCCTGCAGCGTGACGGTGTAGCCTCGCAGGGCGCACCACGCGGCGATGTCGCCTCCCATCACACCCGCGCCGACGATGTGCACGTGCCCTTTCGCGGGTGCATCGCGGCCGCCGAGGCCCTTCATGCGCTCCTGCAGGAAGAACACGCGGACCAGGTTGCGCGATGTCGGCGAGCACACGAGCCTCGCCACGGACTGCGCTTCCGCCTCGTATGCCGTCGCGGGGTTTGCGCCGTATTTGCGCCAGAGGTCCACGATTGCATACGGGGCGGGATAGTGCTGCTTCTTCGCCCGCCGGGCCACCTGTTGCTCGATCTTCCGGGCGACGAATCCGCGCACCGGCCCGAGGGACAGCAGTCGCTGGCCGAACGGCGCATGGCGGACCGCCGGAGGATCGAGCACCATCTCACGCGCCGCGGCCCGCAGCTGCGCGGCGGGCACGACGCGATCGACGAGTCCCACACCCTTCGCCTTCCCGGGTCGCAGGTTCTTGCCGGTCAGCATCAGGTCCATCGCCGTCGTCACGCCGAGGAGTCGCACAGCGCGCACCGTGCCACCGAATCCCGGGTGGATGCCGAGCAGCACCTCGGGGAACCCGAGCGTCACCTTCGGATCGTCGACGCAGACGCGATGACGGCAGGCCAGCGCCAGTTCGAGGCCGCCGCCGAGGCAATAGCCGTTGATCGCGGCCACGGTGGGGAAGGGCAGGCCCTCCAGTCGCGCCAGGACCTGGTGCGCCGCGCGCACGAACGGCACCGCTTCTTCGGGCGAACGCACCTGCCCGAATTCGCCGATGTCGGCGCCCGCAATGAATCCTGCCTTGGCCGAGCGAATCACCAGGCCGCGAGGCGAAGCCCGCTGCACTCCGGTGATCCATTCATTGAGCTGCTCCATCGCCGCTCGCGACAGGGCGTTGGCGCTCGCGCCCGGCTTGTCGAACGTAAGCCACGCGATGCGATCGGCATCGACCTCGAGCGACCACTGGTTGTCGCCGGCGGTTCCTGGGGTGGACATGCATGCTCCGTGGTCGGCGTCAGGCGGCTTTGGCGCGCTGCTGGCCCGTGACGCGGAAATCGCACACCAGCGGCCGGTGGTCCGAGAAGGTCACCTCGGGAATCGAGAAAGAATCGATCGCGATGTCGCGCGAGTGCAGGATGAAGTCGAGTTCCATGCGCGGCTTGCGCGCGGGGTACGAGGGCAGGCGCGCGACATTGGCGCTCTTGAGCCCGGCGGCTTCCATGAACAGCGCGATCTCGTGCTCGCCCCAGAACGTGTTGAAGTCGCCGGCGACGATGACGGGCTTGGATGAGTTCTTGACGAGTTCGAACAGGTGCCGCAACTGCGCGTGGCGGTGCCGGAACTTGAGCGACAGGTGCACGAGGAACACGCACAGCTCGTCGAGCTCGAGCTCGATGATCAGCTTCTTGATCCCGGTGTCGAAGTAGTGGAAACGCTCGCCTTCGACGCGCGGCGACGCGAGGAACGCATTCGCCTGCTTGTTGACGATGGGCACCAGCGTGTTGAACGAGCTGGTGCCGTACTTGCACTGGTAGATCGAGTAGTGGCCGAGCGAGCTGGCGATGACCTCGGCCTGGTTGACCCGGCGCGAGCGGATCGAGCCGGTGTCGACCTCCACCAGGCCGACGATGTCCGGGTCCTGGGACTTGATGAACCGCGTGATGCCCTCGAGGACCCGCGGGTTGCTGCGCAGGTAGCCCGCGCCGGGGACGGGCAGGTGGAAGGCGGCCCCCGTTCCGGTCGCGTAGCGGATGTTGTACAGAAGAAAGCGCATCTGTCCGCAATTCTACGTTTCATTGCGGCGAACAGGAACCGAAAAGGCTAGGCTACACTAAGCCAGAACCCACCCGCCCTGGGCGGGTCACGGAGGCATCGTGGGCAGCGTGACGCAAAAAAATCCGGTCCGTTTGTTCGTCTGCCATGTCTATCATCCGGACGACGACTATCACCGGATCTTCGAGTACCTCGAGAGCGCGGACAACTTCTTCTACCTGAACACCTCGACCCCCGACAAACGGCCGCCGGGCGACAAAGAGGCGATCAAGGACGACCTGCGCAAGCAGATCACGGCGGCGGAGTGCATCCTCGTGCCCGCGTCGCTGTATCGCCGGCACCAGGACTGGGTGGATTTCATGCTTCACTGCGCCAAGGCGTTCGACAAGCCGGTGGTGGTGCTCGAGCCGTTCGGCTCGCACGACACGATTGCACCTGCGGTGATGGACATGGGCGATG
>Ga0315283_10004601_pt1 | contig 12036 bp, 18 predicted proteins | sample YL17G09_0_MG_FD_204541 | JGI IMG/M metagenome (GOLD analysis project Ga0315283, IMG submission 204541) | Sediment microbial communities from Yellowstone Lake, YNP, Wyoming, USA - YL17G09_0 | ecosystem: Environmental > Aquatic > Freshwater > Lake > Sediment | place: USA: Wyoming | collected...
CAAAGAGGAGCCCTGGCAGGGATGCACCCTTCCATGCGGTGAGGATGAGGATGACAGGCATGAATGAAGTTTTGGTGATGGAAGATCTCAGGGCGCGGTTACAGGTGGATCCTGGTAAATCGGCTGGAGACAAGAAGCATCAGAGAGCTGGACGGCAAGAGGCGGAAATGATGGATTTGACAGAGGAAGATCGCCCTGGTCATATTCCGGGTGTGGTATGTGCAAGATTGCAACCGATGGATTATGAGACTTACCGAAATGCGCCAAAGAGAAACCAGGAGAAGGAGAGGCCATGAAACTAGATATAGTCGATGAGATTCTGACCTGAGTCTTCCGGGGGCCGGCCAGCAGAATTAGAGAAGATGTTTTCAGGGAGAAGTACATATGGTCTGGCCGGGGCTGGGCGCTGTGGAACAAAAATATAATACTAAATACATCCCAAACTTTCACCCCCGTTTTCAGGAAAATAATAATACAATTCGATAGGTGTCAAACCACATACAGCGAAGACCGAGGCTCTTTGGAGATACTTTCCGGGCCGATCATCGGGGGTGTGGGCGGGCGATATGGTGTATTCATGTACTTTATGGAATGGGTGAGTCAGGAAAAGCACTTTTCCGAGAGGAGCATAGAGATAGGCTTATAATTGAGATGGGATTGCTTCCAACTGTCTTAACTCTATACCGAAGTTAGTTCTATGGCATTCTTGCGGTAAACTGCTAAAATGACGCAGAACTATTTCAGGAATCGACAGCAAGCGATCATTTTTGTAATCGGATATGTTCATGGCTCTGAAGTAGAACCGTCCACAAGAAAATAGATATCTCGCAAGTGGCTATCAATTGCTATGCCCTCCCGTGTAAATGAATCCAAGGTCGGTGCTGTGGATCTGCCCATTCCAGCCAGGCTCGTTTTCAAGGATCTACTCGAAAAGAAGCGAAAGGAGCTGGATCGGGCGAGGACGCAAACCAGGACCGCGAGAGAGCTTTCGCAGGTCCGGGCCATGCTCCTGGAGGGCCCGGTCTCCACCAAACAGATTGTGGCGGCCACATGCGTAAGCGACAACGTGGCCCGATGCCGGGCGCGGGAGGTAGGCGGCATGTGGGATGGAGGGGGGCATTGCTGGAGGCTGGCAGAAAAGGAATAAAAAGATGGGGGCGGGAGATAGCCAGGGAGATGGCCATTTGATGTGCCACTTGATGAGCTGGAGACCAGGACTCTAAAAGTACTTACATTGTAAGTATAAGTATCTCTGAAAATCTATCGCTAAATACTTCTTTATATACTAATATAATAAAATCTATTAAATCTATCTCTATCTAAAAGTAATCAGTATCAATCAATCTGAGAAATTCACCTCAGATTTTACTTTATTTTGCCGCACTAACCAGGGATAACGATAATACTTATACTTACAATGTAACTATCTTGGAAGCATAACGAGGATTCTTTTGCGCTTATCTCCTGTCGTTTCTTTCTGAATGGAATAGGAGCGGTCGCTTGTGGTGATGAGTATCTTAATTGCTTCATTGAGTCGGACGTTATCAACCTGGAGCTGTCCCTTTAGAGTCTCAAAGGTCGCTCTATGATCAGGTCGCGAGGTTAGATACTTCTCGATCTTATCCGCCCTAGAGATCTCAGTCTTTCCCGGTCCCTTCTTCGCTTCGCGGAGATCGTTGATTAGCCGGAGCTGGATAAGCTGGTTATCTGCATGGGTGTCTTGTGTGGCTTGCAAGGCGGCTATCTTCTCATCCTGGCGGGCAATTGTATTCTCCAGGGATTCGACCCTCTCCACAAGGGGCTGGATGACCTTCTCAATGGCCTTAGTGATGAGGGCCGAGAGCTGGCCGGAGGTCAGGATAAAAACGGCTTCTTCTGAAGGCTGTACAAAATTAGTTTGCGCCGCAATGGGTGCAAAACTATTTATTTGGGCGGTATCCACTACTTCCATAAGGTAAGTCTCCTTGCGACGGAGTTTTCTCCTGTCAGGGTGATGCTAACACCCTGGCTGGAAACCAGTTTTTTTATTTATTCCTATTATTGACTGCGATTATATTTTCGGCTTAAATAGCTAATTGTACGGTGGCAAAGCTAGATATGATAGCTAGATGCAAGATATCTGTTGTCATTATAGTTCACCGCTAAAATGACCTAAGACGTGACAGGGAGACCTTCAGCGTTTCTCTGTTGCTGACTTATATTCCCTTCTTCTTGCATTGTTCGATTGATGCAATACTCAATGCCGTGGCTACGTGATGCAAATTTGAGGGACTTTATTCCACCATCGAGCCATTCCAAAAACCTGCTATCCAGACTTATAGTGGCTTGTGTTTTTACCATGTACTTCTATTTCTCGTTATATCTATATAAGGTTTATCTGTAGTAATCCTTATATATCATTAGTTTCCATTATATATATTGGTGAACTGTAATGACTGAAAAGAATCTATTAGAAGGCCGAACCGGGCCGGTAACGCAATCAGTAGACGCAGTTAAGAGCCTATTAATCCACATGGGGAAGGCGATCAGCCCGCTACCTTCTAAGGTCAGCTTAGATAACGGTCGCTTGGTGCTGATCCTGTCAAATAAGAAAGATGCTTATTACACTTGCACCTCGCGGGCCTGTTCATGCCCTGGCAACCAGTTTAGGCATAACTGCAAGCACCAGAGAGCACACTTCTCACAAGCAGAGGCAGCAACCAAGCCCGCCGCGACAGAGACAGGCAGTATCCGTCCCACCGGGAAGTGGCCGGGCGGCCATAATGGGCCAGTGGCTGAGATTCCATTATCAAGAAAGGTGGTGGCCTGAATGCCCGGCCCGCAGATTGAGGCAGAGAGCGCAATACTCATCTGCCTAATTTCGATAGCAATGATCCTGGCGATGACTGCCATTGACCAAGCGCTTCAGAAACGTGAGGCTCAAAGACGTTACAAGCAAAAAGATGCTTTCGTCCGGGAGCTAAGAAAATGAGCCCGGAGGACATTATTGCCGAGGCCATGGAAAAGGAGTGTCGCAAGATATGTCTTTCTTATGTAACCAATCCACATAAGAAAGGTCCAACCCGTTACATAAGAAATGGCCAGCAGGGGCACCGCCAGGTTGGCAGCGACTTGAAAAGAGGGAGGCGGGCCAGAACCTGGCCCGGCCCGAAGGGCTTTTTAGTATTTTTTTTTATTTTTTTGTTTTGATGTGAGCACACATCTTCGGCATTAGATCCTGAGCCCCGTAGTTCCTCTCAGCGAAGCGTAAGGCTCTTGTAGTCTGCCAGGGTCACGAGAAAGAGGCTGCGGCATGCTCTTTGGCCTTCACACATCTTCGTATAGTGAGTCCTTTCGCCCGGTCTGCTTTTCCAGGGCAGGCCGACCGCTTTTGCGGCAGCCGGGATGATCATGGTTTTGCCCTTTGGGGCGGCCCGTTTCAGGGCCGGGCCGTTTCAGGCCCAAAACCTTGATCTTTCCCGGATTGCCGCGAGGTGGTCTGCCCTGGTTGGTGCAGACTGGATTGGAAGGACCCAAACGAAGATGTGAGAGGTCCTGGGGCCAAAGCCGGCTTAGCCCCCTCCCATTCCCCTCTCCCCGGGCCGACCCTGGGTGACTATGAGGCTACACAAAGCGAAATATTGAACAACGCTTCTGGAACAATTCCTCATGGGATCCTTCGCCATGGCGACTCCGGGGAGCTGGCCAGAAAGGTCAACCGCCTCAAAGAGTCTCTGGCCGGGAGCGAGATGGAGGCCCAGAACACCGTTCTTAATTTAAATAGTTGGAAATTTAAGGGAGTATCTGTCGAAGAGGTTTACGCTCCGATTTTTAAGCGCGATGTGAAAAGGCGCTTAGTGTACAGCGTAATCGCCGAGTCCGGGATGGTTGATAGCCAGGGCGATGTGATGAATGCCCAAACCATCGAAGACATGGCTCATAACTTCATGATGAGGTTTCGAAGCTTCGACGAGCGGCACGACTGGAAGCCAGTTGATGCCTTGCCCGTGGAATCCTGGGTCTTCAAAGAAGATGTAACCCTCTATGGACAGTTAATCAAGGCTGTTTCGTGGGTTATCGGAGTAAAAGTCTTCGATGATAGAATATGGCAAAAAGTCGAGGGCGGTCTCTACAAAGGATTTTCAATAGGAGGAAGAGGTGTCCGAACCCCTAGAGTACGATTTACATGATGTGGAGGCGCAATTCATAAGTTTTGTTCCTCGTGGGGCGAACAAGAAGGAGTACTTAGCTGTGGTGAAGGAATTGAACGAAGACATTGTAAAGACTATCCTGGAGACGCCTGACGAAGATCTGCAAAAAGCTCTCCAGAAAGACAGCGGCTTTCGCTCCATCCTCGACGGTGGTGTGTGGCATTGTCATCTCTCAACATGAATAATATCAAATTAAATAATAATTATCGATATGAAACCCCATCTTCCCCACATGCCAGGGAGTAGAGTTCCCGGTATGGCTTTTTTTAACGATCATCAGTTAGCAGCCATTAGACAAAAGATAAGTTGGTGAATTCAATGCGAAAGGTCGAATTTAATGAGCAGTTGACGTTGAAACTGTCGAAGGAACAGCGCGAGATAGTCGAAGATCTAGCCAATCGGCAAGAGGTCAGTTTGGCTGGCGCGGCCCGTCTCCTTATCGAACGTGGCATTGCCTCGGCTGGATTGTGTGCTGGAACCGGGAAATGTCAATAAACAATGGTTGCTCCGGGGTTGTAATGAGCAACCCCAGCGCGGGCAACCAAAGCAGAACGCTTGGACGGGTATTCTATGGCATTCAATAATTGCCAAATATATAGGCGTTTACTTATATCTCGCTCTTTTGATTCTGAAGGGCGACCATATCCGATTCTTGATGACGATCTCGAGGACGTTTTAGCACGGTCTGACTTTGCCAGGAGGGGGGAGGCGGCATGACTGACCCCCGGTGCGCGGACTGTCTGAAAGAAAATCGCCCTCTTCCGTTGTTTTATCCGGGCGATCTCGAAGCGATCATCGGCGTTGACATCCCCCAGAAGCGAGGTCGAAGCTGATGGCCGATATTCCCGAGGTCTTCAATCGGCCAGGTGCGGCCCTGATGGTATCCGTCCTTGATTGCGGCGAGCGTTTGCTCTCAGTGCTGGAAGAATGGAAGGCGGCAAATAATCCCATCCCGATGTATGAAGCTTGCCACGTAGCTGGTGTTTCCCCTCGCGCGGCACGTGTTTGGCTTTTGGTGCATGGTGTCCGTTTCGGCCCGGGCGGCTGGCAGGTCTCGTCCCGTGTTTTGGAAAATCACCCGAGCCCATACAACGCCAGACTTAAACGGATTTTTAAGGTGGTCTGAGATGGCACCTCCCCTTCCCGCACCCATCCCGGGTGTAACGGAGGCCACCATTGAGCACTACCAGAGGCCCGAGGTCAAAGCGGCTATCCTTTGCTACTGCGAGCATGGCCGAGCCCTGAACAGTGACGAACATTGGTACAAAGGCGGCAAAGATCCCAAAACTGTTATGCTTCGCGGCCCGGCTGACTATGATGCAACTATCGAGAGAGGCCGGACCCTTTATGCTACCTTGGACATTATGGAGAAGAGCGTTTTTAATCAGGCCGTACAGTGGGATGAGGCCCGCAAAAAGCCCGAGACCACGCTCGGAGACCTTTCTAGCTGCCTGGCATTCTCTCTGAGCACTGACATCGATTCAATCGGAGATATCAGGAAAAGCATAGCCGTAAAAGAGGCCGTCGAAGCGGCGGCACAATTTCACGTTGATTACCTCAGAGAGCGAGGCATTGAGAAAAGTGTCTACTGCCTATATTCAGGCGGCGGAATCTATGTGCACTTGCATCATGGCCTATTTGCGGTGGACGTGGGAAACACCACGCTCACCCGAGAGGACAGGAAGCGAGAATATCAAATCATATGCAAAGCATACAATCGCCTCATTGGTGACATATCGCAGGCATTCTTTAGGGAGCATCCTGAGCACATAGGACGGGCCAAATTTGACCAATTGAACAACCAAAAACGGACTTTCAAGACGATCTTCTCTATACACAAACGGCACCCCTTTGCAGTTATTCCCCTAGACCCGAACGCAATTAAGATAGACTTCAAGAAAGCATCTTTGCCTCTGTCGGATGAGGTCTTAGCTGAAGGAGCATACTGGTATCAAAGCTTTGATCCATCCGAGAAGGAGCCTTTGGTTGGCCTGATCCGTGCCCACATGAATGATGTCCGAGAATGTACCCGCGAGCATTCAACCGTAAATAGCACCATATCGAGGCTATCAGAGCCCCTAGACAGGGCGAATTTTGCGCCGTGTATGCAGAACATCATAGAAAAGGCGCAGCCCATCGAAGGCAAGCATAGAGCACTTGGTACACTGGCAACCTACCTGTACCAAGTAGGCTGGAGCGAGGACGCAGCCTTTGACTTATGGAGCGAGATTGCAGACCGGTGCCGTGTAGAACCCAGGATATTTGAGACTGAGTTTGGCCGGGTGTCGTGCCCGCTCTGCTCTACCATGCAGACCGACAGCGGCGGATATCCGCACCTCAATCTCTACAATCTCGAGTTTTGCGTGCCCGATGACCATTGCGAAGGCTGTCAATGGCCTGGTGATTATGGCTCACAGAAGATCCTCAACGAGCAGGAGCAGAGCGGCCCGCTAATTGAGCTAAACGACGTTGCCGATATTACTTATGACAAGGACGGCGAAATCAAGAAAGTCCGATTTAGTCCCACGTTCGCAGCCCGCGCCGTTCTTGAAAGAATGCCCCTGGTAATGTCCGAGGACTCAGAGGACGTCTATCATTTCACCGGGCAGATCTACAAGCCCGATGGAGCGAGGGTAATAGACCGGGCCTTATGCGAAGCGGCGGGCGATCTTAATACAAGCGATAAGCTCAAAGAGACCCTGCGAAGGATCAAGAACGAACTTCTCGGCAATCCAGTCACATTTGAGCCCAACCCCTACCTTCTCGGAGTCAAGAACGGCGTGGCGGATCTCATCACAGGCGAGGTCAGAGAATACCGCCCTGATGATCTTCTCATAGAGCAGATTGATGTCACCCACGCACCCGAGGCCAGATGCCCGGCTTTTCTGGCATTTCTGGAGAGCATCACCCCGAACGTCTCCGACAGGATCACCCTCATAGATTGGTTTGCGGCTACTGCAATCAAAGAGCCGTTCGCCTATGTGCTCTTCCTTCTCGGACTCGGACGGAATGGGAAAGGCATTTATGAAAAGCTGATCAAGACGTTTTTTAGGAATACCGCATTTAGAGACATGCCGTTGGCCGAAGTTGCAAAAAACAACTTTGCGGCGGGCGGATTCTACAGAAAAAGAGGCTGGATCGCCTCGGAGACAGGCAAACGAAAAGCAAGCATCGGCACCAATTTTATCAAGCTGACCTCGGGCAACGGCTCCATTGATGGAGACCGAAAGAATCAGAGCAGGATTCAATTTGAGCCCTACTTTCAAACTATCGTAGATACAAACACCATGCCGAAAATAGAGGACAGTTCTATAGGCTGGCAAGAACGTTTCGTAAAGGTTGATCTCCCTTTCGTTTTCGTGGCAAATCCAGATCAGGCAAATCCACTGGAGCGGCAACGAGACCCGGCCCTATACGACAAGCTAGCAACCCCTAGCGAGCTTTCCGGCATACTCAATTTGCTCCTCTTCAGATCAAAGGCCATAGGGAAGAGCGGGCAGATTCACAAGCGGGCAGGCTCGGAGATGTTCGCAGAATACGGCGAACAAAGTTCCTCTGTGGCTACGTTCCTTGAATTGTTCTGTGAGTTTGACGATGCATTGTCAAACATGTGGACCACATCGGAGCCGATTTATGAGGCTTATAAAACGTGGTGCGGCTACAAAGTTGGGGAAGTAGTTGACATAAGGTACTTTGGAAGGCAATTAAAGAAGTTTTGCGGCGGATTTGAGCCTAAAAGAGGTAAAACCAAAGACCGCAAAAGCACTACAGCGTATAAAGGCTTGATTTTTGATAATATCAAGTGTAAAGCAGCCTTAGAAGCCTTACAGATATCGATGTCTCTATATGTCTCTATTAAGTCTCTATCAAATCTCAATGAAGAAGAGAAAGAACAGAGTCAACAGATATCGATGTATCTATTGTCTCAATCAAACCTATGGAATGAGATAATAGAGAATTTCGGTGAAACTTCCATCAGAAAAGAACCACAAAATTCTCTCTGCAACGAAGATGCAATTTTCATTGAGACAATAGAGACAATAGAGACATCGATATCAAGCGAGCCCGCGAAAGACGAGCCCAATAGAGACATATCGGAGACATTAATAGAGACACCACCCATGAGGGCCGATCTTCTCAGTGCTGAAGAGCAGACCAGAGCAAAAGAGGAGCACTTCAGAGACCAGGCCGAGAAGCACACCGGCCCGGCACGTGCAGGCCGTGCCGCACACCGGGGAAGGCATGATAAGCACACCTGTTCTCGCTGTGGAAAGCATGATGACATCCCCTTCGTCATGCATGACTACAACGGCTATATCTGTGAACCGTGCAGAAGAGACGGCCCACCCACAAAAGCCGATTCGCAGACGAAGCTGGAGGGGGAGGCAGGCGCATGACACTCAAACAATGCGCAGCCATCAAACTGGGCGGTGCGCAGTGCAAGAGGACGGCCAAAGAGGACAGCGATTTTTGCTACTCCCACCGGCCACGGGTCACCGAATCCCCACCAGCAGCACAACTGCCCATGCCGATCGGCACGATAACCACCGTCTCCCTTACCGCCTGGGGGATGTGTGAATTCTGTAAAGATGTGTATCCTTTGGCGGCACTGCGCCCAGACGGCAATCAACACCCGGCTTGCCCCGGATGCTGGTTTCGGGCGGAGGTGTTCAAGATCGCAGTACCTACCCCGAAAAGCGCGGAGAGGTACATAGCAGACTATCAGCTTAACGAATTGAGCCGTAAGCATGGCATTGAGTACGATGCCGCGGTGACAGAACTCCTTTGGGCCGGTTTCCGGGCCGAGGAGCACGCCGGGCTACTCTTCTATGTTAAGAAAGAGGAGACACCGGTATGAGGGGCAGGGACGAAGGCATGGAGCGCATGGGTCGTCGCGTGCGGCTTGTGGACAGCGTGACGCGAACGCAAAAACTGCGCCACAAGGCAACGACGGATTACGATCTGCATAAATATGATGGTAGCAACCCGGACGCAAGCGAGGAGGAGGTGACGTAGGTGACACGAACATGTACGGTCTGCAGTCATAAGGACATTGAAGAAATCAACCGGCTGCTCCTCACCGGTGAATCATATCGGGACATAGCGGGACAATACAAATTATCAAAATCCGCTGTAGAGCGACACTACAACGGAAATCCTGATAAGAATGAACCTGGCCATATAGCAGAATTATTATCAAAATCCGAGGATGTTAAAGAGATCGTTAATGCCGATTCACTCTTTGAAAGGCTGCAAGAAGAAGCGGTGTTTGTCCGAGAGATGCGGGTATCGGCAGCAGCTGAGGGCAATATTGAGCTTGCCTTAAAGGCCGTGGATCGAGCATTAAGGTGCATTGAACTTTATGCCAAAATAGATGGACGAATAAGAGAGCAGAGTGTCAATATTATTCAGCAAAATGTATTAATTAATAATCCTGAATGGATCTCATTAAGAACCTTAATTGTGAAGGCCTTGGAGCCCTATCCACAGGCCCGGGAGGCGGTGGTTCATGCCATTCGTGAGTGACAATTTGGCATATGCTCTGTCTCCGTCTCTGTGGGCCAGGGAGGTCTTGGACTTCAACCCCGACCCCTGGCAGGCAGAAGTATTGGACGGATCCACAAAGAAAGTGCTGCTCTGTTGCAGTCGTCAGAGTGGTAAATCTTCGGTCTCTGCTATCCTGGCTTTGCATACGGCAATCTTTGCGGCAGGAAGCTTGGTCCTGATGGTCTCGCCTTCTTTGAGGCAGTCTAGCGAGCTGTTTCGCAAATTCCTGGGATACCTGGAGCTCCTGCCCGACATACCCCCACGAAATGAGGACACCAAGCTCTCCATAAAGCTTGATAACGGTTCGCGTGTGGTGTCATTACCAGGCTCCGAAGCCACCATACGCGGCTATTCGGCGGTCTCTTTGCTGCTGATTGATGAGGGGGCGCGTGTGGTAGACGATCTCTACTTTGCCGTTCGACCCATGCTTGCGATCTCACGAGGGCGATTATTAGCCCTATCAACTCCATTCGGAAAAAGAGGATGGTTTTTTCATGAATTCTCTGAGGGCGTCGGATGGAAAAAGCATAGCATCAAGGCCACTGATTGCCCGCGCATATCGAAAGAGTTCTTGGACGAGGAGAGGCGAAGTATGCCGAACGCGATCTTTCAGGCAGAGTATTTATGTGAATTCAGCGAGGCATTAGATAACGTTTTTACTTACGAACAGGTAGCTGCGGCTATCTCTGCTGAGGTTGAACCTCTTGATTTTGGGTTTGGAAGTGAAGAGGCATGACGAAATTCTTTTTGGGGGTTGACTTGGGTCAAGCCCAAGACTACACGGCGATCTGCGTCTTGGAGCGCTTGGAGTCTTCAACCGAGGCCAACAAAAAGCAGTTTACATATCATCTCCGCCATCTTGAACGCGTCCGGGGCATGCCTTACCAGTCGATTGTGGACAGGGTCGCCAAAATGATGCACACTCCAGAGCTGAAAGGTGAAACCTCCCTGGTGATCGACCAAACTGGCTGTGGTCGGCCAGTGTTTGACATGTTTACAGAGGGCGAGCTAGATCCGGTCGGAATTTCCATTCATGGTGGTGACTCGGTAACCCATGAAGGTCACAACTGGCGTGTTCCTAAGCGTGATTTGGTCGGCTGTTTGCAGGTGCTGCTGCAATCCTCTCGCCTCAAGATTTCAAGCGAGTTGGCACTGGGGCCGATCTTGCAGCAGGAAATGTTGAACTTTCGGGTAAAGATCGACCCCTTAACGGCGCATGATAGCTATTCAAGCTGGCGAGATGGGGATCATGACGATCTCGTTCTTGCGATCTCCTTAGCGTGTTGGTATGCCGAATCCGGGCCAAAACCGGTTCCGATTTGCCTGCCGGGCGCGCCTCGAAAGAGACGCAACGGTGGCATGGTGTTGTGGCGGCCTCACGGATGTGGCGGGCGATGGGGAGGCTACTAGGTGCGCATTTCTTATGTAACAAGAACACATAAGATATGTTACATAAGAAACCCATTGCGAGCCGTAACTGGCAAACTCCCTCAATTTGAGGGAGTTAATTCTCCAAAGGAAACGGAAGAACGCTTGGCACAAGAGCGGAAGAATGGGGGGGCAACAACGTGGTTGGTACTCAAAATGGGAACCAAGCTACAACCCTACCTGAGACTCAGAGGCCGTTGCAAGCCGGGAGCGCACCCGCTGGGCCTCGCAAGAGTATGTGGGCTGCGACCCGGCCTAAGACTTGGGGCCCTTTCAAGCACCTGACCTTGGGGCGCCAGCTCCCAAAGGTTCCCTGGTTGCGATCTACCTTCGTTTCGTCAGTACCTACCCCTCCGCTTTTCTTATGTAACGGAAAATAGCAATATTGTTACATAAGAAATCTAGTGCAAGGCGGCGCTTCCCATCCTGGGATCTGAGGTGCGTTGCAAGCAGTTGAGAAATCATCGCCCCCACTTTGAGGGACTTGATTTTCATTGAATGTCTCAGACCGCCTTGTAGAGATCAGCAGATCGCTCGACTGCCCTGGGACTTATGCTCTGTTCTTCAGCCAACCGCTTCGCCGTTTCTCCGTCACTTTGACGGAGTTCTCCCGTGCTGGGATCGGAGGTGCGTGCAACCGGCAAGAACCCATCTCTCTTTTTCTCGAATAATAACAACCCTATTATTGTTATCGCAATATGTGAATAAAAGTACTATTTTTAAAGTACATCGCTAAAATGCTCTTATTTTATTCCACAAATCACTATGCAGAACCGTTATAGTGAGGTGCATAGATGCAAGGATGCAAACCAAAAGCGCATTTTTCCCCCTGCTCTCGGTCTAGTACCGGTAACAACCACCACGCCACACA
>Ga0315283_10004602_pt1 | contig 12036 bp, 6 predicted proteins | sample YL17G09_0_MG_FD_204541 | JGI IMG/M metagenome (GOLD analysis project Ga0315283, IMG submission 204541) | Sediment microbial communities from Yellowstone Lake, YNP, Wyoming, USA - YL17G09_0 | ecosystem: Environmental > Aquatic > Freshwater > Lake > Sediment | place: USA: Wyoming | collected...
GGATTGCCTCCCCTGACGGGCGATTGACTACGTCCGCCCGGCAGCGAGGCTCGGGAAACCGGTGCCAGCAAGGCCGAGCGCGCTCACTCGACGCTCGGCCTTTCTTTATTGCCGCATCGAATCACGCGCGCATGCGCAGTCCTTTCGGATCGTAGAGCGCTTCCGCCGAACGGACGGCCGCCCGCTTCTCGCCCATCAGCTCGACGGCGAAACCGCTGATCTCGTTCGCCACGGCGTTGTAGACGTACCCGAGCGCGATCGACTTGCCGACGCAGTGGCCGTAGCCGCCCGACGTCACCCAGCCAACCACCTTGTCGCCGTGCCAGATCGGCTCGTCGCCGATGGCGTCCGCGTCCCTGGCATCGACGGCCAGCGTGACGAGCTTGCGCACACCGCCACTCGCCTTCTCCGCGGCCGCAGCCGCGCGACCGATGAACTCGCCCTTGTCGAGGTGCACGAAGCGGCCGAGCCCGGCTTCGTACGGCCCGTAGATGGGACGGAATTCGCGAGCCCAGTTGCCGAAGCTCTTCTCGAGGCGCAGCGAGTTGAGCGCGCGCCCGCCGAAATTACGGAGCCCGTGACCGTTGCCCGCTTCGTGCAGCAGGTCGTACAGCGAGCGCAGGTACTCCGACGTCACCCAGATCTCGTAACCCATCTCGCCCGTGAACGACACGCGGCCGACGAGCGCCGGGATCATGCCCACGTCCAACTGCGCGAACGACATGAACGGGAACGCGGCGGTCGAGAGGTCGTGATCCACTAGCTTCTGCAGGACATCCCGCGACTTCGGGCCGGCGACGGAGAGACCCAGGTATTCCATCGCGCACGGCCGCACACTGACGCCCGAAGGCGGCAGGTGCTTCTCGAACCAGCGCAGGTAGAAGACTTCTGCCGCGTAGGTGCCCACGACGAAGAAACGGTCTTCGCTGACGCGGCACATCGTGAAGTCGCCGATCAGGCGGCCCCGCTCGTTCAGCATCGGCGAAAGCGCGATGCGGCCGACCGCCGGAACCTTGCACGCCATGATCTTCGAGAGCCACTCGGCTGCCTTCGGCCCGGTGATCTCGAACTTGCCGTAGTTGGAAATCTCGATCAGTCCGCAGCCCTCGCGAACGGCGCGGCACTCGCCGGCGACGTGCGGATGCGCATTCGAGCGGCGGAACGTCGCATCCTCGCGGGCCGGCGAGCCCTTCGGCGCGAACCACAACGGGTGCTCGAGCGTGCAGTAGTCGCCGAACACGGCATTCTCGGCCTGCAGCTTCTCGTAGATCGGCGTCGTGCGCAGCGGACGGGCCGCCTCGAGTTCCTCGTTCGGGAAACGGATGCGGAAGCGCCGCGAATAGTTCTCGCGCACCTTCGCGTTCGTGTAGGGCCGATTGGCCCAGTCGCCGTAGCGCGCGACGTCCATCGCCCAGATATCCGCGCCCGGGTCGCCCTCGACCATCCAGTTCGCGAGCGAGAGGCCGACACCGCCGCCCTGGCTGAAGCCGGCCATGACCCCGCAGGCCACCCAGTAGTTCTTCAGGCCCTTGACCGGGCCGACGAGCGGGTTGCCGTCCGGCGCGAAGGTGAATGGGCCGTTCACGACCTTCTTGATGCCCGCGCTCTCGAGACGCGGGAAATGCTCGAACGCGACGCTCACGCTCGGCGCGATGCGCTCGAGATCGTTCGGCAACAGGTCCTGGCCGAAGTCCCAGGGCGTCGTTCTCGGCGACCACGGCACACCCGCGCGCTCATAGGTGCCGAGCAGCATGCCCTGGCGCTCCTGGCGCATGTAGATCTCCGCCTCGAAGTCGATGACGTGCAGCAGCTCCTTCTGGCCCTTCAGTTCCGGCAGGTCTTCGGTGATGAAGTACTGGTGCTCCATCGCGAGGATCGGCAGCTCGAGCCCGACGAAGCGCCCGACTTCGCGCGCCCACAGGCCACCCGCGTTGACGACGTGCTCCGCATGCACCGTGCCCTTTTCGGTGATCACGTCCCAGGTGCCGTCAGCGCGCTGCTTCGTGTCGAGCACACGGTTCTGGCGCACGACCTCGGCCCCGCCGATCTGTGCCGATTTCGCATAGGCATGCGTCACGCCGTAGGGATCGACGTGGCCTTCGATCGGATCGTAGATCGCGCCGAGGAAATGCTTCTCGTCGAGCAACGGATACATGTTCCGTGCTTCGGCCGGGGTGATGAGCTGCAGGTCCATGCCGAGGTAGCGGCCGCGCGCCTGCGCCATGCGCAGCCAGTCCACGCGCTCGGGCGTGCCTGCGAGCATGAGGCCGCCGGTGATGTGCACGCCACAGGAGACGCCGGAGATCTGCTCGATCTCCTTGTACAGCTCGATCGTGTACTGCTGCAGCTTCGCGACGTTGGGGTCGCCGTTGACCGTGTGCATGCCGCCCGCGGCGTGCCAGGTCGAGCCCGAAGTGAGCTCCGCTCGCTCGATGAGCAGCACGTCTTTCCAGCCGGCCTTGGTGAGGTGATACAGCACGCTCGCGCCGACGACGCCGCCACCGATCACCGCCACCTGCACATGGTTCCGCATGCCAATCCCCACTCAATGTTCCGTTCGTTCAGCTGAATCAACACTGCCTTGGATCGCAGCCCTGTCCTGTGACAGTCGATCGCCGGCCGCGTCAGGTAATCGGCGGCGCTCCGCCCTCGGCCATGCGCCGGTCGACGAAAGCGTTCAGTTCCTCGGCCAGCGCCGGGTCGCGTTCAGGCGCGACGAATCGTGCCAGCGTCTCCTGGTACACGGCATTGGCGCGCTCCGTCGCGGTCTTCGCGCCGTCGTTCGACCAGGCGCCGTAGTTGCGCCAGTCCGAAATCAACGGCGTGTAGAACGCCGTGCGGTAGCGTTCCATCGTGTGCGCACAGGCGAAGAAGTGCCCGCCGTAGCCGACTTCCGCAATCGCGTCGATCGCGAGGTCCGCGACTTCCGCCCCGACGGGCTGGAACAGTTCGGCGAACATCTGCAGCATCTCGACGTCCATGATGAACTTCTCATAAGACGTCGAGAGCCCGCCCTCGACCCAGCCGGCGGCGTGCAGCATGAAGTTGGCGCCCCCCATCAGCGCACCCCACAGGCTCATTTGCGCCTCGTAGGCCGCCTGCGCATCGGGTGTGTTCGATGCTGTCGCGTTGGATGAGCGCCAGGGCACCTCGATGTAGCGCGCGAGCTGGCCGGCGCCAAAGGCGGCCTTGGCGTACTCGGGCGTGCCGAAGGCCGGCGAACCCGACTTCATGTCGACGTTGGAGGTGAAACTGCCGTACAGGATTGGCGTCCCCGGTCGCACGCTCTGCGCCAGAGTGATGCCCGCGAGCGCCTCGGCATGCGCCAGCGTCAGCGCACCGGTGATCGTCACTGGCGCCATCGCGCCGGCGAGCGTGAACGGCGTGATGATCAACACCTGCCCGGCCTCGGCCATGTCGACGATGCCCTCGGCCATCGGGATGTCGAGCTGCAGCGGCGAATTGGTGTTGATCACCGTCCACGTGTACGGCCGCTGCACGAACTCCTCGGGACTCACGCGATGCGCGATGCGGATCATCTCCAGGCAGTCGGCGATCTGGCGCGAGCCGCGCGCGTACAGGAACGGCACCTTGTCCGATAGCAGCAGCTGCGCGCGTGTGGTCTCGTAATGCCGATCCTGCACCGGGCTGTCCTGCGGCTCGACCGCACCGCCGAGCGAATGGATGACGTCGAAGCTCTGGCAGAGCTTGATCAGGTTGCAGTAGTCCTCGAGCGTCCCGGCGCGGCGACCGTTGTGGATGTCCATGATGTTGGGCGGCCCGGACGTAGGCGCGAAGCACACGTGGCGGCCGCCGATCGGCACGTTGAACCCGGGGTTCAGCGTGTGGAACGTGAACTCGCTGGGTGTCGTCGCGAGCGCTTTCGCGACCAGGCCGCGATCGATGCGCACCACCTGCGTGGCTTCGTCGACCGTGGCGCCGGCATGCGCGTAGCGTTGCCGGCCCTTGGCCGACAGCACCTTCATGCCCTGGGTCTCCAGCACGCCGAGCGCCGCCTCATGGATCGCCGCGACCTGGTCGTCCGAGTAGATCCGGAGCGGCTCGAACGGATTGACCAGGTGGCGATAGGCGCGCGAGCGCTCGACCGTGGGCGCCGTCACCGGGGCCGGACGGCGACGACCCGCACGCCGGGCGCTGTTCGTTTCGGGCTCGCTCATTCTTCTGCCACTCCCGGGGTACTGGTCGCCGTGCTGCGTCCCGCGACCAACCCGCGGACGGCGCGCGGACCGACCTGCTCGATGAGCCACGAGCGGAAAAGGGCGGTGGCCGTGTCGCTCAGCGCCTCGGGATCGGTGACGAGGTAGTACCCAAAGCCCTCGTCGAGGGTCTCCTCGAAGGGACAGACCAGCCGGCCCGCATCGAGGTGATCGCGGAACAGCGCCAGGTCCACCAGTGCCAGCCCCGACCCGCTCAGGATGTACTGGACGGTGAGGATTTCCGTGTCGAAGACCAGTCCGCGCTCGACTTCGAGGCCCGCCAGCCCGTGATGACGCACGAACTGCGACCAGAAGTGACGACGCGGGAGTCCTTCCACGCGCATGTGCACGAGCTCGTTGTCACGGATGAATGTCTCGAGGTTCTTGCCTGCGTGGCGTGCCGCGAGGTCCGGGTGACAGAGGATGCCCAGCTTCGCAGGCCACAAGAGGTCGCTCACGCGGTCGGTCACGGACGGACGCGAGTACAGCACCGCCACGTCGACGTCGCTCGCGGGTGGGCCGATGCCGTAGGGGCTGACGACGTCGATCTCGACCTCGGGATTGGCGCAGCGGAAGTCCTGCAGGATCGGCACCATCAGGTGCGCTGCAAAACTGGGCGGCATCTGCACCCGCAGCGTGCGCAGGCGCGGGGCCTTGGCGTCGCGAATCTCGTCGATGGCGTGCTCGAGGCGGTCGAAGGAGCGCGAGACGACCGGCAGCAGGTGCTGCCCCGCCGCCGTGAGCGCCAGCGAATGCGGCCGCCGCTCGAACAGCTTCACGCCGATCAGGTTCTCGAGGGCGATGACGTGGCGCGAAAGCGCGCTCTGGGCGATGTTGAGCGCGCTGGCCGCACTGGTGAAACTGCCGTAGCGGGCGACGCCTTCGAAGGCCCGCAACGCATTGAGCGGCAGCCAGCGACGGTCGATGCGCACCTTGTCCATCATCGGATTCCTCGCCCCGCGAAACGCCATCCGAAGCGCCCCAAGCCCCTCGCCGGGCCGATCGAGTGCTTCCCTCAGACTTGTTGTGCAAGCGTGGCGCAATCGCCACACGTCGGGCAATGCCTTTTTTTCGATCCGGTTAATGCTTTTTTCAGATGCGCCAAGTATGGACTTCTACGTATTCAGCTTGATATCTTCGGGCCGCAGTGCGATTGGCCGGGCGGCGAACCGCACGGTCTCGAGAAAGCGGCAACATCCAGCCGGTAGCCGGAGTTGCATCAGAAACACAGCGAATGTCAGGGGGCCTCCACGCATGAACTACAGACTCGCATCCACCGTTGGCGCCATTCTTGCGGCCAGCGCGGCGCAATCCGCATATGCACAGCAGGCGGCATCCGGCGGAGGTCTCGAGGAAGTCGTCGTCACGGCCCAGCGGCGTTCCGAGAACCTGCAGGACGTGCCGATCTCTGTCCAGGCCCTGACGGGAGACACGCTGACTGAGCTCAGCGTCACGACATTTGACGACTTCGTCAGGTATCTGCCGAACGTGACAGCTCCAAGCAATGGCCCTGGCCAGGGTGTCATCTTCATGCGCGGCCTCAGCGCCGGCGGCGGTGTCACCCAGTCGAGCGGTACGGTTGGCGCCTTCCCGAATGTCGCCATCTACCTCGATGAGCAGCCGGGTCAGATGCCGGGTCGCAACCTCGATGTTTATGCCGCCGACCTCGAGCGCATCGAAGTTCTGGAAGGCCCGCAGGGCGTGACGTTCGGTGCAGGCGCCCAGGCGGGCGTCATTCGTTATATCACGAACAAGCCGAAGCTCGACAAGACTGAAGGTGGTTTTGATGGCGGCTTCAGCACGACCGCCGGCGGCGACAACAACAGCGAACTGTCCGCGATGATCAACCTGCCGCTGATCGCCAACACGCTGGCGGTGCGCGGCGTGGTGTACACGGACAGCCGTGGCGGCTACATCGACAATGTGCCGGGCAAATTCACGCGCAAGGACACCGACCTGGGCATCTACTATGCGAAATATGCCACGGCCTGCTCGATCGGTGTCCCTGTCAACGGTGTGTGTGGCACGGGTGCCCGCGTCACCAAGTACGGCGTCCCACCCAACAGTCCGGTGATCAACAACAACGCGATCGCCAAGCGCGATATCAATTCATCCACCTACCAGGGCCTGCGCCTGCAGGGGCTGTACAAGATCAACGATGACTGGGATGTGCTGCTGGCGCAGACGTGGCAGGACCTTAACACGGACGGCGTGTTCTACCAGATGCCTAATGCGTCCGATGGCGAAAAGCTGGATCCGTTGCAGGTTACGCTGTTCAACAACCCCCACAACAAGGACCAGTTTTCGAACACGGCCTGGACGGTCAATGGCAAGTTCGGCGACCTGAGTGCGATCTACACGGGCGGCTATCTCGTGCGCAAGATCGACACGGTCGGCGACTATACGAACTATGCGCGTGGCGTGTATGCCAACTACTACCAGTGCTATGGACCAGGCACCGGCTTCTACCTGTCGACGCCTGATCCGACCTTGAAATCGACCTGCTTCTCGCCGAGCGCGACGTGGCGAGAGAAGACGCGCAATGAGCACGTGACCCACGAATTGCGGCTCAGCACACCGAATGACTGGCGGCTGCGCGGACTCGTTGGTGTCTTTTATGAGGATAACAAACTGTTCGACCAGACGGACTGGTCGTACAAGAACATTCCGAACTGCACCGCAAACGGTGCGCCCGGTACTCCGGGGAATGCGGGCTGCATGTCGAATGTAGGCGTCTTGCCCGGCACCACCGTGGAAAACAAGAATGTCCGGAACGACAACACCGCCTTCTTCGAGGACACGCAGCGCACGGTCGAGCAGACCGCAGCCTTCCTGTCAGCGGACTTCGACATCGTTCCCGACGTCCTGACGTTGACTGCCGGCACACGCTACTTCAAGTTCAAGAATTCCTTCAAAGGCAACGTCTCCAGCAGTTTCGGCTGCTTCGACGCGGGGGCGCCGCCAGACGGGTGCGTCGCGGGCGCGAACAATCTCGACGCGCGAGACCTCAATAACACGGAGGACGGTTTCAGGAGCCGTGTCAACCTGACATGGCGTATTACAGCGGACGTGATGACCTATGCCACCTGGTCCGAGGGATTCCGCCCTGGCGGCTTCAATCGCAACGGCACCACGACCGCGAATAGGATCTACGGACCGGATGGCAAGCCTCAGTTCGGCATCCCGGTCGGCTATGACTCCGACGACCTTACAAACATGGAACTCGGTTGGAAGACACAGTTTTTCGCCAACCGCGTTCAGTTCAACGGTGCGATATACCAGCAGGACTGGAAGAACGTGCAGATCGGCTTTTTCAACCCGGGCGAGACCGGCAACCTGACCTTCGGCACCAACGGACAGGACTTCCGAATTCGCGGCATCCAAGCATCGATTATCGCGAGCCTGATGGAGGGCCTGACGCTGGAGGCCAACGGGTCCTGGAACCAGAGCGAACAGACCAACTCACCGGCGCTGACAAATATCAATCCGGACAGCGTGGGATTCGGCGATCCGATCACGCAATCTTGCAACAAGGGCACCGGGGCCAATTGCAAGACCATCAACAACATTTTCGGCCCACCGGGCAGCCCGAGCGCCAACTCGCCGCCGCAGCAGTTCAACCTGCGCGCACGCTATGAGTGGACGATCAGCGACTACAACGCGTTCGTGCAGATCGGCATGACGCATTCGGGTCACTCGTACACCCAGGCGAGCGCCAATCCGTCGATCTCGGAGGGAGGCATCAATACCACGCTGCTGCGCTTCGAGAATCCCGCGTATGAGACCTACGATGCGTCGATCGGCGTGTCGAAGGACGCATGGAGAGTGCACCTGTACGGCCAGAACATCACGAACGAGAACGTAAGCCTGTTTACGAATACCGGGCAATTCGTCGTCGCGGAGACTGTCCTTCGCCCGCGATTGATCGGCATCAAGATTGGCTACAAGTTCTGATGACCACGTACTGACCAGCGGCGGCTGCATGCCGGCCGCCTGCAGTAGAATAAAGGCGGGCAGCGATGCCCGCCTTTCTTGTGACATACAGCCTGGAGGCCAAGCTGACGACGATTACTCCCGTATCCGCGGTCGAGACGGATGTCCAAAGTATTCGTGAACTCCTCGAGCGGAAGGAATTCGAGGCGGCACTCGCAGCTGCCGAGGCGCTGGTTGCGACGGTTCCGCGGAATCGCGACGCCCTCTATGCGATCGCGGTCAGCCACCGTTACCTGAAACGAATCCCTGAGGCGCTGGCCGCGCTCGATCGCCTCGAGCGACTGCACCCCATGTTCAGTCGCCTGTACCAGGAACGCGGCCACTGCTATGTCGCGCTGCGCGACGCGCCCAAGGCAATCGAGGCGTTCCTGCGGGCAGTCAACATCAATCCCGCACTGCCAGCGAGTTGGAACACGCTGCAGACGCTCTTTCGGATGACCGGCCAGGCCACGAATGCCGAAATGGCCGCCGGACACGTTGCCGCGCTGGCGCGGCTGCCCGCCGAAGTCATGACGGCGACGGCCATGTTTTCCGAAGGCGATCTCGTGCCGGCAGAGCGAATCGTCAGGGACTTCCTCCTCAAACATGGCAACCACGTCGAGGGCATGCGCCTGCTCGCGCGGATCGGACTCGAGATGGACGTGCCCGACGACGCGGAGACCCTGCTGGAAGCCGTGCTCGCGCTGGCGCCGGACTACCAGGCGGCCCGCCACGACTACGCACGTGCCCTCCTGCAGCGGCGTAAGCACCGGCAGGCGATGGCGGAGCTCGACAAGCTGCTGAAGATCGACCCCCGCAACCGGATGTACCGGACAACCTACGCAACCGCGTGCGTCGGCATCGGAGATCACGAGCGGGCGCTCAACCTCTATCGTGAACTGCTCGTCGACGCGCCTGGCGCAGCGGACTTGCATCTGTCCGTTGCGCATTCGCTGAAGACGCTGGGGCGTACTCCGGAAGCCATCGAGGCCTACCGCACTGCGGCCGCAGTTCGTCCCGATTTTGGTGATGCCTACTGGAGTCTGGCCAACCTCAAGACGTATCGGTTTACGGACGACGAGGTAGCGAGCATGCGCTCCGCCGAAGCCGCAGAGACGACACAACTGGTCGATCGCTACCACCTCTGCTTCGCTTTGGGTGCGGCGTTGGAGAGCCGGGCGGACTACGCCGAGTCATTTGCGTACTACGAACGGGGCAATTCGCTCAAGAAATCCGCGAGCGGCTATCGGCCGGAGCCGATCGAGCGCAATGCATACCTGCAGAAGGCTGTCTGCACACGGGAATTCTTCGCTGCGCGGGATGGTGTGGGATCCGACAGTTCGGCTCCGATCTTCATCGTCGGCCTGCCGCGCGCCGGGTCCACTCTGCTCGAGCAGATCCTCGCCTCGCATTCAAAGGTCGAGGGCACGATGGAACTTGCCGATATCCCCCGGATCGTTCACGACTTGCAGGGACGCGAGTCGGACAGCGACAACCCGCGCTATCCGGGCGTGCTGACAGAGCTGAAGGCGGAAGTCTTCAGGCAACTCGGCGATAGGTATCTCGCCGAGACCCGTATCTACCGGACCGGCAAGCCCTACTTCATCGACAAGATGCCGAACAACTTTCGCCATATCGGCCTCATCCACCTGATCCTGCCGAACGCGAAGATCATCGACGCGCGGCGGGAGCCGATGGCCTGCTGCTTCAGCAACTTCAAGCAGCTCTTTGCCTCGGGCCAGGAGTTCACCTACGCCATCGAGGACATCGCGCGGTATTACCGCTCGTATGTCGAACTGATGGAGCACTGGGAGACCGTGCTTCCTGGCAAGGTTCTGCGGGTCCAGCACGAAGAAGTTGTCGAGGACCTGGAAAGCAACGTCCGCCGCGTCCTCGACTTCGTCGGGCTGGAATTCGAGCCCGCGTGTCTCGAATACTACAAGACCGAGCGCAGCATCCGCACCGCGAGTTCCGAGCAGGTCCGCCGGCCCATCAACCGCGAGGGGGTCGACCAGTGGCGCAACTTCGAACCTTGGCTCAAGCCGCTCAGGGACGCGCTCGGCCCTCTCGCCAAACCCTGATCGCGCTGGCGGGAAGCGAAGCAACCGCACGAAAATGCTGCGTTCCGAACCAGCGCTGCAAACGCAAGGGCGACAGCTGGTCAGACAGGCTTGACGCCCGTCGCCCGCTCCTCGTCCTGGACGATGCGCTTCGCGCTGCGGAAGTAGTGCCACGTCGCCCACGCGCCAACGGGCACCAGGCAGAGCATCGCGAGGCGCAACGACTCACCGTTCGCGACGTGGTTCGGCGCGAACGCGTCGCTCAGGAAGCCCACCAGCTGCGGCGCGACGATCAGGTTACCCACGTTCGCGACGAATAGCGTCGCGGCGCAGAACTGCGCGCGCATGCGCGGCTCGCAGAGGTTGTTGAGCAGGCCAAAGCACGGCCCGATGTAGAAGTAGATCGCCGGGATGAAGAGCCAGAACAGCCACTGCGCCAGCACGAGCGAGTGCGTCGAGTAGATGATGCCCGACACGACCGTCGCGATACCGACGCCCCAGCCCATCATGCGCACGATCTTGCGCGGATCCTTCATCGACGGTTGGGCCAGCCACCAGCTGGTGGCGAGCGTCGCGAGGCCGCCGCCGATCAGGTGCACCGGCCCGAGGATCGAACCTGCTTCGCCCGGCGTCAGCCCGAAATTGCGGATCAGGTAGGTCGGCGTCCACCACATCAGGCCCCAGCCCCAAAGCGCGGTGAGCGCGCTCGCCACCATGACGTGCACGGCGGAGCGCTGCGTCCAGAGGAAACGCATGCTCTCGGGGAAGGACGCGCCTTCGTGGTCGCCGCCCTTCTTGTCGAGCTGGCCCCGCCGCGGCTCCCGCACCGTGAAGAAGATCAACAGCCCCACGATCACGCCGGGAATGCCCAGCACCAGGAACACCGTGCGCCAGTTGTAATGGTCGTTGACGATGCCGGCGATGTCCGCGCCGATCCACGCGCCGATCGGCGCGCCGAGCGAAAAGACGGTGAGCGCCATCGGGCGTTTCGACTGCGGGAAATAGTCCGAGATGATGGAGTTGGCGCCGGGCGTGCCGCCGGCCTCGCCGATGCCCACGCCGATGCGGGAGAGCAGCAGCTGGATGTAGTTCTTCGAGAGGCCGCAGAACGCGGTCATTACCGACCACGCGACGAGGCAGAACGCGATGATGTTGCGCCGGTTGCCGCGGTCGATGAGCCAGGAAATCGGGAAGCCGAGCACCACGTAGAACAGGGCCAGCGACACGCCGGTGAGGAAGGCGATGCCCGAGTCGGTGAGCCCTAACTCGAGCCGGATCGGTTCGAGTACGGTCGAGATCACGTAGCGGTCCGCGATGCTGAGCGTGTAGACGAGCACCATCATGATCAGCACGTACCAGCGCTGCATCGTGGTGCCCACACCCCCGTCCACCGCCTCAACCTGCGCTTTGGCAGTCATTAGCCCCCCAGATCGTTGTTTCCATTCGCCTGTCGCCGGGATGCAGGGACTTACCCGCCGGGCGCACGCGATGAGATCTCTTGTACTGAAAATCTGCAGCGGATACCAGCAGTTCCTGCGGTTGCCAAAGCCTGCCCCGGGCCTCGATTTACCAATATTCCTTTCGGGTCCCGTGATTTTTTTTGCTTGTTCGGGCCGCCGGAGAGCCTTTAGCCTCGCGGCACGATTGATCCGGGCCGCACCGCGCGAACCCGGCTATTTTCAGGGAGAAAGGCTCGTGACGACGGCACGCATCGGCTTCATCGGTCTCGGCAACGTCGGCGCCTCGCTGGCCGGCAACCTCCTGCGTCACGGCGTCGACCTGACCGT
>Ga0315283_10004604_pt1 | contig 12035 bp, 11 predicted proteins | sample YL17G09_0_MG_FD_204541 | JGI IMG/M metagenome (GOLD analysis project Ga0315283, IMG submission 204541) | Sediment microbial communities from Yellowstone Lake, YNP, Wyoming, USA - YL17G09_0 | ecosystem: Environmental > Aquatic > Freshwater > Lake > Sediment | place: USA: Wyoming | collected...
GAAAGACTGGTTTGTCTGGGAACCCCCAAAACATCTGCGGGAGGCGCAAGCGAGAAAAGCGGAGTATGAGCATGCGGCGTTAAAAAAGATTTTCGGGGACCTTATTGAGGAATCACCGGTAGATAGTTCGGGGGGATCAATATGATCAGGTTGAGCGCGAAATCAGGGAAGAGGTGTCCATGACCACCAGTGAAGTGGTGGGGCTATTGAGGAAGGGGCGTGCCTATGCCAGCCGCACAAAATACAAGGAAGCAATAGCCTATTATGAAAAGGCGTTGTCACTCGATCCCAACAACCCTGAAGCATGGTATCTTCGGGCGGGTGTGTTTATTGAGACCGGGAGGAACACAGAGGCGCTTGCCGATTGCGAGCATGCAATTGCGCTCAACCAGAACTATGCTGATGCCTGGTCCAAAAAGGGACATGCACTCTACAATCTCGAACGGTATGAAGACGCAGTATTTGCCTGCATAAGGGCGCTTGCCCTGAACGGAAATGATGCCTCTGCCTGGTATATCAAGGGAGTGTGTCTGGATGAACTCGGGCGAAACGATGAGGCCCAGGAAGCATACGGGAAATCTCTCGAACTTGAGATTATCCTTGATATGGAAGCCGAGAAAAAAAAATTGGGAAAATGAAAGGGTGAGGAACTGTACCTTTTTCACTGTTTTTTTAAAGCGTAATAATCCTGCAGGATCGAAGAGTATTCAGAATATCTTCACGACTCTGTGATAGTTTTTTTGAGGTTATTTTATTAGGTGATCAGGTAATATGAGATCCACATGGAGATCCCCGAAATTCGAACCTGGATCATGTTTTACCTGATCTCGTTCGTTGGAATTCTCTGGGCGACTTTCCTTTCTGTTCAAGGTGTGATGCTCTGGGTCAGCATGTTTATCGTTATCGTGATCATCGGCATTCATTTTTTTACCTTATATAACCAGATACTCCTGCGCGCACAACGAAAGGAGCTACAGCGGCACCTGGTGCAAGGGTTCGAACGGGGTACAAAGGAAGAAGACAGCCAAAAAACCCGATGACATACCCTTATTTTTTTTAATCCTTTTTAGTATAAATTTTCTGGAGGGAATTGTGCGCTACAAACAGATCTTCCACTTGCCGCCCCAGGTATTCTGTTTTGCCCATGATATAGAATCCGTCAGACACCAGCGCCCCATGGAACATTTTTACCAGTTCATCCTTCTGCTTTTCGTTGAAATAGATGGTGACGTTCCGGCAGATGACAAGGTCAAGCCACCGCGAAACAGGTACTCCGCTCATCAGGTCATGAGGGCGGAACCGGATCAGCTCTTGTAAGTTCGGTTTCACCTGGTAATTCCCATCAGGGAGTCTCGTGAAATGGCGGTGGATCTGTGCTTCAGACAATTTGACCATTGCCTTTGGGGTATAGGTGCCTTCCTGGGCTTTTGCAAGTACAATCTTGTCGATGTCTGTTGCGAAGATCTGGGCAGAGATCCCGGGGTTCTGTGCCATCAGGTCGGCGAGCATCATGGCAAGGGAGTACGGCTCTTCACCGGTCGAACATCCGGCGCACCAGATACGCAGCCGTTTGCTTTTTTTGAATAACGTGGGCAGGATATCCTTTTTCATGGAGTCGTACACATCGTTGTCCCGAAAGAATTCAGTGACATTGATGGTGAGCGCGTTCCGCAGATTCTCCAGCTCGGGGGGATTTGCTTTCAGATACGTAAGATAATCCTCATAGCTTGCACTGTTGGTCGAACGCATCCGTGAGAGAAGCCGGCGCTTGATGTAGTCCTCTTTGTAATTTGAACACCGGATGGTCAATGTGTGTTCAATGAACCTTTTCAGTGATGTAAAACCATCCATACTATTCTCGGATTATCCTTGGTCTATGCGCTGATTTTTGAGGGAATTCTACCGTTTGTCGTTTTTTTAAGAAATGAAAAGATGGAGCATCCACCACTCAATTCAGGTGGAACTTCTCCATCATCTTCCGGCTGTGTTCGGCCATCTCCGCGAGCTCTGCCGATGCGCTTGCGATCTCTTCAGTCGAGGCGCTGGTCTCTTCTGCGAGTGCGGCCATATCCTCCATCCGTTTCTGGTTGTCCCGGGTCAGGGTTGATACGGATTCGATACCGGTCATGAGTTTGTTGGTTGCCTGTGCCTGGTCTTCTGTTGCTTTGGTGATCTCGGTCACACCAAGCGTTACAATATTTGCCTCAGCTATGATCAAATTAAGCGACTCGACGGTCTTGTTGACACTTTCAATGCCCGTCTTGATCTCTTCAAAAGAGTTTTTCATTGAGGTTGAGGTCTGCTCACTCTTCGCCTGAATTGCTTTGATGAGGTTCTCGATCTGGCTGCTCGCTTTCTTGGATTCACCGGCAAGATTCTTGACTTCACCCGCGACGACTGCAAAGCCGCGCCCGTGTTCGCCGGCCCGGGCTGCTTCAATCGCAGCATTGAGAGCTAAGAGGTTGGTCTGGTTGGCAATGTCGGTAATAAGGTTCACGATTTTTGAGATCGCACGCATCTGCTCGTTCAATGCGGTGATTTCATCTACACTCTGCTTTGAGATCTTCTCCACATTCTGCATCTTGGTCGTTGCAAGCTGGCCGATCTCCGCTGCCTGTGCGCCTTCCCTGGAGGCTTTTTCAGCATGGGTCATTACGTCATGAGATGTACTCGCAATTTCTTCGATGGATGCAGAGATATCTGAGATGTCAGTCGAAATCTTATCCACATTCGTGAGCTGCAATTTTGAATTGTCAGCAGCTTTCTGGGACGAGATCGCAACCTGCTCGGTGGCTTTTGCAATTTCTTCGGTGCTCTTGATGGTATCGTTGATCGTGGTATCGAGCTTGATCATTCCCTGCATCAGATCGGATAAAACGATCCTGATCGACCCAACTGCTGCATTGTAATCTGCTTTAAGCCTGACCAGTGGATCGGCATCATCAATGCTCACCTGATACGTGAGATCACCGGATGCAATTTTTGAGAGTGCCATCTGGAGTTCATCTGCACTCACGGTAAGGAGTTCAGCTTTTGCTTTAGCTTCGTCCATCATCTCTTTGATCTTCGTTTCCTGCTCACGCTGAGTCGTTATGTCATTATATACACAGACAATGGTCTGGAGAATCCCTTTTGGATCAACCATGGGGATACCGTACTGGTTGAGGATATGAACCCCGGTCGGGAATTCAATTTTAATCTCTCCGAAACTCCTTTTTTGTTCCTGGAGCACCTTTTTGAGCCCTTCGCCATGCTGTTCGAGGATCTTGAAATCTTTTGCACTCATGCCGATGAGCCGCTCTCTGGCAAGGCCGGTCAGGGAGATATAGGCATCATTCACCATGATGATCTTAAACCCGGTATTCATCAGCATGATAGGCATAGGATTCTGATTGACGATAATATCAGACCGCAGCTTGAGGAGAGCAACCTCCTCCATCTTCTTGTGCAGGTCCTGCTCGCTCTTACGCTGAGCGGTGACCTCGTTGTAGACAAAAAGGAGGTTTGAAATTTTATTGTTGGCATCAAGAACCGGCATTACGTACTGCTCGAGGATATGCGTGCCGCTGGGAAGCTCAACGGTAACTTCCCCGAATGCCCGTTGTTTCTTCTCGACGGCTACCTTTGCTCCTTCGCCTTTCTGCTCGAGAATTTTTACCTCCCGAAGGTTCATGCCGATGACGCGGTCACGGGGAATGCCGCTCATTTTTGCATAGGCTGCATTTGCCTCGACTACCGTGAAACCGGGATTGGTCATCAGCATGGGGATCGGGTTATGCTGGACAATCGTTTCTGATGTCCGGTGCAGTTCGGTGATCTCATCCATCTGCCGGCGATCCTCAGTAACATCGTTGTATACGATCAGGATGCTGGTCACGTTACCGCTGTTGTCCTGGATAGGAATACCATACTGCTGCAGCCTTTTTGCACCGGTGGGAAATTCAACCAGGACTTCACCTGCCACCCGCCTTTTCTCCTGGATTGCCTGCTTTAATCCTTCACCGGTCTGGTCCAGTATCTTGAAATCGCGCAGGGTCATCTTCAGCAGGTCACCGCGACTGATTCCACTTAACGAGGCATAGGCCTCGTTTACAACGCGAATGTGGAAATTCATATCCACAAGGATGATTGGCATCGGGTTTTGCTGGACGATCGTCTCGGACCGGTGCTTGAGCTGCTCAATTTCCTCGCTCTTTTTCTTTTGTGCAGTCGTGTCATTGTAGACAAAGAGCAAACTGGTGATCGTCTGGTCATTGCCCATAATCGGAATGCAGTATTGTTCGAGAATGCGTGTACCGGAAGGCAATTCTACGATCACTTCACCAAACGAGCGCCGTTTCTCCAGAAGCGCAACCTTTGCCCCCTCTCCCTGTTGACTGACAATCTTGAAATTTTTAAGATTTGTCTTTAAGAGATCGCGTTCCCTGATGCCACTCATCTCAATATAAGCAGCATTTGCCTCAACGATTGAGAACCCGGGTGTGGTAATGAGCATGGGGACAGGATTTTTACTGACCATCACATCAAGCCGTTGTCTGAGTTCTGCGATCGTTTGTTCAGATTCTCTGATAGGTGCGATCTCTTCTGAAGGATTGGCTGGTGTTGTTGGAGCAACCGCCCCGGTAAACAATGCTTTTCTCCCTGGTAGTTCTGTCATATCCATCCCCCCGTCAATTGTCCTGGATGCGTAATTTTTGCCATGGTATTTTCCTGAGGTTCACTTTGATGCCACATCCTCAAGCACTTTCTTCATATCGATCCAGATGATCAGGCCGGTGCTCTTTTTGTCGGACCCATCGCCTTTCATCTTGATGATCCCTTTTACGAAACTGGAGACTTCAGACGATAGTCCTTCGCCGAGGTGTTCGATATCGGTTTCTGCGACCTGAAGAACACTGGTTACTTCATCGACAATGATGCCAACATTGCTGCCGGATGCCGCATCCGGTACCAGAACAATAATCTTCTGATTATCCCGTACTTCCTGATTCGGCAATCCAAGCAGGGTATTGAGGTTCATGATGTTGGTGATCTCACCGCGAAGATTAATTACACCGGAGATGTAAGGGGGAGCACGGGGAATGGGGGTGATCGGTATCATCTCAACAATTTCCCGCGCTAATTGTATATCGAGAGCGTAGCGCTCACCCCCCAGTACAAATTCTACTACATCAACCGTTGAGGCCATTTTTCACCTCAGCCTGAACTGTTCCATTATCTTCTTCAGCCGGTTCGCCAACTCAGCAAGCTCGGCAGATGCGCTGGCGATCTCTTCTGTCGACGCACTGGTCTCCTGTGCAAGTGCCGCCATATCCTCCATCCGTCCCTGGTTCTCACGGGTAATAGCGTTGGATTTCTCCATTCCGTGAACCACACGGGTTGTTGCTTCTGCCTGCTCTTCGGTCGCTTTGGTGATCTCGTTCACGCCCTGAGCAACCACATTCGACTCAGCAATAATCCGGTTTAAGGCTTCAATTGTCTTGTTTACGCTCTCAATTCCTGCCTGTATCTCCTTGTATGAACTTTTAATCGCAGCAGCGGTCTTATCGCTGTTGTTCTGGATGGAACTGATAAGAGTCTCGATATGGTTCGTTGCGGTTTTTGATTCGCCGGCAAGGTTGCGGACTTCGCCCGCGACTACCGCAAAACCGCGCCCGTGCTCGCCAGCCCGTGCAGCCTCGATCGCTGCATTGAGCGCAAGGAGGTTTGTCTGGCTGGAGATATCAGCGATCATCTTCACGATATTTGAGATCTCTTTCATCCGTTCGTTGAGTGCGGTAATCTCAGTTACACTCTCCCCGGCGATTTTCTCAACCATCGTCATTTTGGCGGTTGCAATCTTTCCCAGTTCGGATGCCTTATTGCCTTCCATCGCTGCCTTCTGGGCATGACTCAGGAGATCCTGCGACGTGCTGGCAATTTCTTCAATGGAAGCTGAGAGATCGGAGACTTCTTTTCCCACCTTTTCTATTTCGTCAAGCTGCTTTTTTGCACCATCTGCCGATTTCTGCGTTCCAACGGCAACCTGTTCGGTTGATTTGGAGATTTCTGTTGTGCCCCGGCTTGTATCCTGCGTGGTCACTTCAATCTGTTTTATTGATTTTTCCAGTTCCCCGATAACCTTCTTGATTGAATCGACGGATACATTGTAATCTTTTTTCAGTTTGATTAACGGATCTCCCTCAACGAGAGGGATATTGAAGGTAAGATCCCCTTTTGAAATCCGTTCAAGTCCGCTTTCCAGGATTGCAGCACTTGCTGAGAGCGCTTCGGCTTTCTTCTGCGTTTCCTCCATCAACTGCTTGAATTCTTTCTCTTTCTTACGCCGTTCCGTGATATCGTTAAACACGATCAACAAGCTTTCGACATTACCGTCAGTATCGAGCAGGGGGATATAGTACCATTCAAGCATGAAGGTACCGCGGGGGAATTCTATCGTTGATTCACCCTGGCTGCGTTTCCTGGATTTTATTGTTCCCTCAACGGTATCTCCCTTGTTCTTGAGGTACTTGAAGTCCTTCATCGAAAGGGATGAGGCTTTTTCTTTGGAATAGCCCGTGAATTCCAAAAACGCCTGGTTAGAGATTTTCACACTCAGTCCGGCATCGATCGTGAACAGGGGAAACGGGTTTTCCTGGATGATCCGGTCCACCCGCTGCTCCACTTTTTTTACCGCATCCATCTTCAGGTGAAGTTCGGTGTAGTCTATCCAGATATAGAATGCCCCGTCCACTTCCCCGTTTTTATCGAGAATCGGGATAGCATTGAGCGTCAGGTATTTCTTAGCCCCGTCAGGGAAGGTAACAAGACATTCGGTGATTGCAAGTTTCTTGGTTTCAAAGCAGGAGTAGAAGTGCTCTCCGGAAAGAATAGCAATATCAAAATCATTGAGTTTCTTTTTTAACAGTTCTTCACGGGTACCGCGCCAGACCGTTTCATAGGCTTTGTTTATATGTATCCTGGTCTTGTCCTTTCTCAATATGGCAATCGCCATGGGATTGTACTGAATCATCAGGTCAGCACGATGCTTTAACTCCTTTGCCACCGCAGCCTTTTCAAGCGTCTGGTTCAGCATCTGTGCGACTGCTTTTAACTCGGGGTCAACGTTACTTTCATCGGCTCGAGCAGAGAAATTCCCTTCACTCGTTTTCTTTAATGTATTTTCTAGCTCTTTTAGTTCCATCTCATAACCTCTTCTGCAATGGTCTTATACGCAATTCCGGCACTGCTGTCAGGTGCAACATGAGAAATCGGCAAACCGCGTTTCTGGGCTTCGTACACCGCAGTAGAGTACGGTACGGTGTACACGCTGGGAAATCTGCGTTTTATCTGGTTGAGCATCGAAAGCAGACGCGTATGTTCCTGTTTTTGCTCTTCTGCAGCCTTCAGGTCCTCAGGAGAAAGTTCAGGTGGTTTGTAAAAAATGTTCCGAATCCTGGAAAAAAGACCCCCCCCCTCTTTTGCTTCTGGTTGTGAACATAATTGGATTAACCCCTCGCCCCAGCGGCTGACAATTGCCATGTCAGGTCGAATCTCTTTACCCAGACCCTCTTTAATATCGGAGAATATTGTCGAGAGCGTTGTAACTCCATTGAGCGCAAACGATCCCGAATCGAGAGTAACTATGACATGATCCGCTGCAAAGAGTCCGTTGATCACAAACTGACCCAAGCTCGGTGGAGTGTCGATGAAGACATAGGAATACTGGTTTTTGACATTTGCGAGCGCTTCTTTAAGCACCCCGGTGGGGGATTTCGCGTGATAGAGATACGGTTCCGCACCGACGAGATCAAGGTGCGCAGGTGCAAGATCGATTCCGGAAGCAGTTTTTATAATGATATCCTGCATCAAAACTTTGGGAAAATCATCAATCCCACTCATAAACACCTGATACATATTTTTGCCGGAAGCACTGGGGTCGACACCGAGCCCGGCGGTCGCATTCGCCTGAGGATCGCAATCAACAACCAGCACCTTTCTCCCGGCCTTATGACAAAAGCCGGCAATATTCAGGCAGGATGTTGTCTTACCAGTACCTCCTTTATGATGAGAAAAGGTAATGATTGTAATTATACCACCTTATACAATTTTTTTATTTATGTGCAATCCTATAATAACTATCGTTTATTGTATAGAATGGCTCTATCATTTTCCAAGAAAATTGTGAGACCTATGGGGAATCCGGCACAAAACTTTTGATTGGGTTGAATAAACCTGAAATATTCCTTGGTTGGATGTGGGGTACCATTGCCTCATGTAGGTTTTTTTTATAGCACCATGTCCAGTATTGTATGTGGACTCTGGTGATGTGCTTGCCCTCCTCGCGGGCATTGCGATCGTGATCATCGTGGCAATAATGGCAAACCCCCATTCCTTGACGGACCTGCAGAATTCTCCTGAACGGCCGCAAAAGCCTGCAGAAACGGTCGTACAAACAGCCATTCCCGTCACGATACTACCTGAATACCTTGAACAGATTCCTGTTTTAACGCCGGTAATGCCGAAATCCGATGTCCTCCCTTACCGCATTGTCTACACTGACAAACCCTTTACCTACCCGGTGTATAAACTCCCCGAAAACATGGTAACGACCGGAGCCTCCGAAACACCCCGGCAGACCCTGGAGCTGGTGCCGTTTGCCTTTATTGAAAATACAGGTGGGGGTCTGACCCAGATTTTTTCTGTACCCTACCCTGTCTGGGTTATTAATACTACGGTCATTGCAGAAAACCAGCCTCAGTACGCAAACTTTCGCATGGCCCTCTGTTATGCAGATACCGGGGGTATCATTAAGGGAGAAGAGATCGTGAAACCGGGCACATCGTACAGAATAGTCCGGACAGCAAATACCAGTATGTACATGATTATCAGCGTCAGGAATATCGATTTGTATCACATACGTCTCGAGACCCCGAGAGAATATTACGACGCCTATCGTCCGGACTGATTTTTCATAAAAAATAGTACAGTTTTAATAGGCAATGGAGAGATGTTTTAAAAAAACCTGAAAACCCACCAGGGGTTTAACCCCAACCGCTGTGTGTTCCTCCGCCCATGCGATAACTCTTAAAACAGGTACTGCGTCATCATCGCTCAAAGCACAGGTGCAAAAAATGGGGGGGCCAGGAACGGGCTCCTCCTTCATCATAGTGGTGCAATTTTCTCATCACCCGATAAAATGCAATTCTCCTGAACCGTTGTTGATTGAATCCTTCAATAACCCCGGTAGTTCTTCACGGGAGGAGTTTTTTTCCCTCACTCTGGCGTACTATGGCCACCAGACATTGTTCCCGGGTCCGGTAATTGTTAAAGGGTATACTGAATAGTCCGGATATTTCCCCCTTTGGACCAGTAATGAAAAAAAAGCAGAGGTTATTTTTGTATACGATAGAGAATTTGCGAGGTCACGCGTTCCTGGACCTTGTATGAACGGACGCGCGTTGTTGTATTCTCTTCAATGACCAGCTGCGGGCAGATATGGAGGGATTCTGTTTTTGTTTTTCTCTACAAAATGGGTAAGGATGGTTGGACAGACCGTAAAAAAACAATGTTCACCTGTCATACCTTTTAATATTTAAACATGCCATTTTTCCTGTATGCGGGGAGAGAAGCTTTCAGACGCCATTGTCTATGAAAAGCTGAACCTGTTGAAGAAGGATTTCTTTGGCTATATTGAGAGCAACACGGAAAAAGTTGACGCAAACCTCCCGGTTTTTTATGGACATGTGGTCTCTGCACTTGAGAATTCTTTTCCTGATATTCCCGATGAATCGTATGACGAATTTATTGATTATATCACGTTTGAAGTGCTGGATGCAAGTAAGAACAGCGGCGATTTTGAATATGTCAGAAAGGTTATTCATAACGCCCTTCGCTTTAAAAAGAAAAAAGACGCAGAAACCGGAATCAATATCGTCGTTGGCCTGAAATTATTAAAAGTCGGGGACTATCCCCATGCCATCGATTATCTGAAAAACTATCGCAATCTGGATGCCAAGGTTGGTACTGCGGTAGCATATTGCTATTATGCTCTTTCCCTGCGCGAGTTCAGGAGTGATGATGAATCTGCAAAAAACCAGCGTCCCGGTGAGATGGAACTTCTCGCCCGGGAAACCCTGCTGAATCTCGCACACACATCGACACCGATCAACAAGCTGAAACAGCTGGAACTGGAAGACCCGTCGTTTCTTGAGAAATTTTTCTGGCAGATGATTTTCCTGGGACTCGAATGGTTCCCCAGTGAGAGATGGTTCTTAGAAATCGGGTTAGAGAACGCAGCTCTTGCCCATGACACCGAGATGAGGAAGCGGTTGCTGGATATAAGCTCAGAGCGGTTTTACAATGATTTTCATTTCCTGCGCGGGATGTATTATTATTACCTTGACAACCGCGACGCCAGTGGTGCTGCTGGTGTACTCAACCATCTCATCAGGCAGTATCCCGATGATCTCGAACCTATCTATCTCGGGCTTAGATTCTCTCTTCTGACGAAAAAAAAGATCACCTATCACAGTTTCAAGAAGCTAGCGAACCAAAAGGGCATGCCAATCCATACAATCTACCTTTTTGATGTTGCCTTCGATCTTCTCAACGGCGATAAAACGGATGCGCTTAACCGGATTGCGGAATTCGAAAAAGAATTTCCGCATTTGCAATACTATACGACTACCCTCAGGTACATAGCTAATGATTTCTTCTCGAATGATGAGATGCAGAAAAAAAAGGCAAGAAAAGCACTTCTGGACTCTGTTGACCAGTATTGCGTCGAAGAACTCAAAAAGAAGGGCTCTTCATCGAAGTGATTTTAAAAAAATCAACAAGAACAAAATCCAGGGATTGAAATTTCTAACAGCCCCTCATCATGACAAAATCCCGTTCTTGCTTGAAATTGCCTCTCCGTCGTTCCAAAATAACCCGAAATCATGTTTATTTAGCGAAAATAACCCGGAATATTTGTCCATTTTCGATCCCCGTTTAACAGGCCGCCAATGGTCTTCAGGTTGCCGATCCCGACCATGGAAGGCTAAAGCAGGCTCGTTATCAAAACTCACGCAGCTTTTGGGGTCGATATTGGGGCGAGATATGGAGTTATTTTATCAAATAACCCTCAATTATCTGATTTTTGGAGCAGAGCTAAATCGGAGCGTTTTGCGGGGTTTTCCGGAGAGGGAAACGGGTAATCGGAGCCAGATACGGGGTTATTTTACCCCTGGAAGAGCATGGTTTTTTGACAGGATCCGGGTTGTTGTCAGATGATATCGTGGAGGGAGATTAGACACGATTGAGGTGACTAATAGTATGAAAGAATATTTTTTAATAGCGTTCAGATTATCATCCTTCTGGAAAAATACCGTGAAAGCATCCGGTAAAAGACATTGGTTATACTTGGAGTTTATCGTTGGAGTGTTACGAAAATCCTATTGAGCCGCCGATTTCTCCGAGAAAACCTATGGGAAAAAATCAGAGATTGCTTGAGGTCCCATCTGCCCTGCGGATCGAAACCCTGCCATCGTTGGATGGCAGGAACGTGACCGATCGACCCACCTTGCCCCCGACATCCTCTGCAGCAAGCTGGATATGGTGCTCTTTTAAAAGAATCCTGACTTTTCCGGCATTTCTTTCACCAATATTGAGATTGGTGCCAAAGTACTCAAACATGCATGCCCCTCCTGCTATCTTTGCAACGATGGACCGGTTCTTACAACCAAGTGCAACAAGCTCATTTACCAGGAGTGGAACAGCGGTGTCCACGTATTTCCCCGGCCGATCCATTCTGCCGGCACTTTCGGGCAGCATGATATGCACCATCGCACCCAGCTTTAGATTTGGATCATACATGGTAAGCCCGATACAGGAACCCAGGCCAATGGTCATCATAGGGAAAGAACCAACCCGGTATTCTCCGATTCCGATCATCGCCATTTGTTCGCTCTGGGGTTGGTGGTCGGGCATTTTCAGGTACTACATTAGTTAACTGGCCTTCATCATGTTTTCGAGCAGTTCAATAATTCTCATAAGTGTGCTTCTTTCGGGCA
>Ga0315283_10004605_pt1 | contig 12035 bp, 25 predicted proteins | sample YL17G09_0_MG_FD_204541 | JGI IMG/M metagenome (GOLD analysis project Ga0315283, IMG submission 204541) | Sediment microbial communities from Yellowstone Lake, YNP, Wyoming, USA - YL17G09_0 | ecosystem: Environmental > Aquatic > Freshwater > Lake > Sediment | place: USA: Wyoming | collected...
GCCCGTCGCGTGGATCCCGAGCGCGCAGAAGCCGAGATTGCCTGGAGCATTTCAGGACACGCACTGCCTCAAGCACGTGCGCGAGCTTGAGGCCGAGGTTGCGGATCTCGACGAGGACGCGCCATGACACCGAAGAAGTTAGATCATTATGTATCGCGCTGTATTGTGTGCTGGTGGTACACGTGGCGATGCCGATGCGGTGAAGTGCTGATATGTGCATGCGGTGTCCATGGCGACGCGCTGCATTACAAGTGCGAAGGAAAGATCCGCGCTTCGTGTGGTTCTACTTCTGTCGCGTCTTGAGAAGCACGGTTCGATTCATGTCGGCACCCGTGCGAATGCTGTCGGCACCGCGCACGCGCTGCGCGTAAGCTCCGCGATCGGCGCGCGCAGTTACTGACGGTTGGCTGGGGTTCTGAGGAAGCTCAAGGGGTATCTGGGAAACCCGGGCTTCCTGGGCACACTCCTTCGCAGTAGGTCACGCGCTCGGCGTATCGCGCAATCAATCCTGCCAGCAGCCTCTCCGCATGCCGTAAACGCTTGTCGGATAGCACTCTCCGCGCGCTGCGCATGTAAGCCTTCACGCGGTGTTCTAGATCGTGATCGGAGGGCGCGATGCGCTCTGTGTCGATGAACGCGATCTTATCGTCGTCGATCGTGAACGGCGCATTGAACGCGAAGAAGTCCAGCTCTTTGAGGTTGAACCAAATAGAAGCCAGCTCCGTCAGCGTGTCGTCGTCGATGTCCAGATAGCGGCGTGCCGATTCATCCTTGGGATGAAAGTGCACGTAATCTGCAACGAGGACATGTCCCAGATCTCGACCCGCCTTGAACTGTGGCGGCAGTTGAACGACCCACTTCTGCGGGACGGTCACATGTTGGAAGCCCTGCGCTTCGATGAATTCACGCAGGGCGCACGCGCCTTCAACCCGGCGTTTGTACCTGGTTAGCTCGATGAGATACAGCCGAGCTTCATCAGGGAAGCGCTTGAACACGTATTGCGGACACGAGGGGTGCCGCCCCACCATGATCTCGTCGTCACGCGCCCGCAGAATCTCGAATCCGGCCTGTCTCCAGGCATGGCCTGAAGCGAACATCTTCGGATCGTCAAACAGCCGTTCAAGTTCGAAACCTGGCGGCTGATGTGCGGGCGGAATGGTCACCGTGCAGAGACTAGTTCGACGACGAAGACGACGAAGACGACGAGCTTGAGCTGCACTCGCAGTCGAGGAGCCTCAGGATCTGGTTCGCGGCGTCCGTCTCAGCCTTGACGTGAGTGATCACGAGCGGGATGTAGACCGTTGGCACTTCTGCCGGAGCGCCCTCACCAACGTGCAAGCTGTCCAGGAACTCGTTGTACTTGATGCCGAGGTCGATCGTCTCCTTGTCGAGCGCCGGATCGCACTTGTTGTCATGCTCACCGATCTTGAGCATCTTCGCGCGCTGCTCGTAGAAGCGGTCGCTGATCTTCCTGGATTCGTCCAGCTGCTTTTCGGCAGACTTCGGCGCGATGAACGATTGACCGTTTTGCGCGTGCTCGGCGTTCCACTTCACCCAGAGATCACGAAGCTCTTGCGGCGTCCAAACCTTGCCGTCGATCGAATCGACGAACGCTTGCGCCTCTTCGATGCAGTGCGTGTAGACGTCGACCGACAGCCACCCGACCCATCCGCTCGTGCCGAGGTTGAACGGCCCTTGCATGTAGTTGACGATCGCTTGCTCCAGCGCGATGGTTTGCAGCGCGAGCGCTTTGGCGGCCGGCAAACCGCCGACGTATCCGCCGCTGATGAATGCCTGCCATTGTGCCGCCAGCGCGCCGGCTTGCGCGGCCAGCGCGGGGTTTCCGTCGAGCGCGAATTGATGGAAAATGCAGTGTTCCATCAAGTCTCTCGACCAGTAGACGATGTCGGTCATCAACGCGTTGATGCCGGCTTGGTCAGGGTGGTTCGTGCAGTGCTTGTGCTTGTGGTGAGACATGCGCCACCCTAAAGCGCACAAGCAACGAACACAAATTTCCGGCTGCTCTTCGTCGGCAGCGCGTCACGAACCGCATGACCCGACGGGGTCAGCGCGTTCGTGATCGATGGTCGTAGAGGATCATGAGGCCCTCCATCGGAGGACACTTCTCGATCCGCAGCACGTCGGCCAGATCGTCCTCGTCGAGGCGTGCCAGCAACTCGTCGGTGGTGATGGTGCCGCTGCGCCAACGACGAAACGCAGCTGTGTGAACGGAGGGACGAAGCGCGCGAACACGAGGTCCGCGGTGTTGCGGTAGCGGTTCATGGCAGCCACTCCTTGAGCGAGCGCGCGAGCGTCGCGATGGCCCGCATCTCGGCCGAGCTGGCGCTGTGACCGCTGGCGAGTATCGTGAGCCGGTCGATCAGGTTTTCGTAGACGGGCAGCAGCTCGCGACCGAGCTTGACCTGTTCGAGCGCGGTCCGAGCGTGGCGCTCGGTGAACACTGCCGCGAGGGCACCGTCGGCGCGCCACTGGAGTGCGCTTTCGACGTCCTTCGCCGCGGTCTCGCCGAAGGCCGCCTGTTCCTTGCGCGCGGATTCGATCGCGTGGGTCAGAAACGCGATCAGTGGCGTTTTGGCCTCTGGTGTCTTCATGACTGTCCTCCAGTAGTTGCGGGTACTGCGGCCTTGACGCGTAGGCACCAGCGATACAACTCGGCGGCGTTCTCGACCGGCCAGCGTGCCAGCGCCTCGCTGGCAAGTGAGAACCACACCAGCGCTGTCTCGAAGCGGACGCGCATTTGCGTGGAGTTAAGAACATCGACGCGCCCCCAACCCAGCTGCGGATGACAGATCAGTACGTCGCTGCGGCGTGCCACAGCGCCGTCGCCCATTGCGAAGACGTGCTGGGGCTCGACCATGATTGCGTCCGTGATCGTGGTGGTGGTGTGCATGGTCATTTCCTAACGGAGTCCGTGCCGCTGGAGCAGGCGACGAAAGTTGGTGCGATCGATGTTGCAGAGCGCGGCGCCCTTGGACACCGAGCCCGCGACCCGCTCCATCACGCGAACGAGGTAGCGGCGCTCGAACTCGGCGGCGACGAGCTGCTTGGCGTCGAACAGAGGCATCGACATCAACACCTCTTCGTCGAGCACCACGGGAGCGGTCGTGACTTCTTCGTCGACGAACGCGGCCTGTTCGGCGGTGAGTGCGAGTTGCTGCATGCCGACGGGTATTGCGTCGCGCGTGCCGATCGCGACGGCCGCCAGCCGCCAAGCTCGCGATCGCAAACCCTGGGTAGCGGGCCACCCGTATCCCGCGCAAAACGAATTCCGGTTGATTGGGGTCGTGAATATCCGGGTACTTTTTCACTCACCCGAACTGAAGCGCACGCAAAACGCAAAAACGTCTTTCGCAGGCCCTCGTGTTGGCACGTGGCACACGGGTGGGTCCCAAGAAGGGATCGGCGAGCCAGGCAGCAAAATGGACTGAAATTTCTCGTTTTGTTACTATCGCGACTCATCGACGAGGTTCGGGCACAGATGAAGATCACCGTGCGCAAAGTTGGGTCACGCTGGCAGCCAGTAGACAGCCGGGGGACTGTAGTTCGGGGGGATGTCTACAACGCCAACGGAAGGGGCTACAGCACGAAGGAAGGTGCTGCCGAGGCCGCAGAGATGTTGCGTGTGAGTCGTTCATGGAAGCCGCATGTCCGTGAAGTGAAAAGAGCGCATGCGACGATCAGCACCGAGGCGCCCGACGATTCGTGGCTTGTCGTGATGGACGCCCTGATGAGCGGCGATGCGAAGTTGGCCGCCGATGTATGGAACCGGCTGTACTACGAGGCCGGAATGACGCCGCCATCGCCGCCTGAGCGCTTCACCAAAGCGCTCAAGAGCAAAGGCAAGAACAAGATCGACAAGAGCGTGCTCGACAAATTCAAACAGCTCGCACCCAGGTACGAATCTCTATTCAAGCGCGACGCGCGCATCGTGGAAGGTCGCGGCATGGGCGGATTCATGGATCCCCCGGGTTACCCAACGCACACTTTCCACGTCGAAACTGATCTTGGACGTCGCCCTCATAACAGAGGGTCGATGTCAGTCACGGCAGCCGCAGAAGAGCGCGGTTCAGTTGACCCGACTACCCGCAAGGAAGCACAAGAGCTGCTCGACAAGTGGGATCGTAACCGGCCGTCTCTCGACTCTCCAAAGGTTCAAGCGTGGATTGCTGAGGTCATCCGCCACTTCGGCAACACGGGTCGCGCTGTTGAACAGATTCAGAAGTTTTACCCAGAGTATGAGCCGACGACGTAGTCCGGTCGTCCGGTCGTCCTTGTCGCTGAAGCCACGCTAGCGCGCTTTCCAGACGCGTTGTTCGATGCGGCCACAGATCGCGAGCTAGCAGCTCTTCAGGGGTCCGCAAATGCTTGGCATCGTTGCAGGCGTCGCAGGACGGCAGGCAATTCCCAGCTGTCGTTCCACCTCCTCGTGACAACGGCGTCGCGTGCTCGACCTCAGTCCAGCGTTCGCCACAATAGGCGCAGCGGTCCTCGAAGAAGCTAACCACAAGCCTCCATTCTTCGTTCGTTAATGTCGAAGGAAGTCCATGGCGCCGCGCACTCCAGCGCGCCGCTTTGAGAACGTTCTGAATGGGTCGTTGTGCGGGTTCCGCCGAGTTCGTCGCATGCGTTATTGCGCGCTGCGCTTGGCGCATGCGGGAGTAAAGCGCGGCGACGACCTCTGTCATGGCGACGCAGCTTCGACACAGCCATCGGGTGTGATCACTTCGCCAGCCGCGATCATCTTTGGCGTAGCGTCGAACATCAGTGCCACCACACTTCTCGCAACCGAGCTGCCGCCCGGCAGAGATCATGTTTCCTCGTCGGTCATGCGCTTGATTTGTGCTGCATGAAAGACAGCCCCTTCGCGAGGGAACATCTTTCGCGTCGCTAGAAGCCGTGCGACTTCTCTCAAGGAGTGTCCCTCTGATCGCAGCTTCCTTGCCGCCGAGATCACGCGTTGTTCAGCGAGCGCCTCCAGCAACGTTTCCCCGTCGTCAGCAAGCACGAAGCCGTAGGGAACATCGCCGCCGGTCTTTTTTCCTTCTTTCGTGCGCTGCGCGAGTGCATGAGCACTGCGTTTTTTTCGATCACGCTCGTGATGATCGAAGATCGCAAGCACCTCGCGAATCGCGGCATTGAAGCCGATCGCGTGATCTCCGTCTTCGGGCTCGACGACAAGTTTGGCGATGTCAGCTCGAAGCGAGGCCCTGAGGGCTTCTGCCGGCTGGAGTTTGGAGTCATTTTTCACGCGCGCGCGTTGTATCACACGGTCATCAAGTGAAACAGCTGTTTCACTTTCTGACAAAGCGTAACATCTTGATTTCCAGTAGTCGCGACATAATTGCGAGTTATGTAGCCGTTTTGGTAGAGTGTCCGTAGATGCCGCCCCAGCCCGGTTCTGACGGTTCCCGTGAAGCTCGTGTCGCCTTCCTACGGGCTCGGGCGGACGAGCTGCTCCGCGACGCGATCGCCGCGGGCGACGCCGGTCTTTGGGGGGACGTCATCCGGCACGCAGCGATCGACACGGCACTCGATCTGTTCGACCAGGCGCAGCACCTCCAGGGCCCTTCGCCCGTGGACTCGATCGAGATCCTTCTGGCCAAGCTCGCGGCGACCGAACAGCTGCTGGGGCAGGCGCAGCGTGATCGAGATCGGCTGAGCAAGGCACGTGACGAGTTGCGCCTCGCGATCACCGTCAAGCAGGGCACATGTTTGTGCGCAGCGCAGCGCCACGTGTCGTGTTCAAAGCAGCGCCCATGGTGCACGGTGAACGACTGTTTGTGCGACACGTGCCGGCTTCGTGAGTCCGATGGCCAGAGGGTCAGGCTGTGAAGGACCGGCTGGCAGCTCGGTTGCGCCCACCCATTCAACCCGCGCCCGGCGAGTACGCGATCGCGGCGCTCGAACGCGCCAAGCAGTGCCTCGCCCGCACGGGCTTCGTCGCCGCGCTCGCGGCTCGATCGGACGATCTGGTTCGCGAAGCGCTGACCGAGGAGCTGCCATGACGCGCGACGCGACGACCAAGGATCTGCGGCGGGACGATCTCGTGGTCGAGAGCAGTGTGACGGGCTCCTCCTACGGCATCGTCGTGCAGATCGGAGACGCCGCCTTCGACGTCGCGTGGATCGACGGCGGCAGCACCTCACGCTATCGCCACGACAGCCGCAACCTCCGCGCCGCTTCCGAGGCCGAGATCGTGAAGGCGCTTGCCTTCAAGGGTTTCGATCCGATCGAGGCGCTTCGCAAGCTCGCGCAGGAAGTTCGCGCAGAGCGGCAACCCGGCTCGATCGCAAGACGCGGCGGTTTCCGGGTGTGTCGTGGTGGAGGCCCGCTGTGATGTCGCAATCGCCAAAGAAGCGCTGCCGGGGCTGCGGTCTCTACGACGGCCAGCACGAGAGGGCCTGTCGAGTTGTCGAGCGCGACGCTCGCGTGGCGTTGCAGGCGCAGTGCGATCACGCCACGCACGGCATCACGCAGACCACCGGCGACGTGTTGGGGCCTCCCTGTTGCGGTGGCTGCGGAATCGAGCTTTCGGAGGTGTCGCATGCACGCGACTTGTGAAGATCGGTCGTGCCCGATCTGTTGCGAGCGTGAACGCCTGGTTGCGTTGGATCTGTCCCGTGGTCTTCGGCCTGGCAGCAAGCTTCGTTCGACGATCGCGAAGATCAAAGAGAGCGCGGCTCGTCTTCGCAAACGCCGAGGATCTACGTGAGCGGTGACCTCTTGAAGGCCGACGTGCTTCGCGAGCGGGCAAACAACCTCCTGCGTGAAGCTGTGGAGGCCGGCGAGGCGGGCCTCTGGGGCGAGACGATTCGTCAGGCGATGGTCGACGCGGCGCTGCTCCTGCACACAGAAGCCACGCAGCTCGAAGGCAGGCCTCTCGAACCGCACGACGTCGAGCGCTGGGGCGCGTTTCTTCCGACCGCGCGTGTCGGCGGCTCGCTGCCGGTTACGTTCCGCGCGGACGGACACTTCATCGTGGTCGAGATGATCGTTCCCTACGAGCCTCCTGCACCGCACGGCACGGAACCCGAGATGAAGCTCTTCATCGACGACTTTGTCGGCGGCAAGATCCCTCTCGCGATCGCCCCGGGCTTTCCCGTTCCGGTCGCCGCTCGGTATCGGATGCCGCCCTTCGACCCCGACACCGCCGCTCGTTTCCTACGACAGATCGTTCGCTCTATTTACGTCCACGAGATCGACGAGCAATTCCGCGTCGGCGCTACGCGGCCGTTCGCGCCGGAGCACGTGTAGATGTCGGCAGTCATTCACGACACGCGTTTTGTTCGCGTGCAGCGCGTGGGCTGTTCCGACGTCGCATGTGCGTCCTGCGAGGGCCACTGGAGAAGTCCCGAGCTGCCGTGGAAATGGTTCTGCTCGTGTGGCGAGCTTGGCTGGGCGGCGACCGACGGAGAAGCCAGCGCGCTTGCGTATGCGCATCGAAGCAAGGGAAGTGCATGATGAAGTTCAACGACTACTCGGACGAAGAGACCTGTGGGAAACGCGTGCCGGGAGAGATCTCGGACCGCTACGCCGACCTCGGCGGCATTGCATGCATGCGCACGCAGGGACACGCGGGCGAATGCATTGCCACGGCGTGCGATGCTGGAGCGGCTGACGGTGTCCATTGGTGTTGTCGGACGAAGCTGGATCTCGATCATCACGCGCGATGCGCGCGGCGTGATGTCATCGGACGCGTGCCGCAATGAAACGGGACGTAACGCGAGGTGCGGAAACCGTGCTGGTTCAACGGCCGACGTCGCGCATCGACTTCAAGAGCGCCGCGCAGCAGGTGATCGCTGCGAAGAAATCGCCGCACACGCGGGCCGCGTACACCCGCGATCTCGACGGCTGGCTCTTGTTCTGCGGGAACCAGCGAATCGATCCGAAGACGCCGAGCTTGTCGGATGCGACGACCTATCGTGACGCGCTGATCGGATCCGAGGACACCAAGCGCAGGCGTCTCGCCTCGATGTCGACAATCTACAGCACGCTGCGCAAGCTTCCTGACGAGCACGGCCGGCCGATCGTGGCTTCCAACCCGTTTCACCCGGAGATCCTGTCGTGGCCGCGTGCTGGCAAGGTCCTCAAGTCCAAGCGCATCACCGATGACCAGGCATTCGCGATCGTACAGGCGGCGTCGGTCAATCCTCGCGACCACGCGCTCTTGTGTCTGCTGCTCGACACGGGATGGCGGCGCACCGCCGTCGTGTCCCTGCCCCGCGCGAACTACGACGGCCGCCGCGTCTACAACCGGCAGAAGGGCGACAAGGAGCAAGAGGTCGAGCTGCCCGACGCGTCGGTTGCCGCGATCGAGCGCTGGCTTCACGAGCGCCGAACGTCGGACTACCTGTTCCCCGCCGACGATGCCGACGGACACATGCACCCCAACACGGTGAACAAGATCATCGATCGCTGGGCCAAGGAGATCGCACCCGAGGCGCATCCACACAGCTTCCGTGCGCTGTTTTTACGCGACGCACACGACGCGGGATTGCCCGCGTACGAGATCCAGGGCGCGGCCGGCCACGCGAGCGCTGACATGACCGCTCGCTACGACGGCAAGGCTCGTGGCACCGGTGTCGCTCGACAGGTTGCCCAGTTCCGCGCGCAGCGGAGAGGGAAGCCATGAAGGCGGCTAATCCCTGGGGCGGGCCGAATTCCAAGCGCGTCGGTTCCTATATGTGCGGCGACACCGGAAGATCGACCCACTCCTGGTATCGATGGCGCGCGATCGGTGGAGACACCATCGGTCCGGATCAGCCGTGGCGGTACGAGCGCGAATGCCAGATGTCGGGCTGCGACGCGAAGGAGTTCGCGTTCGATCTGCCTGACGTTCGTGACATCGAGATCCTCATCGCGTTCCTAGACCAGTGCGGCATGTCGGCGAACGATTCGGTGCTCGAACGCGTGCGGGATCTGATCAGCCACGAGGGCAGTCGAGATCAGCTCGGGCAGTTGCCCTACAGTAGCGATCCGCGAGAGAAACCGTTCATGGAAGGCTGGAGCCAGGCGATTGGCCGTGTTGTGGAGCTTCGTGCCCCGGCCGCGCTCGATCCGACGGGGCGCCATCAAGATCCGATCAGGCGCGAGCTTCATGCCACAACCAGTCGCGCGCAGGCGCTGGACGCGTTCCAGCAGTGGGCGCATACCGAGGACGGGAAGGACTGATCCATGACGATGCCGAAGCGTCCCCTAGAAGAGGTCACTCCCGCCGCGTGCCCGTTCGAGAAGTTCTGCGATCGCTCGACGTGGATCTTCGGCCCGGGCAAATCGCGGAGCATGGATGTGCCGCGGTACGGCGCCGGGCAGCAAGGGATCCCGAAGGGTCCGCCGCGCGCCATCCGTCGGTGCCCGCTGTGCGGGAAACGTCTTCGCTTGCGCGCCAACTACTGCATCGGCGGCGAGTGGACGAACTGGCGCATCCCCGATCACAAGCCCCGCGTGACGCGCGCGAAGAGTTCGCGACGACAGTCACAGGCAAGCGCGAGAGGGCACTAGATCGAATGCCGGCGATGCATTGGGCTCTTCAAACCAACCTCTACACCGAGGAAGGCTGGGACGCGCTCGTTAGCGCTCTTGAGCGGTTGGGGTTCGCCTACTCCGTGCACAGGTACGTTCCCTTCGAGGGCACGCTCGATCCAGAGCTGTTACCAAGCGAAGCGCCCGTCGTCGTCATGGGTTCGTACTCGATGGCGCACCACGCGGAGAAGCACGGGTTGCGTCCGGGTGCGTGGCTCGACAACCTCGACTTCCGCACGCAGCACAAGCACTGGGCTGATCTCATGCTCAACGCGGATGCAACGTGCACCACGATCGAGGCCTTCTCGGGGCCGATCCCGCGACCGCTCTTCGTGAGACCGGTGCACGACACCAAGGCGTTCACGGGGAGGGTATTCGACGAGCCGACCTGGCAGGCGTTCCGCGACGGAGTGCTTCGGGCAGCGCCCGAAGTGTCAAGACCGACGGTCACCCCACAGGACGAGATCATGGTCTGCACTGCGAAGGAAATCTGGTCCGAGACGCGGACCTGGGTGGTGGACAGCCGCGTGGTAACTGCTTCGGGCTACAAGATCGGCACGATCCCGCGCTATACGTCGCCCGACCAGGTCGACGATCGCATCACGGCGTTCGCCCAGGCGTGCTCTGATCGCTGGCGACCCAACGACGCGTTCGTGCTCGATGTCGCCGACACCCCGGACGGGCTCAAGATCGTCGAAATCAACAACCTCAATGCGGCAGGGTTCTATCGTGCCGATATGCAGAAGCTCGTCGTCGCAATCGCCGAACTAGCGGAGGCACCGTAGATGCGACCGTCGAAAACGCAGTGGCCTGAGAAGCCGTTCCCGCAACGCTGGGAAGTGGCGCTGTGGCTGCTCTTCGGCGTTCTTGCAGCAAGTTTCTGGGTGCTGCGCTGGATGCTGAGATGAAACCGCTGGGCCTGACCGACGAGGAAATCGCCTCCGCGAGTGCCGACGAGCTGCGCGTGGCGTACCGCGAGCTGCTCGCCGAGAACGTGGCGCTGCGCGAGCTGATCAGCGAGCGCACGTGCGCGGCCGTCGGCGATCTCCGCGAGAAAGGTCTAAAGTTCAACGGGAACCTGCCCTATGGGCTGGAGAGCGGCGCCGACAAGAAGCTCAAGGCCTCCCGCTACGAGACGAAGCTCATCGCTGAGGTGAAGCTCCTCAAGGCCGAGGGACGCTCGCTTCGCGACATCTCGCGTACGCTTACCGAGCGGAACTTCGTCAACCGTAAGGGCAAGCCGCTCGACGCGAAACAGGTTTCCCGCATTCTTGCTGCCATCGATGAAGCGGAGGAGAAGGCTGAATGCCCTACGGACTGATCTTGCTCGCGGTGTACGTGGCCATCGCGATCGGGTTCTCATTGCGCGTTCCGATCGCCGTGAAGAAGGACGGCGAAGACATGCGATTGGCGTCGGCACCCGTAAGCATCGTCACCGGGCTTTTGTGGCCGCTGGTCATGATCCTGTGGGTGGCAGCCCTCATCAAAGGATCGGTGCCACCGTGACCTGCCAGCATTTCGTGAGCGGATCGCAAGCGGCCGGCGTCGACAAGGGCACGTGCTCGAAGCTCGCGACGCGACGTGTGCTCGCCCTCGTGATGTACGACCTCGTGGATCCGGTGATGTGCGGCCGGCACGGGCTTTTCTGGGAGCGCCGCGGCTACCGCGTCGTTCCCTTGGAGTCGCGATGAGAGTCGTTTTCCTCGACATCGACGGGGTCCTCAACCACACGCAGACGCGCCACGCCGTTGTGCCGACCGCCGAGGAGCCGCTGCCGATTCCGATCGCCCCCGAGTGCCTGGCTCGCCTCAATCGACTGATCGCGGAGACGGGTGCGAAGATCGTCATCTCGTCGAGCTGGAGGAACTTCGCGCGATCCGTGAAGCTAGATCTTGGCGCCGCGCTACTGCGCCACGGTTTGCATGCCGACGTGATCGGTGAGACGCCGGATTTGGTGAACGACAGGGTGTGGCTCGACAACTGGCACGTGGCCAAGGGCAAGCCGTTTGACTTCGAGCTTCTCGAACGTGGCTGGGAAATCGCCGAGTGGATCGCCGCGCATCCCGAGGTGACGGGGTTCGCGATCCTAGACGATTGCTCGGATATGGACGTGCTCAAGCCGTGGCTCGTGCGCACGCACCCGATTGACGGCCTCGATGATCCTGACGTCGAGCGGGCGAAGTGGCTGCTGGAGCGATCGGCGGCGGGCCTTCAGGCGGCGCGCTCGATTGCGATCGGCTTTGCGAAGGAGGATGTGGCATGCGCGTGAGTCTTTGGTGGATCCCACAGGATCGAATCCGCGAGCTGTCGGCGAGCGATCTCGCCGTGCTTCGCATGTGCCGCGTGCTCACGCTGTTCTTGGTCGCGGCGGTCGTCTACTTCACCGTGCTGATCAGCGGCGTCGGTGCTCGTGCGGAGCGCGATCGTCTCCGGCAGCAGGTGAAGAGCTGCGGCTGCGCTGAAGTACACGGATCTTCAGGTCATCGGCAGTG
>Ga0315283_10004607_pt1 | contig 12032 bp, 13 predicted proteins | sample YL17G09_0_MG_FD_204541 | JGI IMG/M metagenome (GOLD analysis project Ga0315283, IMG submission 204541) | Sediment microbial communities from Yellowstone Lake, YNP, Wyoming, USA - YL17G09_0 | ecosystem: Environmental > Aquatic > Freshwater > Lake > Sediment | place: USA: Wyoming | collected...
AACGCCGCGCCGGAGCGGTCGGTCGGGCGCTGGTCCCGCTCGCGGCGACGGCCTCGACGCGCATCGCTCGGGCCCGAGCCACCCTGGATGCCGCCGCGGCCGGGCTCGACGCGCTGGACCCGCGCGCGACCCTCGAACGGGGCTACGCGATCGTCAGGCGCGTCGAGGACGGCCGGATCGTGCGCGACCCCGCAGACCTCGCCCTCGGCGGGGCCATCGCGGTACGGGTCGCCAGGGGCGATTTCGGGGCGACCGTGACGGATCTCCCCGGGCCGGCCGCGACCTCGCCCCGACGGGCCGGTGGCGGGTCGCCGCCGTGACGCTCGCCGCATTCGCGGTCGTCGTCGCCGTCGTCGCGGCCGTCGGGCTCGCGCTCGGTATCATCGTCGCGCCGTACCTCACCCGGGCGTTCGACCGGGCCGAGGACGAGCGGGCAGGGGAGGAGGCACCTCGTGACGAGCCGCCGGTCTGACGCGTCGGCCCCGGACCCGCTCGGTCCGGCCTCCGGCACCGATGCGACGGGCATCGGTGGTGATCCCGGCGCCGTTGACGTCTCGGCGCTCACCTTCGACGAGGCCCTTGCCGAGCTCCAGGTGACCGTCGCGGCGCTCGAGGAGGGGGGGCTCCCACTCGAGCGGACACTCGAGCTCTACGAGCGCGGTGTCCTGCTCCACGAACGATGCGCTCGGCTCCTCGGCGACGCCGAGATCCGCGTGCGGCGTCTCGTGGACGGGGCCTCCGGGAGGCCGGAGCTCACCGACGAGGCCGACGCCGAGGCCGTCTAGCTCGTCGGCACGAACCGGCACACGGGCGCATGCTATCGCCGAGCCGCCGCACAGGAGCACCAGCAACCGTGCCGATCCTCCCCAACCTGCAGGGTCCCGCCGACCTCCGTGGCCTCTCCGGTCGGCAGCTGGACGAGCTCGCTTCAGAGATCCGCGAGGAGATCATCTCGACCGTGGCCACGACCGGGGGCCACCTGGGGTCGTCGCTCGGAGTCGTCGAGCTCACGATCGCGCTCCATCGGATCCTCGAATCGCCACGCGACAGGATCGTCTGGGACACCGGCCACCAGGCCTACCCGCACAAGCTCCTCACGGGGCGACTCGAGCGGTTCGGGACCCTGCGACAGCTCGGCGGCGTGGGCGGCTTCCCCCGGCGCTCCGAGTCGCCGCACGACGTCTTCGACGGCGGCCACGCGGGGACGGGCCTCTCGATCGCCCAGGGCCTCGCCCAGGCGCGTGACCTGAAGCACTCTCTCGAACGGATCGCCGTCGTCGTCGGGGACGCAGCCCTCATGAGCGGACTCTCGTTCGAGGCACTCAACGACATCGGGCACCGGCAGACCCAGATGCTCATCGTCCTCAACGACAACGAGATGTCGATCAGCCCGACCGTCGGGGCGATGTCCAGGTACCTCTCGCAGGTGAAGCTGTCGAGCACGTGGCGGCGGAGCCGAAGCCTCTGGGACCGATCGGCCGAGTCGATCCCCGTCCTTGGCGGCCTCGCCCTCGAGATCACCCAGCGGTTTCGCAAGTCGGTCGTGAACTTCGCCCAGCCGGGTCAGCTGTTCGAGGACCTTGCGATCACGTACATCGGGGTGGTGCCGGGCCACGACCTGCCGACTCTCGAGCAGACGTTCCGCGCGGCGCTCGCGCTCGATGGCCCGGTCCTCGTCCACGTGCGGACCCAGAAAGGCCGTGGCTACCACCCCGCCGAGGCCGACCAGATCGCATTCCACGGGGCCGCGCTTCCGCCGATGGTCGATGCCCACGAGGCGCGGCACGCCGTCTCCGTCGGCCCGGGCGTGGCGCCTGCCACGGTGGCGACGGAGCCCGGGCCGGCCGAAGTGCCGCCGGGCGCGCTGGCGCCCCGGCAACCTAACTACACGCATCATTTCGCGGTCGAGCTCGTCCGACTCGCGACCGCGGATCGCCGAATCGTCGGGATCACGGCCGGGATGCCGACGGGCACGGGCCTCAACCGGCTCCAGATCGCGTTCCCGGACCGGTTCTTCGACGTCGGCATCGCCGAGCAGCACGCGGTGACGCTCGCGACCGGGATGGCCATGGGCGGGCTCCGGCCCGTCGTCGCGCTCTACTCGACCTTCCTCCAGCGGGCGTTCGACCAGACCGTCCACGACGTATGCCAGAACGACATGCCGGTCGTCCTCGCGGTGGACCGCGCAGGGCTCGTCGGGGAGGACGGCACCAGCCACCAGGGGATGTTCACGATCCCCGCGCAGCGGCAGCTCCCGAACCTGGTCATCGCGAGCCCCAGGGACGAGCAGGAGCTTCGATCGATGCTCCACACGGCCTTCGCGCAGGACCACCCGTTCGCCCTCCACTATCCCCGCGACCCCGGCTTCGGCGTCCCGGAACAGGAGCCGCACGTCCTCCAGGTCGGCCAGGGCGAGGTGCTCCGGGAAGGTCGCGACGTCCTCCTCGTCGGGTTCGGGCCCATCGTCATGCGCGCGGTCGCGGTCGCGGACGCGCTCGAGGCCGAGGGGTGGTCGGTCGGCGTCATCAACGCCCGGTTCGCGAAGCCGCTCGACCGTCAGCTCATCCTCGACCAGGCACGCGGGAAGCAGCTGGTCGTCACGCTCGAGGAGAGCGTCGTCGTTGGCGGCTTCGGCTCCGGGGTCCTCGAGGCGATCGAGGAGGCGCGGCTCGCCGACCCGGCCTATCGCGATGTCGCCGTCCGGATCGTCGGCCTGCCCGCGGAGCACTTCGTGGACCACGGGTCGGTCGCCGACCTCCGACGCGTGCTGCGACTCGACGCGCCCGGGCTCACCGAGCAGGTGCGTAAGGCGCTCGCGACGCTCCGCGCGGAGCCGGCTCGGGCGCAGCCCGGCGGGATCGCGCGCGACTAGCGCGCGACGCGACGGCGGCCGACATGCCGCGAGCCGGCGCGATGCCGGCGGGTGATCCCGCGTCGACGGCCGTGTGCCACGATATGGGGGTGGACCGCACGCGGCGCAGACGCCTCGACCAGCTCATCGTGGACCGCGGCCTCGCGGAGACGCGTACGCGCGCGCAGGCGCTCGTCCTCGCGGGGCGCGTGCACGTGGGGAGCGGAGATGGAGCTCGCCGGGACCTCAAGCCCGGCGACATGGTGCTCGACGCGACCCCGATCCGGGTCGCGATCGGCCAGGACTACGCCTCGCGCGGCGCCGACAAGCTGGCCGGGGCACTGGGTCCGCTCGGCGTGGATCCCGCCGGGCTCGTCTGCCTCGACGTCGGCGCCTCGACCGGCGGCTTCACGGACGTCCTCCTCCGGCGCGGGGCCGTGCGAGTCCACGCGGTCGACGTGGGGCGGGGCCAGCTCGCAGACCGGCTCGCGCGCGATGAGCGAGTGATCGTCCACGACCGGGTGAACGCACGCCACCTCGAGCCGGCGACGCTCGGCGAGGACGCCGGGCTCGCGGTCGTCGACGTGTCGTTCATCTCCCTGCGGCTGGTCCTCGGACCCATCGCCGGCTGCCTGGCCGCCGCCGGTGGCACGATCGTCGCGCTCGTGAAACCGCAGTTCGAGGCGGGCCGGGAGCGCGTGCGGGACGGCGTCGTGCGCGACCCGGCGATCCACGGCGAGGTCGTCCGGGCCGTCGCGGAGGTCGCCTCCTCGATCGGGTTGCAGCCGGTGGATGTCGTCGCGTCGTCGCTGCTGGGACCGGCTGGCAACCGGGAGTTCTTCCTCCGGATCGACGTGCCCGCCGGGTGGTCCCCGCCCACGTCCGGTGCGGGCTCGGTCTCGTCGACGTACGGCGCCGGCTCGGTCTCGTCGACATCCGGTGTCGGCCTGGCCGCGCCCTCGACGGTCTCTCGGAGCTCGCCGCTACCGGACGTCCTCGTCGCGCGGATCGTGGAGGTGACCGCCGGATGAGCGACCATGCGCCGGTCCGGCGGTTCGGGTTCGCATACAACCCCACCACGGATGCCGCCCTGGAACTCCGGGAGCGTGTCGCCGGCTGGTGTGCGGTCCGCGGCTTCGCCCACTGGGACCTGCCGGCCGGCGACCTCGACGCGCTGCTCGCTGCGCTCCCGGAGACCGACGTGCTCGTCGTCCTCGGTGGTGACGGGACGCTGCTCCGCGCTTCGCAGGCAGTGGCGATCGTGGACACCCCGATCATCGGGGTGAACCTCGGGAAGATCGGCTTCCTCTCCCAGGTCGAGGCCCACGAGGTCGAGACCGTGCTCACCCAGCTCTCCCAGGGCGCATACCGACTCGAGGAGCGGATGGCGCTGCGCGGGGCGATCCGACCGGCCGGTCGGCAGGCGGAATCCTGGAGCTTCGTCGCGCTCAACGACGTCGTGGTCGCGCGCGGCTCGCTCGCCCGGGTCGTCCGGCTCGAGGTCGGGATCGGACGCTCGCATCTCGCGACGTTCGTGGCGGACGGCCTCGTCGTGTCGAGCCCCACCGGATCCACCGGCTACTCGTTCTCGGCGGGCGGCCCGATCGTCGATCCATCCAGCAGGAACATCGTCGTCACCCCGATCGCGGGCTACCTGTCGGCCATCCGCTCGGTCGTGGTGAGCCCGCGACGGACGGTGAAGATCACCGTCCTGGAGGCGCACGAGGCGCTCGTCAGCGTCGACGGTCGAGAGGACCGGCCGGTCGTCGCGGGCGACGTCGTGACCGTCTCGGCCCTCGAACGGCCGATCAGGTTCATCGTGCCGGATGGGGCGATCCCGTTCTGGGACCTCTTCCGCAGGAAGGTGGAGCTCCTCCCGTCGTGACGCACGCCGCTCCCGGGCGCCTCCTCGAGCTGGCCGTCGCCGACCTCGCCCTCCTTGAGCGGGTCCGGCTCCACGTCGCGGAGGGTCTCACCGTCATCACCGGCGAGACCGGTGCCGGCAAGAGCCTCCTCATCGACGCGCTCGGGCTCGCCCTCGGGGCGCGGGCGGATGCGGGCCTCGTTCGCCACGGCGCGCAGACCGCGCGCGTCGAGGCGCTGTTCGACCGGATCCCCGAGCCGTTCATCGTCGTCCGCGAGCTGGCGGCCTCGGGCAGGTCCACCGCTCGCGTCGATGACGAGACAGTCACCGCCGGCCGCCTCGCGGAGCTCGCCGCGCCGCTCGTCGAGCTTCACGGCCAGCACGAGCAGCAGCGTCTGCTCGACACGCGTCGCCAGCGGGCCCTCCTCGACGCGTTCGCGGACGCGGGCCTGCTCGCGGCAGACGTGCGGACGGCCGTGGCGGCGTGGCGCGCGAACGAGGCCGCGCTCGCGGAGCTCGCAGCAGACCCACGGGAGCTCGCGCGTCGCGTCGCCCTGCTCGAGCACGAGGCCGCGGAGATCGTCGGGGCGAAGGTGCGGCCCGGTGAGGCGGCCTCCATCGAGGCGCGGCTCGCCGCCGCGCGGCACGGCGAGGCGATCTCACACTGGAGCGACCTGCTCGTCGGTCGGCTCGTCGGCGACGATCTCGGCGGCGACGATGGGGAAGGGCCGGCCGCGGTCCGCGACGGCGTGGGCGAGGCAGAACACGCCGCCCGCGAGCTCGCACGGCTCGACACGCGGTTCGCGAGCCTTGCCGACCGATTGGCGGGCCTCGAGGCGGAGGTCTCCGACGTCGCGGACGAGGCGCGGCAGCTCGCCGAGACGGTCGACCACGATCCCGCAGAGCTCGCGCGGCTCGAGGAGCGACTCGGGCTCATCTATGCGCTGGAGCGGCGCTACGGCGACGACGAGGCCGCGGTCGTGGCGCACGGCGAGCGCGCTGCTTCGGAGGCGGCACGGCTGCGCGACCTCGAGGCGGGCCGAGAGGCGCGCGAGGCCGAGCGGGCGCGGCTCCTCGCCGTGGTCGCCGAGGCAGGGAGCCGGCTCTCCGCGGCGCGAACGGCGGCGGCGTCGCGCGTCGGGCCGGAAGTGGAGGCGGTGCTCGCCGCGATCGGGATGACGAAGGCGCGCTTCGCCGTGATTGTGTCACGTCGTTCGCCCGGCTCGGGGGACGCGAGCGTGGAGGTGGACGGCGAAGCCGTCGCGTTCGACGAGACGGGGATCGACGAGGTCACCTTCGTCCTCGCCCCCAACCCGGGCGAGCCTGCGCGCCCGCTCGCGCGGATCGCATCCGGCGGCGAGCTCTCGCGCGTCGCACTCGCGCTCGAGCAGGTGCTCGCGGCCGGCGACGCGACCCCGACCCTCGTGTTCGACGAGATCGACGCCGGGATCGGCGGGCGGAGCGCGGAACCGGTCGCGCGGGCGCTCTGGCGCCTGGGTCGCGGCCGGGCGGTGCTGTGCGTCACGCATCTCCCGCAGATCGCGGCGTACGCGGACGCACACGTGCGGATCGCGAAGATCGAGCGTGACGGGCGGACGACCACCGAGCTTCACGAGCTCGAGGGGGAGGCCCGGATCGCGGAGATGGCCCTCATGATCGGCGGACACGGCGGTGGGCCGGCGGCGGCCGCGTCGGCACGCGAGATGCTCGAACGCGCAGGCGCCTGGCGGGCGTCGGAGGGCTGACGACGAGCGGCCGCACGCGTCGGGAGGGGCCGACGAGGCAGCGTACGAGTGCCGCAGCGCGGGGCGGTGCCGGCTCGCCTGCGCCCGACGCCGCGCGGGCAACGGCGATGCTCGCGGCCGCCGCGGCGTTCCTCGACCACCTCCGCGTCGAGCGCGGGCTCTCCGCGGCGACGATCCAGGCGTACGGGTCGGACCTCCGTGCGTTCGCCACCGAGCCGACGACCGACGCCTGGGACCGGGGGCCCGACGTTGCGATCGCCCACCTCGCCCGGGCGGCGAGCCGGACGGGAGCCGGTCATGGTGCCCTTCGCCCGACGAGCCTCCGTCGGCGTGCCGCGACCATCCGGGCGTTCTACCGGTTCGCCTACGCAGAGGGCCTCTGTCCCGTCGATGTGGCCCTCCGGCTCGATCTCCCGCGGCAGCCGCGACACCTGCCGGACACCCTCACCGTGGCCGAGGTCGAGCGACTCCTCGAGGCGGTCGACACGTCGAAACCGGTCGGGATGCGGGACCGGGCACTCCTCGAGGTGCTCTACGCGGCGGGCCTCCGCGTGAGCGAGGCGCTCGGCCTCGACGCCGAGGACGTCTCGCTCGATGGCGGCTTCGTCCGGGTCATCGGCAAGGGGGACCGCGAACGGCTCGTCCCGATCGGCGAAGAGGCCGTCGACTGGCTCACCCGCTATGACGGGGAGGTCCGCCCGGCGTGGCTCGCGATGCGGCCCGTGGCGCTCGAACGGGGCGGGCCGGTCTTTCTGTCGGAGCGCGGAGGTCGCCTGCGCCGGCAGCGCGCGTGGGAGCGCGTCAGGGCCGCCGCGACGCTCGCGGGGCTCGGCGACCGCGTGACGCCGCACACGCTCCGCCACTCGTTCGCGACGCACCTGCTGGAGGGAGGTGCCGACCTGCGCGTCGTACAGGAGCTGCTCGGACATGCGAGCATCAGCACGACCCAGCTGTACACGCACGTGACCGGCGAACGCATCCGGGAGGTGTACGCTCGGGCACATCCTCGAGCGTGACAGAGGCCGGGCCAACGACCGGCGACGGAGGGCGGCGATGCAACTCACCTTCACGGAGTCCTACGCGCAATCCCTGCTCGCGAGCGGCGAGCGGATCATCCGCAACCAGCGCCAGCACTGGTTCGGCCTCGTCTATCGCCTCGGGGTCGGTGTCGTCGCCCTGCTCGTCGCGGCCGGCTGCTTCATCCTCAGTGGGTGGTTCACCGGGGACGGGCTGTTCGGGAGCATCCGGACGATCCTCGGGATCGCGGCGCTCGTCTTCCTCCTCGTCGGCATCGGGCACATCTCGCTGTCGTACTTCCGATGGGAGAACGACCGCGACGTCCTCACCACGCGCCGGATCATCCAGACGCAGGGGTTCATCAACCGCAAGGCCGCGGACACCTCGCTCGAGAAGATCAACGACGCGCTGTTCGAGCAGGGCGTCATCGGGCGGGTGTTCGGCTTCGGGGCGCTCGACGTCATGACAGCATCGGCGAGCGGCATCAACAAGATGCGGTTCCTCACGACCCCCATGGACTTCAAGAAGGACATGATGGACGCGAAGCACAACCTGGAGATGGGCGTGGCGAGCGGTGAGTTCACCGACGCTCCGCTCCGGGTGGCGCCCGTCGTGACCACGTCGCCGGTCGGCTCCCGAGACGCGACCCCGACGACGCTCCCGGCGGGCGACACGCCCGTCTCCCCCGCATCGGCGCCGCCGCCCGCCCCCGCGGCCGCGGCCACGGCGGTCGATGTCACCGACCAGATCGCGAAGCTCGCAGACCTCAAGGAGCGGGGCGCGATCACGCAGGAGGAGTTCGACGCGAAGAAGGCGGAGCTCCTCGGCCGCATCTGAGAACGTCACCCCCCCGGCCGCCCGGGACCGCCGCCGATCGCCTCCGAGGCCCGGCGGCGGTCGGCGCGCTAGGATACGTCGGTCCCACCCCCTGCCCCGGAGCGGTAACGCGTGTCTGGTCTCGGCCTGAATCTCGATCCCGCGACGATCATCACGATCGCGATCTTCCTCCTCGTCGCGTTCCCCATACACGAGTTCTTCCACGCGCTCGTCGCCTACCGGCTCGGCGATTCGACCGCCAAGTACGCCGGGCGGCTCTCGCTCAACCCGATCGTCCACTTCGACCCGGTCGGCGGCGGGCTCCTCACCATCACGATGCTCCTCGGGAGCTTCGTCTTCGGATGGGCGAAGCCCACGCCGATCAACCCGTACAACATGCGGTACGGCCACCGCGGCGAGGCGTTGGTCGCGCTCGCGGGGCCCGCATCGAACGCCGTCATGGCCGTCGCTGCCGCCATCCCGCTCCGGTTCATCCTCGGGAGCAGCCTCGCGGTCCCGGACCTCGTCCTCCAGGTGCTCTACCTGTTCGTCTACGTCAACGTCATCCTCGCGATCTTCAACCTCTTGCCGATTCCGCCGCTCGACGGCTCCAAGCTGCTGTTCGGCGCGCTCGCCCCGCGGACCGTCTACCGGATCCGGCCCGTCCTCGAGCAGTACGGCTTCCTCATCCTCATCGTCGCGATCCTCCCGATCTTCGGCGGCGAATCGCTTCTCGGCATCGTCGTGGTCCCGGTCATCGATGCGATCGTCAAGCTCCTGGTGGGGGTCTAGGGTCCGGCAGGCGCGGGCGCACGTCACGGCCCGCGTCACGCCGGCGGAGCGCGACGACGTGGCGACGTGGCTCTCGCCGGCCGAGCTCACCCTCTTCGACGCGATGCCGGCCGCCGACCGGCGCCACGGGCTCGACGTGGTGACCCGGCTCCGCTCGTACGGCGCCCACGATCCCGACCTGCTGGTCGCCGGGCTTCTTCACGACTGCGGCAAGGGCCCGGAGACGCGCCTCTGGCACCGCGTCGGGTGGTCGCTCGGCGTGCGCTACGGAACGTGGGTCCACCGCTCTCTCGGCGTGATGCCCGGATCCCGGTCGGGCCTGGAGCGGATGCGCGGGCATGCGGAACGCTCGGCGGAGCTCATGGCGGCCGCCGGGGTCCCCGACCGCGCGGTCGAGCTCGTGCTGCACCAGGCGGACCCTGTCGACCCGATCCTCGGCGGCCTGCTCCTCATCGCGGACGAGGCATCCTGACGCGATGACCGTCGGCCCGCAGCACTCCCGCCGCGCCCGCATCGCCCGCGCGGAGGCGCCCCCCCGCATCGGGAGACTTGCCGTCCTGCCCGCGGGGGCGACGACCGTCGCGTTCGCGGAAGCGCGCCGTCCCGACGCCGCGACGGTCGTCCGCGTCGCCGACTTCGACGGCCCCCTCGCGCTTCTCCTCGACCTCATCGAGTCCCGACGGCTCGACGTGCTCACCGTCCCGCTCGGCGCGCTCGCGGAGGCCTACCTCGACGCGCTCGCGACCCTCGAGGTGGACCGGCTCGGCAACATCGCCGCATTCGTCGCGGTGGCCGGACAGCTCATCCTCATCAAGAGCCGCGCACTCCTCCCTCGCCCTCCCGCGCCCGCGGCCGACGCCGCAGACGAGGTGGATCCCGAGGCCGATCTCCGGGCGCGGCTCCTCCTGTTCCGGGCGTACCGGGACGCGGGACGGGCACTCGAAGCGCGCCACGCGGCCGGTGCGCGCCTCTTCCGACGGGAGCCGTCCACCGCGACCGCCGCCGGGATCGCAGGTGCGGCCCCACCGAAGGCCCCACCGCTCGACCCCGTGCTCCTCGCGAAGGCACTGGAGGATCTCCTGCACATCGCGCCGCCGCCGCCGCCCCCGGTGGGGCTCGTCTCGCGCGCCGTGACCCTGGACGACCGGACGGCCTTTCTCCGGGAGGCGCTCCTGCGGGCGCCGATCCTCGTGCTGCAGGACCTCCTGCGCGGCGTGCGCGAGCGGGTCGTCGTGGCCGTCACGTTCCTCGCCCTCCTCGAGCTCGTGAAGCGACGCGAGGTCGCGGCGGAGCAGGACGAGCCGTGGGGCCCGATCGTCGTGCGCCGGCTCGATGCCGCAGAGGGCAACCCTGGACCCGCGGCATGAGCGACGATGTGGGCGTGAGCGAGCGCGAGGACGGGCGACCGACGGCGGAGGCGATCGAGGCGACGGGCGACGAGCGGACGATGGACGACTCGATCGAGGCGCTCGACGCGACCGAGGTCGGGCTCGAGGCGGTCCTCTTCGTCGCCGAGCGTCCGCTCTCCCGGCGCCAGATCGGGCAGCTGCTCGGGGCCGATCGCGAGACCGTTGACCAGCTCCTCGGAGATCTCGAGGTCACGCTGTCGACTCGAGGGGTCCGGCTCGTGATCGCCGGCGAGCACGTCGCGCTCGCGACGGCGCCCGAGGCGGGTCGACTGGTGGCCCGGTACATCGGCGCCGAGCCGGCGCGACTCTCGCCCGCGTCACAGGAGACGCTGGCCATCGTCGCCTACCGACAGCCCGTCACCCGCTCGGTGGTGGACCGGATCCGCGGGGTCGATTCGGACTACACGCTGAGGACCCTGCTCCATCGGCGCCTCATCGTGGAGCTCGGCCGATCGGACGCCCCGGGCCGCCCGATCCTCTACGGGACCGGGATCGACTTCCTCGAGCGGTTCGGCCTCGTCACGCTCGATGACCTCGCCCCGCTCGAAGCCGAGATCGCGGGCCGACTCGTCGACCTCGCGACGTCCGCGGAGCAGGCCCCCGCCGATGCCTGAGGAGCGGCTCCAGAAGGTCCTCGCGGCGGCAGGGGTCGCGTCGCGCCGGGGCGCGGAGGAGCTCATCGCGGCGGGTCGCGTCAGCGTGGACGGACGCGTCGCGACGGTCGGGGACCGCGCCGACCCCACGGCAGCGGTGATCGCCGTCGACGGCCGCGTCATCGGCCGTCCGGCCGAGCTGCGCCACCTCGTGGTGAACAAGCCCATCGGCGTCACCTCGACGGTCCGGGACCCCCACGCCGCACGCACCGTCCTGGAACTCGTCCCACCGGAGCTCCGGGGCGGCGCACGACTCTACCCGGTGGGGCGGCTCGACCTGGACTCGGAGGGGATCCTCCTCCTCACGAACGACGGTCCCTGGGCCGATGGACTGCTCCACCCGCGCTATGCCGTCGAGCGCGAGTACGCGGTCGCGGTCGCGAAGCCCCTCGGAGCGCGCGAGCTCCAGGCGCTCGTCGCAGGGGTCGAGCTCGACGACGGCTGGGCCCGGGCTGTCGCCGTGCGGCGCGCGACGATCACGGAGACGCGCAGGCTCGCGGACCTGCTCACGCCGCGCGTGACGCCGTTCATCTGGTACCGCATGACGCTCGCCCAGGGGTGGAAGCGCCAGGTGCGCCGGATGTTCGCCGCCGTCGGCGAGCCGGTGCGCCGTCTCGTGCGCGTTCGCTTCGGGACGGTCCGCCTCGAGGACCTGCCGACCGGTGCGTGCCGCGCCCTCACCCGGGCGGAGGTGGCACGCCTGGCGGCGCTCGGCGCACCGGGCGGCACCGGCCGCCAATCGGGCGGGACCGGCCGCGCACCGAGCGGGAGCGCCCGCGCCCCGGGCCGGCCACGGGAAGGTCGATGACGCGCGTGAGCCCGGGAGCCGCGCCGGACCTCGTGCTGCTCGCCGGGGGCGTCTGGACCGGGCTGCCGGAGGTCGCT
>Ga0315283_10004608_pt1 | contig 12031 bp, 4 predicted proteins | sample YL17G09_0_MG_FD_204541 | JGI IMG/M metagenome (GOLD analysis project Ga0315283, IMG submission 204541) | Sediment microbial communities from Yellowstone Lake, YNP, Wyoming, USA - YL17G09_0 | ecosystem: Environmental > Aquatic > Freshwater > Lake > Sediment | place: USA: Wyoming | collected...
CAAAGGTCCCTGTCGAAAACCCTAACAGAACCGACGCGATCGGTCACCGCCGACGTCGGGACCTGCGCCTCTGAACCACGTTATCGGGGTTCGAATCCCTGCCTCCCAGCCAAACTTCTAAGCCCTCCGGATTCTTGAAGATAGCTCTACTGGCTTTCCTAGCCGTGAGTGTGTCTAGAAGCACACCAGCTGACCAAGAGGAGCGGCCTCCCAGATCTGGGGATTCTCTGGCGTGATCGCGTTCACGAGATCAATGACTTGCTGGGGGAACCGTCCGATCAGGCCTGCCCGCTCGAGGTTGCCGATCAAAACCTCAGGACTTCCATCAACTCCGACGACGAACTCAACTACGGTCTCTACAGCCTCAACAAACGCGTCCCCGCATAGTGCTGTCGCTTCAGCGAATGCGCGCGACGTGAGCGGGCCCCTCAAACGCAGGCAACGGGCAGCGGGTCCGCCGCCAGCTACCCCCACACGGCCCCGCGGGTCACCGCACGGATCCGGCAGAAGTGACACTCTGTCCCGAGCCAGACGAGCCGCCCGGGTCATCTTCTCACCGCTTCCGAAAACTGGGGGTGGGCAAGGTGATCGCGCCGTTGACACAGTCCAAAGTTCAGGAGTAAAGTCTCGGGCCACAGCGCCCGCAATCGGCACCCGGCGCACCCAGAAGAGAGCGCGATGCTTTCCTTTCGCCGCCTCTGTCGCCCGCCGTCCGACGCCTCGCAGGCCAGCGGAGCGCTCACAGTCTCCGTTCAGTTTCTTCCCGAGAACCTCGCCGACATGCATCGGTCATCAGAGGACGGGCCGCTCGTCTCTGGAGGTCTTGTGCTGCACACATTGTCTGGCTTCAATTGTTCTCGGCCTTTCACAGCATGCGCGGGAGAACGGCGGCACGCCTGGCGTGTAAGGAGAGGGCTGGCGTGTGCGGCGGGGTGGGGGCTGCTGGTACTGGGGGGCGCGGCAAACGCGGAGGCGGCCACGCCGGCAGCATTCAACAAGCTGACGCCGGCGAACGGGGCGACGGGCCGATCCACGACCCCGACGGTCACGTGGCAGGCGAGCACCGGGGCGACGAGCTACACGGTATGCGCGGACACGACGAACGACAACGCGTGCGACACGAGTTGGGTGTCCGTCGGCAACGTGACGAGCGTCACGTGGCCGGGGGCGGAGCTCGCGCACGACACGACGTATTACTGGCAGGTGCGAGCGCTGAATGCCAGCGGGTACATGCCCGCTGACAGTACCACGTGGTGGGGCTTCACGACGCAGGTGGAGGCGCCCGGGCCGTTCAGCAAGACGACGCCGGTGAACGCGGCGACGGCGCAGGCGACGAATCCGCCGCTGACGTGGGGGACGAGTGCCCGGGCGACGAGCTACGAGTATTGCGTCGACACGACGAACGACGGCGCGTGTGCCGGGAGCTGGACGAGCGCGGGGACGAGTACGAGCGTCGCGCTGAGCGGGCTGAGCGGCGCCACGGCGTATTACTGGCACGTACGCTCGGTGAACGCAGGCGGGACCACCTACGCCGACAGCAACACGTGGTGGAGTTTCACGACGCAGGTCGTGAGGCCTGGGGACTTCGGCAAGCTGACGCCGGCGAACGGGGCGACGGGCCGACTGACCAGCCCGACGGCCACGTGGGGGGCCAGCGCCGGGGCGACGAGCTACGAGGTGTGCGCGGACACGACGAACGACAGCGGGTGCGACACGGCGTGGGTGTCCGTCGGCAACGTGACCAGTGTGACGTGGCCGGGGGCCCTCGCGTACGACACGACGTTCTACTGGCAGGTGCGGGCCGTAAACGCGGCCGGCTACACGCCCGCCGACAGCACGGCGTGGTGGAGCTTTCGGACGCAGGTCGAGGCACCCGGGCCGTTCAACAAGACGACGCCGGTGAACGCGGCGACGGCACAGGCGACGAGTCCGACGCTGACGTGGGGGACGAGCGCGCGGGCGGCGAGCTACGAGTATTGCTACGACACGACGGACGACGGTGCGTGCGCCGGGACCTGGACGAGCGCGGGGACGGGCACGAGCGCCGCGCTGAGCGGGCTGAGTTACGACACGACGTACTTCTGGCACGTGCGGGCGACGAATCCGGGCGGGACGACCTACGGGAGCGGCACGGCAACCTGGTGGGGCTTCACGACGCAGATCGCGAAGCCAGTGGCCTTTGGAAAGATCAGCCCGGTCGATGGGGCGACGGGCCGGTCCAGGACTCCGACGGCTACGTGGCAGGCGAGCACCGGGGCGACGACCTACGAGGTGTGCGCGGACACGACAAACGACAGCGGGTGCGACACGGGGTGGGTGTCCGTCGGCAACGCGACCAGTGCGACGTGGCCGGGGCCGGCCCTGGCGTATGACACGACGTACTACTGGCAGGTGCGGGCGGTGAACGCGGGCGGGTACACGCCCGCGGATGGCGGATCGTGGTGGGGTTTCCGGACGCAGGTGGAGGCGCCCGGGGCGTTCAGCAAGGGAACGCCCACGAATGGGGCGACGGCCCAGGCGACGAATCCGACGCTGACGTGGGGGACGAGCGCGCGGGCGGCGAGCTACGAGTACTGCTACGACACGACGGACGACGGCGCGTGCGCCGGGACCTGGATGAACACAGGGACGAGCAGGAGCGTCGGGTTGAGCGGGTTGAGCTACGACACGATGTACTACTGGCAGGTGCGCGCGGTGAACGCGGGCGGGACCACGAACGCCGACACAATCACGTGGTGGAGCGTCCGGACGCAGGTGGAGGCGCCCGCGGCGTTCAGCAAGTCGACGCCGGCGAACGGGGCAACGGTGCCGTCGCGGAGCCTGACGCTGACGTGGGACCCGAGTGCGCGGGCGACGAGCTACGAGTATTGCGTCGACACGACTAACGACGGACAGTGCCTCGGCCAGTGGAACTCGACGACGGGCACGAGCGTGCCGCTGAACACGATATTCAACAACACGGCGCATTACTGGCAGGTGCGGGCGGTGAACGCGGGCGGGACGACGTATGCGAACAGTGGGACGTTCTGGAGCTTTACGACGCAGGAGGCGCCCAGGGGATTCAGCAAGTCGGGGCCGGGGAACGGGGTGACGGCGCAGGCGACGAGCCTGACGCTCGCGTGGAACTGGAGCGAGTTGGCCGCGCGCTACGAGTACTGCGTCGACACGACCAACGACAGCACGTGCGCGGGAAGTTGGACGGATGTGGGCAATGCGGCGAGCGCGGCGGTCAATGGCCTCGCCTACGGCACCCCGTACTACTGGCAGGTGCGGGCGGTGAACCCGGGCGGGGCGACTGGCGCCAACATGGACACGTGGTGGAGTTTCACGACCCAGGTCTCGAAGCCCTTGCCGTTTGGCAAGACCAGCCCGGTCGATGGGGCGACGGGTCGGTCGACGAACCCGGCGGCCACGTGGGAGGCCAGCGCCGGCGCGACCAGCTACGAGGTGTGCGCGGACACGCTGAACAACGGCGCGTGCGACACGGCGTGGGTGTCGGTGGGCAACGTGACGAGCGTCACGTGGCCGGGGACGGCTCTCGCGTACGACACGACGTATTACTGGCAGGTGCGGGCGGTGAACGCCGCCGGGTACACGCCCGCCGACAGTGCGACGTGGTGGAGTGTCCGGACGCAGGTGGAGGCGCCCGAGGCGTTCAGTATGACGACGCCGGCGAACGGGGCGACAGGGCAGGCCACGAGCCTGACGCTCACGTGGGGGACCAGTGCTCGGGCGGCGAGCTACGAGTATTGCTACGACACGACGAATGACGGCGCGTGTGCCGGGAGTTGGACCAGCGCGGGCACGAACACGAGTGCAGGATTGAGCGGGCTCGCTTCTGGCACGACGTACTACTGGCACGTGCGGGCGACGAATCCGGGCGGGACGACCTACGCGAACGCGACGACGTGGTGGAGCTTCGCGACGCAGGTCGCGAAGCCTGAAGACTTCAGCAAGTTGACGCCGGCGAACGGATCATCGGGCCGGCCGACAAGCCCGACGGCCACGTGGGAGGCCAGCGCCGGCGCGACGGGCTACGAAATGTGCGCGAACACGACGGCGACGTGTGCGGGCGGCTGGGTGCCGGTCGGCAATGTGACGAGCGTGACGTGGCCGGGCGCGGTGCTCGACTTTTGGACGACCTACTACTGGCAGGTGCGCGCCGTGAACGCGGGCGGGACGACGGGGGCCAACGGCGCGACGTGGTGGAGCTTCACGACGAAGGCGATCCCGGTCATCACGTGGAATGCACCGGCTGCCATCGGCTACGGCACCGCGCTGTCGGCCACGCAGTTGAATGCGACGGCGAGTGTGGCGGGCACCTTCGTCTACGCACCGGCGTCGGGCACCGTGATGAATGCGGGCGCGGCGCAGACGCTGTCGGTCACCTTCACGCCGACGGACACGGTCAACTACACCACCGCGACGAAGACCGTCCTCATCGACGTGATACCGGCGGGCGCCCCGGTGATCACGGACGTCGCGCCGGGCAGTGGTGCGATCGGGAGCGGCGTGACGCTGACGGGGACGGGCTTCACGGGGGCGACCGCCGTCACGTTCCACGGGGTGAGCGCGGCCTACACCGTGGTGTCCGACACGCAGATCACCACCACCGTACCGGCGGCAGCGACGACGGGGCCGGTGCGCGTGACGACTCCCGTGTGGACGGCGACGAGCGCGACGGACTACGTGGTGACGCTGGGGACCGCGTACTTCCGGGACACGTTCGCCGACCGCGGCCTTGACAGGCCGCTCGGACTGCGATTTGGACCGCAGAATGACCTGTTCGTCGCGAGCGGATGCACGTCCGGCGTGCGCGGCGCCGTCAAGCGCTTTGAAGGGGGCATAGGAAAGTTGGTGGGCCATGCGAACTTCGGCGACCCCGACATGGCGCCGGGTACGCCGGAGCTGTATTGCCCGTCTGACCTCGTCTTCTCCGCCAGAGCCTTCATTAACGTGCCGCCCAATCTCTTTGTTGCAGACCCCTACCATAGCCGCATCGTGCGCTACAACGGGGAGACAGGAGAGTATCTGGACGTGCCTGCAACCGGGCTGGCCGCGTACTCGATGGAGGCCCGCCCTTCAAGTCTGGCGCTGTCGCCGTTCCCTCACGTCGTCCCCGGCAACCTCTATGTCGCCAGGTCCTACGGGCGATTCGCCATAGACGTGCATGCATGGGATTCCGGTGCGTTCCTGACCCGATTGATAGACTTCGGCGGGTACAGCTACCCATTCAAGTCTGCCCAGGATGTTGCCTTCGGACCGGATCGCCGGTTGTACGCCCTGGTGTCCGTGCTCCCCTGCCTGGGGTGCGCTTCGTCTTACGCAGTTGAACGCTATGACGCAGACGACGGGTCGCTTCTGAGTGTGTTCGTGCCCGCAACGGACCAGGCTGCCACGCTGGCCTTCGGCCCTGACGGTCACCTCTACGTCGCGGCGAAGGACCCGGGGCACGGGCCTTGCTCGGGCGATACCTGTGCCGATGGAACGAAGATCCTCCGCTACAACGGGACCACCGGAGAGTTCCTCGACGTGTTTGTTGCCGACGGCGAGGTGCAGTTTTCAGGTGGGCAGATGACCTGGGGCCCGGACAACAGACTCTATCTGGTCGACAACCTCGGCAACCGGATCAGGTGGTACGGGCGGTACGATGCAGTGTCCTGCGGGGCCTCCGATCCGGATTCCGACGGTGACGGCCGCTGCGATTCCGTCGACAACTGCCCGAACCAACCCAACCCGGCGCAGGTTGACGGAGACTCCAATGGCATCGGCGACGCATGCGACGATTCGGATGGCGACACCGTCGTTGACGCGCGTGACAACTGCCCGGACACGCCGAACAGCGGCCAGGCCGACACGGACAGCGATGGCCTCGGTGACGCCTGCGACCCTGATATCGACGGGGACAAGATTCCAAATGCCTCGGACCTGTGTCCCATGTACAGGTGGAACGACGCTGACGGGGACCTGATCTGCGACGATGTCGACCCCTGTCTCGGCGACCCCATCAACGACCCCGACGGCGATGGCGTCTGCGCGGCACATCCGAATGGGACTCCCTGGGACAACTGTCCTTCCGTCACAAACCCGAGCCAGGCGGACTCGGATGGGGACCGCATCGGTGATGCGTGCGATCCGTGCTCAGACGACAGAATCAACGACCCCGACAACGACGGCATCTGTGGCAGGCAGGACAACTGCCCCCTTGTGTACAACCCCGACCAGAAGGACTACGACGGAAACAGCTTAGGCGACCCATGCGACTGCATGGATGGGAAACAGGGTCCTTTGGAGGACGGCCCGGACTGCGGTGGGGTGTGTCAACTCAGCTGCGGGGATATGTACTCCGCAGAAACGCTCGACATGTTCGGTGCCTGCAAGCCCCTTGTGTACCACGGCCTCGCGCGCGACAGAATCAACGTCGTCCTCGTGCCGGACGGAAACGAGTATCGCGACAACATGAATACGTTCCGCAGCAGCGCCTGGGCGGTCATCGAAAACAGCTTCGTGGCGTCTCCACGCATCCTGCAGGACTTCGACAAGTTCAACTTCTTCTACGTCGAACGATTCGGGGGCCACGTGGACCCGGGATCAGGGAGCGCGGATTCATGCGATTGGACCTTCCCCAAGTACTGGCGGGATGATTGCCCTGCAGCGACGGTCGGCATGCTCCTTCACTCGCATGCATGCAGAGACTACGCGCAAGGGGACAAGTTCTCGGCTCCGACCTCGACCTACGAGAAGGAAACACCCCTGCATGAGTTCTCGCATGCCGGTTTCGGTCTGGCCGACGAGTACGACTTCAACCGCATCGCAGACGATTGCTCGAGTTGGCCCTGGTATGCGTTGTATGACTCGACCGGCCCGTATCATAACGTCTGGAACTCCAGAGACGACTGCAGGAGCGAGTCCGCGAACCCGGCCGGCTGCTATCTGTTTACCACGTGCAAGGAGTATTGGAGCACGACGTCCGGCCACTGGAAATCGGATCCGGACGGGGACATCATGACCTGCATGGGCTGCAGCATCCCACTCAGTTCTTGGGACTTCTTTGGCCCCGACGACCTGCGGCAGGTCGACTGGCTATTCAGTCAGTATGAGACTCCAGCTCAAGACCCCGCATCCAAAGCCAGTGTTGTCGAACTCCATTCTTCGGACGCCTTTCGCCCCGACGACCTGCCGCAGGCCGACCAGGTATTCAGTCAGTATAGGGAGTCGCCTCTGAACCACGCACCCAAAGCCATCGTTGTTGAACTCCATAGAAGCCTGAACGTCGTAACCGTGACGGATGTGCGCGTCGTCCGCGGGTACGCGCCAAAGCACCCGCTCGCGTTCGACGCCTACAGAATCACGCTGTCCTCGTCGGTCGGGACTCCGCTCAAGGATGTGTACCTCGCCGACCCGGGGCTTCTCCGGGCCAACTTCGGCGGGAGTGGTTGGCTCGACGAGGTCGACTTCGACGTCGTTCTGCCGTTCGCAGAAAACCCTCGCGAGATAGCGGTCGTCGACAGGCCCACGGGCACGGAGGTATTGAGGATTGACGTGCGCAACGCCGTGCGAACATTCCTCGCCCAACATCCCGACGATCCGCAGCGTTCGACGTACGATGCTGACGGCGACGGCGTGCCCGACGCCACAGACAATTGCCCGAACGTCGGGAACCCCGGTCAGGCTGACACCGATGCGGACGGTCTCGGGGATGCGTGCGACGACCACACCTCACCGACGCCGCTCATCACCTGGGCGACCCCGGCGGCAATCACGGTGGGCACCGCCCTCGGCGGGACGCAGTTGAACGCGACGGCGGACGTCGCCGGGACATTCGTTTACACGCCGCCGGCAGGCACTGCGCTCGGTGTCGGTGCCGGCCAGGCGCTATTGGTCACCTTCACGCCCACGGATGCCTTGCATTACCGGGTTGCGACGAAGACCGTCCTCATCGACGTGGTGCCGTCTGGCGTCCCGGTGATTACGGACGTCACGCCAGGCAGTGGCGCGATCGGGAGCGGCGTGACGCTGACGGGCACGGCATTCACAGGGGCGACCGCCGTCACGTTCCAAGGGGTGCCGGCGGTGTATACGGTCGTGTCCGACACGCAGATTTTGACCACCGTGCCGGCGGGGACGACGACGGGGCGGGTGCGCGTGACGACTCCCGTGTGGACGGCGACGAGCGGGACAGACTTCGTCGTGACGAATCAGCGGGCCACGCGGGTGCTGCCGGGCTGTTACGCGGCCGGCTATGAAGTGACCGTGTCGATAGATGTCGGGCCGGCGCCCGCCGTGCTGGCGCAGGCGATCGAGGATACGCCGCCGGCCGGGTGGACGGTGGGGACGATCTCGGACGGCGGGGCGTTCAACGCTCAGACGAGCGAGGTCAAGTGGGGCCCGTTCTTCGATGCGACCGCGCGGGTGCTGACCTACGTCGTGACACCGCCGGCGGGCACGACCCTGGCTGTGACGTTTGCCGGGGTGGCGAGCTTCGACGGCGTGGTGGTGCCGCTGGGCGGGACAGCGACGCTCGGCCGGTGCGAGCAGCATCCGGCAGACGCGAACAGCGATTTCCGGCTGGTCATCGGGGAGGTGACGGGCTACGGGGCCGCATGGAAGAAGGGCGATAGGTGGACGGTGCCCCCGGCGTCGATCCCGATTGGGCACGTGACTCGGGCCGGCTACCTGTGGCGCATGGGCGAGACGTATCGGCGCGATGTGGGGGACGGCCCGTTGTGCTGGATGCCGTTGGGGGCGGGACCGCTGCCCTTGCCGGACGCGCTCCTGTCGCTCGAGGACATCCCGACGCCACGTAGCGGCCCGTGGGGCCCGGGGTCGTTCGAGATCGTACGTAGCCCGGGAGCTTCAGCTCCCGGGGCATCCGCCCCCATGTCGTCCGTGCTCCGCCGTCGCATCGGGACGGCCGTGCGGCAGGCCCCGGCGACGTACGTGCCGACCGTGCCGCTCACGGTGACGTTGACTGTGACGCCGGACGGCGAGGTGCAGACGTGGGCGCTTGAGGAAACCGTGCCAGCGGGCTGGCGCGTGAGCGCGGTCTCGGCGGACGGGTACTGGGACGAGAAGGCGGGCGTGCTTCGCTGGGGCCCGTTCTTCGACGAGACGCCGCAGACGCTGCGCTACACGCTGACGCCACCGGCGAACGCATCAGGGCCGCAGGAACTGCGCGGCACGGCGAGCTTCGACGGGATGGATGTGGTGGTGACGGGCGTCGGCACGCTGCAACGGGCACCCATCATCAAGCCGGGGGAACCGGGTGGACCGGCGGCCACAGAATTGGATCACGGTCGTCCGAAGTAGTCGTCGCGGACTGTCGGTATTGAGGAGAGCCTGCGGAGCGGCTCGCTGCTTCAGGCATCCGGCTTGAGGTGTCGTAACTACTCAGGTAGGCATCGCGGGATGCCAGTCAGCTGAGGGATAGCGTACCCTCCGGCGTCGGCGAGCGCAATCGGCCGCGCGTGAGTTTCCGCCGGACTCGGACCGGGTGTGTGTCGTACTGTAGGGTCCATGACAAGCGTCAGGGTCCTGCAGGGGCGCGACGCGAGCGACACGGACATCGAGTTGATCCGGGCGTTGTTCGCCGAGCATCCCGCGTGGGGCCGCACGCGCGTCAGCGAAGAGCTGTGCCGTCGGTGGGGCTGGCGCAACGCCCAGGGGCGTCCCAAGGACATGGCGGCGCGCACGCTGTTGCTGACGTTGGAACGCGCCGGCCATCTTTGCTTGCCCCCGCGCCAACGCCCGTCCTCCAACGGCTGTCGCAATCGTCGCGTGCCGCTGGTCGCCCCGGCGGCGGAGCCGATCGGCGGAACGTTGCGCGACCTGCAGCCCGTGGTCGTCAGTATCGTCGACCCGGGCTCGGCGGACCTGCCGCTGTTCAACGGCCTGCTGGCCCACTATCACTACCTGGGCCACCGCAACACGGTGGGCGAGAATCTCCGATATCTGATCCGCGACCGCCAGGGCCGACCGGTGGCGTGCGCGCTGTTCGGCTCCGCGGCGTGGCACTGCGCGGCCCGCGACGCCTTTCTCGGCTGGGATCGGGCCACGCGGGCGCGCCACCTGCACCGCCTGACCAACAACACGCGTTTTCTCATCCCGGCGTGGGTCCGGGTGCCACATCTGGCGAGCCATGTGCTGGGCCTGATCGCCCGCCGGATTCGTGGAGACTGGCAGGTCAAGTACGGGCATCCCGTCGTGCGCGTGCTGCTGGCGATGGACGCGCGGATCCACGGGCTGGAATGCCACGTCCAGGACCTGACCGTGCGCCTCGAGGCCAGCGAACGGCGCATCCGACAAATTGGAAGCGCAGGTGGCGACGGACTCCCACAACAGCAGCAAGCCCCCGTCCTCCGACGGCCTCGCCAAGCCCACACCGAAGAGTCTGCGCCAGCCCAGCCCCCGTCCCACCGGCGGCCAGCCCGGGCATCCGGGCCAGACCTTGCGGATGGTCCAGACGCCCGATCGCACGGTGCGGCACCCGGTGGAGCGCTGCACGGCCTGCGGGCGGTCCCTGGCAGGTCAGGCGCCGGATCGGGTCGAACGCCGCCAAGTCTTCGACCTGCCCGACCCGACCCTGGAGGTCACCGAGCATCAGGCCGACGTCAAGACCTGTCCGTGCGGCTGCGTCACCCGCGCGGCGTTTCCGCCCGAGGTCACGGCCCCCGTGCAGTACGGCCTGCGCGTCAAGAGCGTGGCCGTCTATCTCAAGGAGTACCAGTTACTGCCCTTCGATCGGCCGACCGAGATCCTGCGCGACCTCTTTGCCTGCGACACGTTCAGCGAAGGCACGCTGGCCACCCTCACCACCGCGTGCGCCGATCGGCTGGGCCCGGTCGAGGCGATCATTCGTGCGCAGGTGGCCGCCGCCGACGTGGTCGGCTTCGACGAGACCGGCGTGCGGGCGACCGGCTCGCTGCACTGGTTGCACACCGCCTCAACCCGCTGGCTCACGTGGTACTTCGCGCACACGCGGCGCGGACGCGACGCCATGGACGCCGCCGACATCTTGCCGGCCCTCCAGGGCCGCGCCGTCCATGATTTCTGGCGGCCCTACCTGAAGTATCCCTGCGCCCACGCCTTCTGTAACGCGCACCTGCTGCGCGAATTGGCTCTTCTGTGGGAGGAGCAGCACCAGGCGTGGACCCAGACGATGATCGACCATTTGTTGGCGATCCACGCCGCAGTCGACACGGCCCGCGAGGCGGGCCTCGCCGCCCTGCGGGCGGAGGACCTCGACGGCTTCCACACCCGCTATCTGCGGATCGTGGACGCCGGCTATGCCGAGAATCCGGTCACCGCTCCGGCGGTGGGTGGTCCCACGCGCCGGGGCCGTCGCGGGCAGAGCAACGCGCGGAACCTACTCGATCGATTCCGGGATCACCCCGATGGCATTCTCGCCTTCATGCGCGACTTCGCGGTGCCGTTTACCAACAATTTGTCGGAACGAAACTTACGGATGATGAAGCTGCGGCAGAAGATTTCCGGCACCTTCCGCCGTTTCGAGGCGCTCGTCGACTTCTGTCGGATCCGCGGATATGTCTCGACGGCCCGCAAGAACGGACTCACCGCGATCGATGCCCTCCGCCGCGCCTTCGCGGGCGACCCCTTCATCCCGACGCCGCCAACGGCCGAACCGGCACGCCCCGGGTAGCGTCGAACATCTCGCCCTATTCATCTCAGGTGGCCTCCCGCCTTGGGGAGGCTACCTGAGTAGTTACGCCCCTCGAACGAAGTCGACGTCTTGCCGGCCCAGTCTCGGACCTTGTGGATCGCGATGCCCGCCTCGAGCATCCGCGAGATGAACTCGTGCCGCAGGTCGTGGAAGTGCAGGTCCGCGACGCCGGTACTCGAGGACGGCCCGCAGCCGCGCGGTGACCGGCACCAGTCGGAGCTCGTTCGTCTTCGTCTTGTCGGCGGGGAGGTTGGGGTAGCGCATCTCCCGCTTGACCTGCTTCCACTGCAGCGAGAGCAGCTCGCCGCGCCGGCAATCGGTCTCCAGCGCCGCGACGATCAGGTCGCGCAG
>Ga0315283_10004609_pt1 | contig 12030 bp, 10 predicted proteins | sample YL17G09_0_MG_FD_204541 | JGI IMG/M metagenome (GOLD analysis project Ga0315283, IMG submission 204541) | Sediment microbial communities from Yellowstone Lake, YNP, Wyoming, USA - YL17G09_0 | ecosystem: Environmental > Aquatic > Freshwater > Lake > Sediment | place: USA: Wyoming | collected...
GTTGCTGCCCGACCAGACGAAACCGGTGGCCACGGTCAACATGACCGTCCTCGTCGGGTCCCGGCATGAAGCCTACGGTGAGACCGGCATGGCGCACCTGTTGGAGCACCTGGTCTTCAAGGGCACCCCCAGGCACCCGAAAATCGGTGAGGAGATGACGGCGCACGGTGCCAATTTCAACGGGTCCACCTCGGACGACCGCACCAACTATTTCGAATCAGTTCCGGCGACACCCGACAACATCGATTGGGCGCTGCAACTCGAATCTGATCGATTGGTGAATTCGTACATCTCCAAAGTCGACCTCGAATCCGAGATGACGGTGGTCCGCAACGAGTTTGAGAGTGGCGAGAACTATCCGTCGAACATCCTCTTTCAGCGGCTCGTCTCCACGGCGTACCTGTGGCACAATTACGGCCACTCGACCATCGGCGCACGGTCCGACATCGAGGACGTCCCGATCGAGCGGCTGCAGGGCTTTTACCGGAAGTACTATCAGCCCGACAACGCGGTGCTCGTCGTGGCGGGCAAGTTTGATGAGGCGGCGACCCTGCGGCGCATCGAGCAGTTGTTCGGGCCGATTCCGCGTCCGAATCGCGAGGGTGGCAATCACATCTGGCCCACCTACACCGTCGAACCGGTGCAGGACGGGGAGCGGTCGGTCACGCTTCGGCGGGTCGGCGACGAGCAGTGGCTCATGGCCGCTTACCATGTGCCAGCCGGCTCCGATCCCGATTTTGCACCCATTCTGGTCCTTGCCGAAGTGCTGGGCTCGGAGCCGGGCGGCCGGCTCTACCAGGCGCTGGTGGACCCCAAGCTGGCGGCCTCGGTCTTTGCGTTCGCGAACCAGCTCTACCAGCCTGGACTCCTCATTGCCGGGGCACAGCTCCGCCGCGAGGACACGCTCGCCGCCGCACGGTCGGCCTTCCTTGCCACCCTGGACTCGACCCCCACGCGCGCCCCGACGGACGAGGAGGTGGCGCGCGCCAAGCAGACGATCCTCAAGAACATCGAACTGAGCCTGACCCAGACCGACGCGGTGGGTGTGGCGCTCAGCGAGTGGGCTTCCCTTGGCGACTGGCGGCTCATCTTCATCAATCGCGACCGGGTCCGTGCCGTCACCCCGGCCGACGTGCAGCGGGTGGCGGCCGCCTATCTCAAGCCGAGTAACCGGACATTCGGCGAGTTCCTCCCGACCGACAAGCCGGACCGGGCCGACATCCCGCCGGTGGCCGACATCGCGGAGATGGTCAAGGATTACCGGGGCGACACGTCGATGGTCGTGGGCGAGGCGTTCGACCCGACGCCCGCCAACATCGAGGCCCGGACCCTGCGCAGTGAACTGCCGAGCGGGATGAAGGTGGCGCTCCTGCCGAAGGGCACGCGAGGCCAGACGGTCAGCGCCACGATCCGCCTGCATTTCGGTACGGAGGCGTCGCTGACGGGGAAGGCCACGATTGCGCCGCTCGCCGCGTCGATGCTGATGCGCGGCACGACGGAACACACGCGGCAGCAGCTGAGTGATGAGTTTGACCGGTTGAAGGCGCAGGTCAGCGTCGGCGGGGGGGCAGGGGGCGCCACGGTTTCGATCTCGACGGTTCGTGCGAATCTGCCAGCCGTGCTGCGCCTGGCAGCCGAGGTCCTCCGGCACCCCAGCTTCGAGCCCGCTGAATTCACAACCTTGCAGCGTGAAGCGCTTGCGGGGCTTGAATCGGCGCGGACGGACCCTAACGCAGTGGCATCGAACGCCCTGGCTCGAGCCACGCAGGCCTATCCGCCAGGGCACCCGCGGTACGTGAGCACGATGGAAGAGCAGATCGCCAACACGAAGGCCGCGACCGTCGACGACGCGAAGCGGTTCTGGGTGGAGTTCTGGGGAGTGGGGGCGGGGGAAGTGGCCGTGGTCGGCGACTTCGACACGGCGGACGTCACGGCCGCCCTGACGGAGGCGCTCGGGAACTGGAAGAGCTCCGTGCCCTATGCGCGAATGCCCGACCTCCCCAGCGACAAGCCGGCGGTCACCGAGCAGATTGAGACGCCGGACAAGGCCAACGCCATCATGCTCGCGGCGACCGGTTTTCGCCTGAGTGAGGAGGATCCGGGCTATCCTGCCCTGGCCATCGGCGACTACATCTACGGCGGCTCGGCGTTCGACTCCCGCCTCAACGTCCGCATTCGGCAGCAGGAGGGCCTGAGCTACGGAGTCGGCAGCATGCTCCGGGTGAGTTCGGTGGATCAGGCTGGACGACTGCTCGCATATGCCATCTCCGCCCCCGAAAACACGGGGAAGGTGGTCGCTGCGTTTCGTGAAGTGACGGACACCGCCGTCGCCAACGGCTTCACGCCGGAAGAGGTCACGAAGGGCAAGGCGGGGTACCTGCAGCAACTGCAGCTGGCCCGCGCCGCCGACGATCAGCTTGCCGGGCAATTGACTGAACACCTGTTCCTCGGCCGGACCATGGCGTGGGACGCCAAGTTCGAAGCGGCCATCGAGGCCCTGACCCCGGCCCAAGTCAGTGCGGGGTTCCGCGCGTTCGTGGATCCTGCGCGGATGACGGTCATCACGGCCGGCGACTTCGCAAAGGGGAAAGCGGCCCCCGCGCAGCCGTGACGCGCTGGGCGGCGGCTTGGGTGGGGTGAGCTATTCGTCCCCGGGCCGGTGGCGGCGCTTCGCCTTGGTGGCGGAGCGCCGCTTCTTTGCGTCCAGGCGGCGCTCGGCCGCCGCGCGCGGGGGTTTCGTCTTCCGGCGGCGCTTGGGCGGCACCAGCGCGGCGGCCACGAGCCGCTGCAGCCGCTCGATGACCGCTTCCCGGTTCTGCAGCTGGCTTCGGGTAGCCGCCGAGACCAGCCGCAGCCATCCCTCGCTGTCGAGCCGATGCCCGAGCACGTCCAGCAGGCGTGCCCGCTCCACTTCATTCAGGCTCGGCGAGTCGCCAGGGTTCCACCAGAGCTCCACGCGGGTGGACGAGGTGTTGACGTGCTGTCCGCCCGGGCCGCCCGCCTTGGTGGCGCGGAAAGTGAATTCGGTGAGCGGGATGGCTGCGGGCATGCCGGAAAGATATGCGCTACTTTTCCGCGATGGCTACCCTCGAAGAACTGGAAGCGCACCTGGGCTCGTTGTCGAGCGCCGTGCTGGGCTATTCGGGCGGCGTGGATTCCGCGGTGCTGGCGGTGGTTGCAGCCCGGTGCCTGGGCCCGTCGCGGTTCCTTGCCGTCATCGGGCGAAGCGCCTCGTACCCCGAGGTCCAGTGGCGGACGGCCGTGGACCTGGCCGCCCGTTTCGAGGTACCGCTTCTCGAGGTGGACACGCAGGAACTGTCGGATCCCGAGTACATCGCCAATCCCCTCAATCGGTGTTTCTTCTGCAAATCGGAGCTCTGGCGCGTGCTCGGCGCCGTGGCCGCCGATCGCGGGTTTGATGTTCTTCTCGACGGCACGAACGCCGACGACCTGCGGGAGCACCGGCCAGGGGCCTCGGCTGGCGCGGCGCGGCGAGTGCGTTCTCCCTTCGTGGAACTCGGCTGGTCGAAGGTCGACGTGCGCGCCGCCGCCCGCCGCCTGGACCTCCCGACCTGGGATGCGCCGGCCGCCCCCTGCCTCTCCAGCCGTATCCAGTACGGGCTGGCCGTCACGCCCGATCGCCTCCGGCAGGTGGAAGCCGCCGAGGGGATCATCCGCGAATACGGCATCGTGGGCGACCTGCGGGTCCGGCACCTCGGCGACCGTGCGCGGGTGGAGGTGTTGCCAGCGGAGCGGGACATCCTCGAGGCGTGTTGGGCCGAGGCTTCGGGGCGCCTGCGGGCACTGGGTTTTGTCGAGGCGGAACTCGACCCTCTCGGGTACCGTCGCGGGGGCCTGCTCCCGCTCGCCTCCGAGTCGATCGGCGGCTGAATGCTCGGCTGCCTCTCGCTTCCGTTCCGGCTGGCGGGGCTCCTCCTGTTTGGTGTGCTGCTGTACCTGGGGTGGCGGGAACGCGACCGGATCACGCCGCTCTGGCACAGATTGACCGACCGTCCGCCGGCGGACGCGCCCGGCGCCACCGGCCGTCCGGGGGAGGATGCGCTGCAGCGCGCGCTGGGCAAGATCGACAGCCTGAACCGGTGGCGTGCCGACTCCGTGGTGCTCACGGCGCCCGAAATGGCATCGCTGGTCGGGGCGGGGCTCGATGGTCGGGTGCGCGGCGAACTCGACTCGCTCGAAGTGACGCTCGGCGTCGACCGAATAGCCGTGGCGGGACGGATCCGGGCCGCGGGGCTTCCACGGGACGTCGTCGGTCCGCTCGCGGGTGCGCTTGATGAGCGGGAGTCGGTGCGGGGCGCGGGCCCGTTGCGCGTTGCCGGCCCCGGGCTGGCAGCGTGGCAGGTGGACGCCTTCCAAGTGCGGGACTTCGACTTTCCCCGCGAAATGGTGCCGCGGATCGTCGGGTTCATGGCGGGCAGCCGCGCCGACAGCGTCCTTTCCATCGTGATCCCTGCGGGCATCGGCGGGGTCCGGGTGCACCCGGACGGTGTGACGTTGTATCCTTCGAGCCGACAGCCATGACCAAGCATCGTATTCTCGTCGTCGACGACGAAGCCGGCGTCCGGGACGCCCTGAGGCAAGTGCTCGCCTACGAGGGACATGACGTCCGCGTGGCCGGGTCCGGTGGGGAGGCGTTGACGATCTACCCCGAGTTCCGCCCCCACCTGGTGTTCCTCGACGTCAAGATGGCCGGCCTCGACGGCCTCGACACCCTGAGCCGGATTCGCCTTCTCGACTCCGGCGCCACCGTCGTCATGATTTCGGGGCATGGGACCATTTCCACCGCGGTGGAGGCCACCCAGCGCGGGGCGTTCGACTTTCTGGAAAAGCCGCTGGACAGTGACCGTCTCCTGGTCACCGTGCGGAACGCGCTTACCCAGACGACCCTGGCCAACGAGAACCAGCGATTCAAGCGTGCCGCCGAGGAGCTGCACGCGATGGTCGGCACCAGCCCGGCCCTCAAGGGCGTGCGGGCGCTGATCGACAAGGTGGGTCCGACCGCGGCTCGGGTGCTCATCACCGGGGAGAACGGCAGTGGGAAGGAGCTGGTGGCGCGCGCCATCCACGCGGCGAGTCCGCGAAAGCAGGGTCCCTTCATCGAGGTGAACTGCGCCGCGATTCCGAGTGAGCTCATCGAGAGCGAACTCTTCGGGCACATGAAGGGCTCCTTCACGGGCGCGTTCGCGGACCGTCCGGGCAAGTTCGAACTGGCCGACGGCGGCACGCTGTTTCTCGACGAAATCGGCGACCTGTCCCTCGCCGCCCAGGCCAAGATGCTGCGTGCGCTGCAGGAGGGAGAAATCACGCGGGTGGGCGGGGCCAAGTCCATGCGGGTGGATGTCCGAGTGCTGGCGGCCACCAACAAGGATCTCGAGGCGGAGATCGCCATGGGCCGATTTCGCGAGGACCTGCTCTACCGCCTCAACGTCGTCCCCATTCCGGTGCCTCCGCTCCGGGAGCGGGCGGGAGATGTGCCGGAGTTGGTCGCGCACTTCGCCCGGGCCATTGCCGAAGCCGCGGGGATCCCCATCCGCACCTTCGAGCCCGCGGCGGTGGAGCGCCTGCAGCGCCGGCCGTGGCCGGGCAACGTTCGCGAGCTGCGAAACGCCGTCGAGCGCCTGATGATCCTCGCGCCAGGCAAATCGGTGACGCCAGCCGACGTGGACCGCATCCTGTCGGGCGGCGGGGACCCCCCCGCGCCTGGGGTCGTCAACCCGGACGATCCGTTCACGGCGCCGACGTTCGAAGCGTTCAAGCTGGAAGCGGAGCGGGTGTTCCTTGCCGCCAAGCTCCGGCAGCACGATTGGAACGTGTCCGAAACCGCGCGGGCGCTCGACATGCCGCGATCGAACCTCTACAAGAAAATCGAACGCTACGGGCTGACCCGGGAGCCGACATGAGCGACCAGCCACGGGACTGGGACAAGGAAATGGCCGCCATCGACAAGGTGATGGCCAAAGGGGGCGGTGCTCCCGCAGGCGTTCCTGTGCAACGAGGCGGGGGAGCGCCGCCTGCCGGGCCGGCGCGTGCCCTCTCCACCCGGACCACGTTCACCACCTGGGTGCGTGCCGCCCTGGGCGTCCTCGTCGCCGCGGCCGTGCTGCAATGGCCGTACGCCCACCGTTGCGGCCTGGGGATGATGCTCTACCTCGGCGCTGCCACCACCGTGGCGGTGGCTGGCATCTGGACGATGGTCGTGAGCTGGCACCGTCGCCAAGGCTGGGCCCATCTCGTGGGCCTCGGCGTGCTTCTCGGCGGACTCGGACTTGTTGCGGCCGTGCTCTTGCCGCGTCTCGGCTACGCCGCAACCGTGCTTCCCTGGATGTGCGACTAGCCGCGCCCCTCCATTCACACTGACTCCTGAAAGCCCGATGTCAAAGACCTTCAAGAATTTCATCGCCGGTTCCTGGGAAGCGCCGACCACCGGCACCTGGTTCGAGAATCGCAATCCCGCCGACACGCGTGACCTGATCGGCCGCTTTCCTGACTCGGGTGCGGCCGACATCCGGGCGGCAGTCCGTTCGGCGCGCCGCGGATTCGAGATCTGGCGTCGGACGCCGGCCCCGGCGCGCGGCGACGTCTTGCGCCGCCTGGGCGACCTCCTGGTTCGGCACAAGGAGGAGCTGGCCGACGGGATGACGCGTGAAATGGGCAAGGTGCTCGCCGAAACGCGCGGAGACGTCCAGGAGGGGATTGACACCGCCTACTACGCGGCCACCGAGGGCCGACGCCTGTTCGGCCACACCGTCCCCTCCGAACTCCGGGACAAGTGGGCCATGAGCTTTCGCCGGCCGATCGGCGTGGCCGGCCTCATCACCCCCTTCAACTTCCCGCTTGCCATCCCGACCTGGAAGATGTTCCCGGCGTTGGTGTGCGGAAACGCCGTCGTCATCAAGCCGTCGGAGGACGTGCCGCACACGACGCACCGACTGGTCGAGCTCCTGTTGGAAGCCGGCCTCCCGCCGGAAGTCATCCAACTGGTGCACGGCAGGGGCGCGTCCGCGGGCAAGGCGTTTGTCGAGCATCCTGACGTGCCGGTCATCTCCTTTACCGGCTCCACCGCCACCGGTTCCTTCATCGGCGAAACCTGTGGACGGTTGCACAAGCGGCTGTCGCTGGAAATGGGCGGCAAGAATGCCCAGATCGTCATGGACGACGCCGACCTCGACCTGGCCCTCGACGGCGTGCTTTGGGGGGCGTTCGGTACGACGGGGCAGCGGTGCACCGCCACGAGTCGGCTCATTCTCCACCAGAAGATCCACGACCGGTTCCTTCGGAAGCTGGTCGAGGCGGCGGAGGGCCTCCGTCTGGGCGACGGGCGGAAGCCGGGTCATGATGTCGGCCCGCTCATTCACGAGCGCTCGCGGCAGAAGGTGGAGTCGTACGTGGCCATCGGGCAGGATGAGGGGGCGGAGCTCCTCACCGGCGGCCGGAAGCCCGGCGGCGAACGGCTGGGGCACGGCTTCTTCTTCCGGCCGACGATCTTTGCCGGCGTCACGCCGTCCATGCGCCTCGCGCAGGAGGAGATCTTCGGCCCGGTGCTCAGCGTCCTCAAGGTGCGGAGCTTCGACGAAGCGGTCCGCGTCAACAACGGGGTCACGTACGGCCTGTCCAGTTCGCTTTACACGCAGGACGTGAACCTCGCCTTCCGTGCCCTGCAGGAGCTGGACAACGGCATCACCTACGTCAACGCGCCCACCATCGGCGCCGAGGCGCATCTTCCCTTCGGCGGCGTCAAGCAGACCGGCAACGGGCACCGCGAAGGGGGCTGGGAGGTCTATGAGTTCTACTCGGAGACGAAGGTCGGCTACGTCGACTACAGCGGCATCCTGCAGCGGGCGCAGATCGACAACTATGACGAGTGATGGCCGGTTGCGCCGCTGGCAGGCGGCCGCTAAGGTTCCGGCGTAGCGGCCAGCCGACCCGAGGTTTCCTCGCATGCGCCCACTGCAAGTCGGATCCACCCGACGAGGCCCCACGTCCGATGAGGGGTCGCTGGACCAGTATCTCCGCGAAATCAGCCGTTATCCGCTGATTCCGCAGACGGAGGAGGTCACGCTTGCGCAGGGCATCCGCCGCGGCGACCCTGAATCGTTGGACAAGCTGGTGCGCAGCAACTTGCGCTTCGTCGTGTCGGTGGCCAAGAAGTACCAGAACCAGGGCGTCAGCCTGGCAGACTTGATCAACGAGGGCAACCTCGGGCTGATCCGGGCCGCGCACAAGTTCGACGAGACGAAGGGCATCAAGTTCATCTCGTACGCCGTCTGGTGGATTCGCCAGGCCATCCTGCAGGCGCTCGCCGAGCAGAGCCGGATCGTGCGGGTGCCGCTCAACCGTGCCGGCACGCTGCACCGCATCGGCAAGCGGAGCTCGATGCTCCTGCAGGAGCTCGGTCGGGAGCCGACGCCCGCCGAGATCGCCGAAGGCATGGACATCACGATCGAAGAGGTGCAGAAGACCCTCTCCATCAGCCAGGCGCACCTCTCCCTCGACGCCCCGATGACGCCAGGCGAGGACAACCGGCTTCTCGACTACCTTCCCGACACCCAGAACGCAGGGCCCGACAGCGAAACGTTCGAGCACGCGCTGACCGAGGGAATCGAGGAGGTCCTGGCCACGCTCAAGGAGCGGGAGGCCAAGATTCTGCGTCTCTATTTCGGCCTCGACGGACCCGAACCGATGACCCTCGAGGAAATCGGCACGCTGCTCGGCATCACCCGCGAGCGGGTCCGGCAGATCAAGGAGAAGGCACTCAGCCGGCTCCGGCACGTCAGCCGGGCCCGTTCGCTGGAGAGCTTCCTGTCCTGAATTCCCGCCCGCGGCCACCGCGGGCTTCGCGCCCCCTCCTCTCGGCCCACCACCATGGCAACCGCTTCCACATTCGACATTTCCACCGGCGCCGACCTCCAGGAGGTCGACAATGCGGTGAACCAGGCGCTGAAGGAGATCCAGCAGCGCTACGACTTCAAGGGCACCCACTGCACCATCGAGTTCGACCGCGAGAAGGCTGAAATCCGGCTCCACGCGGACGACGACTTCCGGATGAAGAGCCTGCTGGATGTCCTGCAGGGCCGGCTCATCAAGCGCGGCGTGCCGGTCAAGAACATGACCACCGGGGACTTCGTGCCGGCAACCGGCACCTCGGTGCGTTGTACGGTGGCGCTCACCCAGGGCATCGCGAGCGACGTCGCCAAGCGCATCACGAAGGCCCTCAAGGACAACAAGGCCTTCAAGAAGGTGACCGCGAGCATTCAGGGCGATGAAATCCGCGTGTCGAGTCCGTCGCGTGATGAGCTGCAGGCGGTCATGGCCTTCCTGCGCGGCGAGGACTTCGGCATCGAGCTCACCTTTGGGAACTACCGCGGGTGACGCCGAGGCTCACGCCGCTTTTCCTCCTCGCGGCCACTGCGGCGGTCGTCGTCGCTTCCTGCGGCCCCACGCAGCCCGAGCCAGCTCCGGTGCCCCAGGCGGCGCCGGGGGGAGAGGTCGCACATGCGGTGCCCGCCCAACCGTGGGCGGATTCCGGGCCGGGCGGCCTTCCTTCCGCGCCGCTGCCCCCGGACACGGTGGTGAGCACGATGGATGTGCGCGTCGGCGTTGTGATCGGGGTACCGGAGATCACCCTCGGCGGTGCCGATCCGTTGGTGATCACCGATCCTGCCGGAGGCCGGCTGCAGGACATCATTGCGGGTGCCTCATGGCGCGTGCGGTCGTCCGGGGCGGGGATGACCCTCTCCGGCCCGGCAGGGCTCGATGGAGGCCGGGTGGATGCGGTGGTTGTTTCCCCGTTGCACCCGGGGCAGTTTGTCCGCATCGACGGGCGCAATTATCGCGGGGAGGTCGCCATCATCGCCGGGCCCGCCGGTCTCACGGCGGTGAATCGGCTCGGCATCGAGTCATACCTGGCTGGGGTCCTGTCGGCGGAAATGGGACGGCGCGATCCGATCGAGGGGCAGGCGGTGTACGCCCAGGCCGTCATCTCGCGCACCTACGCGGTTCGCAATCGGGGGAAGCGCCGGGCGCTGGGCTTTGACCTCTACGGCACCGTCGCCGATCAGGTGTACGGCGGCGTGGGTTCGGAGACGGCCATGAGCTGGGAGGCAGTCCGGGCCACGAGGGCGCAAGTCCTCACCTGGCGGGGTCGGCCGATCGATGCCTTCTTCTTTTCCACCTGCGGCGGGCGGACGGAGTCTGGCGCCGCGGTCTTCCAGCTCGCGGGCGATCCCTACCTGCAGTCGGTGTCCGATGTCGATGGTGACGGCCTGGCGTATTGCCGGTTCTCGCCTCGCTTCCGCTGGCGCGAGGAGTATTCGGGCGACAGCCTCGAAGCGATGCTCCGGCGGACGCTCCCCGGGCTCACCCAGCTGAGCTCCGCCGCGGTCAGCCGGGTGGAGGCCGTGAAGGTGTCACGGCGGACACCATCAGGGCGGGTCGACGCGGTGGAGTTCCGGCTCGGCGGCCGACGCGCCACCGTCTCCGGCCAGGCGGTGCGGCGGGCCTTCCTCCTGCCGAACGGAGAGATGCTGCGGAGCACGGCCTTCGATATCGAGGAGCGCGCCGATGGCGCCAGGGTCGGCTGGCTGGCCATCGACGGCCGGGGCGCCGGGCACGGCGTGGGGTTCTGCCAATGGGGTGCCGTCGGACGGGCCCGAGAGGGTCAGGGCTACGAGCAGATCCTGATGGCGTATTATCCTTCGACCAGACTCGAACAGCTCAACTGACCCGCCATTCGGGGAGCGTCCAATGAGCGAGACGATGCGGGTGGGGGTGGTGGGAGCCGGGGCCATCAGCCAGGTGGCGCACCTGCCCGTCCTGCGAAAGCTCAAGGGCGTCGAGGTGGCCGGCATCTGCGACACGGACTTCGCCAAAGCGCGCGCACTGGCCGACCGATTCCAGATCAAGGACGCCTTCGACGACATCGAGGAGTTGCTCGGCCATTCGGAGCTCGATGCCGTCGTGATCTGCACGCCGAACCATCTCCACGAAGGCCACGTCCTTGCCGCGCTGGGCGCGGGGCTTCACATCCTGGTCGAGAAGCCGTTGGCGCTCACGACCGCCAGTGCGCAGCGAGTCGTCCGCGCGGCTGAAAAGAAGGACCGCGTGGTCATGGTGGGCATGAACCACCGCTACCGCGCCGATGTCCAGATCGTCCGGAGCTTCGTCCAAACCGGTGAGCTGGGGGAAGTGGAGAGCGTGCGGGGAAGCTGGCACGTATTCCGCCCCAGCCGATCCCAACTTGGATGGCGGCTCAAGCGCGATTTGGCCGGCGGTGGCGCCATGCTCGACCTGGGGCTCTCCATCCTCGACCTCGGCCTCTGGCTGGCTGGCAACCCGAAGCCGGTCCGGGTCAGCGCCACGCTGGACCGCGCGGGTCGGGAACGTGCCACAGAGCACGCCGGGAGTGCGTTCGTCGTCTGCGAAAACGGGGCGTGCATCTTTGTCGACGTCACCTGGCACCATCTCGGCGAGGGAGAGCGGTTCGGCGTAGGGCTTCGGGGGAGCAAGGGGTCGGCCAGCATCAGCCCATTGAAGGTCTGGAAGGAAATGCACGGCACGCCGGTTGACGTGGCACCTACGGCGTCCGCCTCCCGTGAGAACACCTTCACGGCGTCGTACCGGGCGGAGTGGGCGCATTTTCTGGCCGCCATCCGTGGCGAGGCCAAGGCGCCAGGTCTCGAGGAGCACGTGGCGCTGCATCGCGTCATCGACGCCGTCTACAAGTCGGCCGACGACGGCCGCGACGTCCAGCTGTGAGGCCGGGAAGCCGCACCGCCGTGGCGCTCGCCCTGCTCGGACCGGTTGCCGCGTCCGGGGCCATCGCCCAGCAGGCCAGCGGCCTGCCGACCGCCGCCGCGTCACAAGGCCCCCACATCTCGCTCATCACGATCGGTCCCGGCCCTGTCATCTGGGAGCTCTTCGGCCACAACATGATCCGGGTGATGGATCCCGCCGCAGGCATTGACGTGGCCTATGACTGGGGTCGCTTCGACTTCGGCCAGAGGAACTTTT
>Ga0315283_10004610_pt1 | contig 12030 bp, 6 predicted proteins | sample YL17G09_0_MG_FD_204541 | JGI IMG/M metagenome (GOLD analysis project Ga0315283, IMG submission 204541) | Sediment microbial communities from Yellowstone Lake, YNP, Wyoming, USA - YL17G09_0 | ecosystem: Environmental > Aquatic > Freshwater > Lake > Sediment | place: USA: Wyoming | collected...
TAGGATTTTTAATTGATGCTGAAGAATTTGAAATTAAACCAGCAATAGCTAGAGCAATGTTGTTGTATGAATTCTTGGATACAAAAAATTATACAAAGAAATTTGCGAATAGAACCATTGAAGTTACGACCGCAACATTTACTGCTAATGGAACTCAAACTACTTTTAATGTTGGCGAAAGTATAGGATTTTTATTTTTTGTCGCAATTAATGGATTAGTTCAACAAAGAGATATTGATTATTATTGGATAACTGGAACGCCAAGAATAACTTTTGTAACTGCTCCCGTTGCTGGAAGTCTTATTACAATATTATATTATGCAGGTAAAAGTAATGTATTTCAGGATTCTCATGGAAGACTATTATTCTTAGCAACACAATATTTTATATATGATGATTCTTTAACCTTTACCGTTGATCATCAGATAGCTGATGTAATCTATGTTGAAACTAATGGGCTTGTAGAAGAAGATGGCAACGGATTTACTTGGACAGGAAATCAAGTAACATATCAATACACACCTATTGTTGGATCTAGAATTGGAATTGTGTATTTAAGATAAATTATATTTCATCATATATATCTTTGTCTCTTCTTGTTTTAAACCCCTCTTTTTTTGATTTGTCGAGCTCATCAATCCATTTCTCTATCACACGATACATCCTTAATCCTGTTTTGTCACAATAGGATTTTAGTATCTGATGATGTTTTTCGCTGATTTTAATGTTTTTAGTCATGTTGTTTATATATATAGATAAATAATAGTAAAAAAAGATAAAATACTATCTTTTAATTTTTTAATGACTAATTCTTTGATAAAAATAAAGATATTTATTAGTAATAAAAGCAATAAATAATTAACTAACTATAAGAATCAATGGCAACATCAAACAGAGTATTTGTTTCTCCAGGTGTATATACATCTGAGAAAGATCTAACATTCGTTGCACAAAGTGTTGGTGTAACAACTTTGGGCATGGTGGGTGAAACACTGAAAGGACCAGCGTTTGAACCCGTACTAATAAAGAACTTTGACGAGTTCAGAACATATTTTGGAACAACATCACCAGAAAAAGATGGTAATGATAACCCATCTTATGAACTTCCATATTTTGCTAAATCATATCTGGCGGAATCAAATCAATTATTTGTAACAAGAATACTTGGTTTAACAGGATATCTACCCGCAACAACATATGGTATTGCAACATTAGGTAGTCTTGATTTCGACTCTACCGCAACTCCAAATGAAGATGCGCCAGAAACACTAATACCGACAACAACAGGTATAACTGGCAGTACTATGTATTCTGAATTATCAGGAAAAACTGCTACAGATGGTAGTTCTGTTACTGAATTTATCGCCAGTGATACATATGCTGATGGCGAATGGTTTACTATAGGATTAGTTCCTACAGCATCAACATCAGGATTATCCGCAGCATTAGAAATTACAGGACCAATTGGCGATGTTACAAATTTTGCGTGGTATAATTATTTCTTTGACGGAACAAGTCCTAATATTAATGTATATTCATATCTTTTTGTTTATTCTGCATCCACAACAGAATTTGGAGTAACAAAATTTACATATACTGGTGTTACTGTAAATGCATATGATAATATTGTACTTGCCGCTTTGAGGTCAAGAGGATCTTATCATATATCTACACTAACATTACAAGTAACAGAACCAACTGGACTAACTATGTCAGGAGCAGTTGTTGCAACAGATCCATTAGAAGAATTTACCCTTACTGTTACTACAGATGGTGCTAGTGGTGAAACAAGATCGTTTGTGTGTTCTTTAGATAACACATCAACCAAATATATAACAAAAGTATTGGGAACTAGCGTCTTTGATAAGAGCGAAACCAATTATCCAATATATGTTTTTGAATCATATCCAAAATTTGCTGAAGCATTGAAAGACCGTGGATTAATTAGAGGATTAAGCGTAACACCAATTTATCATAGTGTTGACGAAGACTTTTTAACTACATGGCAAACTGCTGCTTCACCATATGTTGTATCTGAAGTACGAGGCGGAATTGTTGCAGACTTATTTAGAGTGGTTGCAATTTCCGATGGAGACGCATCAAATGTTCAGGTAAAGGTTAGTATAATAAACATTGACCTTGACACAGCAGAATTTGATATTCTTGTTCGTGATTTTAATGATACAGACGAAAATATGGTTACACTTGAAAGATTTTCAAGATGTTCTATGAATCCCGATGTACCTGGATATGTAGCATTAAAAGTTGGAACATCTGATACCGAATATGAATTAAGATCAAAATATATCATGTTGGAAATGGCTAATGATCATCCAACCGATGCCGTTCCTGCAGGATTTAGAGGATTTACTACTGACCAACTTGATACATCAGTATTGGGGGGCGTTTTATTTAAAACCGAATATTATAATGCTGGGGCTGCTGTTACATACACATGGGACGGTATTCAAGAAGACTATTCAGGTGATAAACTTAGAAGAGTTATGTTAGGATTATCAACTCAAATAGGTTATGACAACAGCATGTTTAGATTTAAAGGTAAAAATGCCAACACAACAACGCCCGGATTCCATTTATCATCTCAGGCAGCAACATTAACAGGTAGTACAATTACAGGTTTTGAATTTGATTGTACACCATATGACCTAGAAGGGCAAACAGGAGTTAATAATAAATTAATAGAAATTACATATCGCAAATTTACATTTGCATTAAATGGAGGATTTGATGGCTGGGATATCTACCGAGATGTAAGAACATTCGGAGATGAATTTAAATATGGTAAAGCAACTTATGATGATAATAATACAGATAATGGTGGTTGTTTTAACCCTACTGTTGGAAACTCAGACTATTATGCATATTTTGCAGGTATTACAACATTTGGTAATGCTGAAGCTATCGACATTAATGTTTTTGCAACCCCAGGTATTAACTTCTATGACCATTCTTCATTAACTGAAGAAGCAATTGATATGGTTGAAGAAGATAGAGCAGACTCACTTTACATAATTTCAACACCAAATGTTCAGACTGTTCTTGAGATTACTGACTTGGTTGATACGATTAATCTTGACTCCAATTATTCGGCTTTATATTGGCCATGGATACAGGTGAGAGATAATGAAAATTCAACACAACTTTATGTTCCTCCAACTGGCGAAGTTTTAAGAAATATTGCTTTAACAGATAATGTTTCTTATCCTTGGTTCGCTGTAGCAGGATATGCAAGGGGTATTGTAAATGCAATTAAAGCATCCAAAAAATTAACTCTTGATGAAAGAGATGACCTTTATAGAATGAGAATTAACCCAATCGCTACATTCTCCGATACTGGTCCAATTATTTGGGGTAACAAAACTCTTCAGATTAGAGAAAGCGCTTTGGATAGAATTAATGTCAGAAGATTGTTACTAAGAGCAAGGAAACTGATTGCCGCTGTCGCTGTAAGATTATTGTTCGAACAAAACGATGAACAAGTAAGAGCCGAATTTGCAAGATTGGTTAATCCAATTCTTGAAGCAATTAAGAAAGAAAGAGGATTATATGACTTCCGTTTGGTTGTTTCTAATGACCCTGAAGATATCGATAGTAATACTCTTAGAGGTAAGATTTACATCAAACCAACGAGATCTCTCGAATTTATAGACATAGAATTTATAATCACACCAACAGGAGCATCATTTGAGAATATTTAATCTTTAATATAGATTTAAAAGAAAAGGGTAGGAAACTACCCTTTTTTATTTTGAAAAATTTCACCCAGGATCATACTAGTATACTTCTAGTATATATATGTGCTAGCAGATCTCTGGTCCATTTATGCTTTTGGGCCTATTAATAAAAAATATTTTACTGGATTCTAGTATTTGATCCTCTATGGTTGGGCCGAAAAATACGAAAATTTTTTGACAAAATCAAGTAATTGTAAAAATATTTTTAATTTTTTTATATTTTTTTCTACTAACGCGATAGCAATATAAGATTATTTCGATCTGATAGTATTTATATTAAACATATGATCTATTTACTGGGCCACAAATTTACAAAAAAAAATCGGAAAAGTCAAATAAATAATGTTTTTTAAAATTTAATATATTTATAATAAAACAATAAAACGAATTAACTGAAATAAAATGGCAGATTTACTAATGAAGATGCCGGTTCCTTATGAACCGAAAAGAAAGAATAGATTTATTCTAAGATTCCCATCGAGTTTAGGTATCAATGAATGGTATGTATTCTCAGCAACAAGACCAAGTGCAAAAATTAATCCTGTGGAAATTCAATTCCTAAATACATCAACATATGTTGCTGGAAGATTTACATGGGAAGAATTAAAAGTACAATTTAAAGACCCAATAGGTCCGTCTGCGTCACAAGCCCTAATGGAATGGTTCCGTCTACATGCGGAAAGCGTTACAGGTAGAATGGGATACGCTGCTGGGTATAAGAAAGATGTTGAATTAGAAATGCTCGACCCAACGGGCGTTGTAGTTGAAAAATGGATTCTTCAAGGTACTTTCTTATCAACTCTCAATTTTGGAGATTTGGACTATGGAAGAGACGATTTAGCAACTATTGATGCTACCTTGCGCATGGATCGTTGTATACAGGTGTATTAGTACTTGATAATCAGATATTTACATAGATTAGAATTAAAATACATCTATCCATTTACAATTTAGAGAAATTTCCATATATTTTTATACATATATGGAAATTTTTTTGTATAATACTTATATTAAAATAAAAAGACATGGAAGAATTTAAAATTGACCCTTCAATAGCGTATGATATTGTTGAGTTACCAAGCAGAGGAATAGTCTATCCTAGTAAGAAAAAATCAGTTAAAGTCGCATATTTAACCGCGGCAGACGAAAATATATTATCGTCACCAAATTTAATTGCCTCTAGTGGCGGAGTTATTAGTGAATTAATAAAAAGAAAAGTATTAGATAAAGATATTAATCCTGAAGATCTCGTTGAAGAAGATAAACAGGCAATATTAATATTTTTAAGAAATACAGCATTTGGATCAGAATATAATATGAAAAATTTAACAGATCCAAAAACAAAAGAAAAATTTGACGCAGTTGTTGATTTATCTCGATTAACGATGAAAGATTTTAAGTTAGTTGAAGATGTAAATGGTGAATATTCATATTTTTTGGAAAAAAGTGGTATTAATATTACATTTAAATATTTAACGCAAAAACAAGAAGAAGAAATTACAAAAATAGGAGAAAGTTGGAATGGGGCAGGAATTGCTCCTATTATGACAAAAAGGCTTGAGTTTATGATTAAATCGATCAATGGAAACAGAAATCCAATGGAAATACATAGTTTTATTGAGAATGTAATGCCAATCGCAGATTCACAAAATTTTAGAAAATATGCTGAACAAAATAAACCAGGAGTTGAATTAGTTAGAAAAATAACCGCCCCATCAGGAGAAGAAATCCAAGTCGAAGTTGGGTTTGGGGTGGAATTTTTTCGCCCTTTCTATGGAATATAGGGAGGGACAATTAAAAGAAATTTTATTTTTAATCAGAGAAGGATTTTCATATAATGATGTGCTTTCTATGCCTGTTTATATTCGAAAATATTATATAGATTATATTATTGAAATGAAAAATAAATAATAATCTATTTATATTATATGCCACTCTGGACTTCCATATTAGAAAATTATGCTAAAAAGAAATTAAGCCATGAATTCTATAGCGAATTTATGAGGAACGCAAATATTGATCCTCATGATACCGCAGGATTTAATGCTGCATCAAGAAATGCACAAACAGCATATGAATCATATAATGGCATGAAAGAAGGAGGAGGGGCGCCTCGAAAATCATATGGTGGACAAGGACTTACTAGTGGCGGATTTTTTTCTGATTTATTAGCAACACAATATAGAGCAGGTCGCCAAAATACTGACGAATTTGGAACTATTGATAAAACAGGCAGTGCGCTTGGAAGTATTTTTAAAGGGCCGAAGGCAATGTTAACTCAATTTCTTAAACTTACGGGTGATGAAGTTCTTACATATTTAGGTGAGCAAAGTGAATTATTAACCGCAATTAATGAAAAAGCGGGAATGACAGGAGAATTATCATCTGCTTTTAGAACCGAAATAATGAATGCGTCTCCTGCCGTCATTAGATTAGGAATTTCTTTTACTGAAATGACTGAAGCTGTTAGCGATGTAGTTGCTCAATCTGGAAAATTTAAACTACTTAACAAAGAAACAATTGCAGAAATGGCATTAGCTAGTAAATTTACTAAAGATATGGGTACTTTTGCTGCTATGGGAAAAGATTTTGAAAAAGTTGGATTGGGTGTCAGGGATATGTCATTATTGGTTGAAAAAATGGGTATGAAATCATTAACATTGGGATTAAATGCTAGAACAACAACAGGATTAATTGCACAACATTTAAAAAACCTTAATCAATTTGGATTTAAGGATGGAATAGAAGGATTAAATAGAATGGCACAGAAATCTATAGAATTTAGAATGAATATGGAGTCTGTGTTTAAAATGGCAGAAAAAGTATGGGAGCCAGATAAAGCATTGGATCTTGTTGCTAATTTACAAATAATTGGTGGAGCTTTTGGAGATTTAAATGATCCAATTAAGTTAATGTATATGGCAACAAATAACGTTGAAGGATTACAAGATGCAATAAATGGAGCAGCACAATCATTAGTTACATATAATGAAGAACAAGGAAGATTTGCAGTAACAGGAGTTAATCTTAGAAGGGCTAAAGTAATGGCAGAGGAATTGGGAATAACTATGGAAGAATTAACCAATAATGCTGTAGCAGGAGCAGAAAGAGCACAAGCAAAATATGATTTAATGGGCCAGGGACTTAAAATGGACGAAGAAGAAATGGAGTTTTTAACCAATTTAGCTCGAATGGAAGATGGAAAAATGGTTATTGAGGTTCCCGAGCCATTAAGAAAGCAATTAGGAATGACAGGAGAGCAAACTACGATTGCGGTTGATGAATTAAGAGCAGATCAAGCTAATTTACTTTTGGAAAATAAAAAGGCATTCGAAAAAATGTCAATGCAAGATATAGCAAGACATCAAGTTACATTAATTGAAAATATTGAAAGAGATTTATCATTTTTAAGAGCAGTTGCCAGAGTATCAGTAGGAAATGAAATAGGGGATGCAATAGAAGAATTAATTGGTATGAGTCAAGGCGATATGTCTGTTAAATTAGGCGAATATACAAATTGGGTTAAATCAAAAATGGATATAGGCGACGCAGCATTTAGAGAATTTATGGATAAAGCAGTTCCAGACATTAAAAGAATGCTTGGATTAACAGAAGAAAATGGTAAAAGTATAATTGAAGAGATTAAACCATTGGTTACTGAAGTAACAAAACAAAAAGGCGAAATAAATACGGGAGCCAAAAATAATAACATAAATGACCCTCTCAAATTAATGTACGAAACAAATAAAGTTCCAACTACAACCTCTCCAAATGTTGAAAGAAAAGTTATTGATGTAAATATTAATCCGATGTCATCATCAATGGATCAAGTTGCAAGAATATTTTGGAGTGATCCAAGATGGCAAGATGAATTTAAAAAAGGTTTTTTAAGTCCAAATTCAAATTAATATAAATTTTCATATGGGTGGTATTTATTATTAAAAGTATAAGATGCCAAGCTATGTAGATTTTAATGCTAGTAAGCGTTTCAGGGATTTTGTTTTAACTAAGACATTAAAAGCCCCAAATGGTCCTCAAACATTTAATGCAAGTAATTATAGTGTTAGTAATTTAAACACGTTTGCCAATACGGATCCTGGAGATGTTGAGGATACTCGTTCTCCTGAATTATTAAGATCTCAAAGTGTAAACACTTTTAAACCAATAGAATATTTTGTAAATGAAAATCTTAACACTTTTGCAAGAAGGGCAAATCTTGCTTTATATCCATATTTTGTAGGGCAAACACATAATTTAATTGGTATAATGAATACTGGCGGATATGAAGATGAGTCAGAATTAATGAAATTCGCATCATGGTATATAAGAGAATCTGAATATGGTCCATTTTATTCAAGACTACAACAAAATTTATATACAACAACATATGGTAGGCTTAGAATACTTGATGCTTTACAGGGTAATACAACAACAGCAATAAATATATTAACAGGTAGGGAGCCTTTAATTGAAAGTAATCCACGAATTACGGTTGCGGGTAAATTACTTGGAAAGGGTATTGATTTTTTACAAACGGTAGCTGGCGTCGAGTTTCCGTGGGCAGAAATCCCTGGGGATTATTTATCTAATCCACGTAATCCTGTTGGTGGAGGTATTAATAGACCAAATAGTTTAAATTTTGGAGAAGCAATTAATTCGGCAATCGGAATATTCAGAAGACCAACAACCACAAAAAAACCATCTGATTTGTTTATTGAATATATGGGTCAGAGACAAAGAACAACATTATTTGATAATCTTTCGTATTCAAAATATGCTCCTAATTATACAACAACCGCAAGATCAGAAAGCACATCAAAAATATTAAATTTTGTTAATAGAACCGCGCAATCAGTAAAGAATTTATTGGGAGTTGAAGCACCAGAAGGAGTTGCATACATTGGTGATGATAGGGGTAATGATGTTAAAAATGCAATGAACATTGATGATAGACCTGTAAAAAGTAATTATTATCTTTCTTTAATGTTTGATCCAGTACAAGCAGTGTTATTTCAAAGAACAAAAAATATTGTTGATGGTGGAGGAACGGCAGGCAAATTAACATGGATTAGCACGAAATCAAAAAACTTATTAGATAAGACACAAACATATGTTGGAGTATCAACAGACAAAGGGGAAACAACCGAATCATATATAAGAACACACGGCATATCACAATATGATGATTCGCTATCAACAAAACACACCTTCAAGGACGGATCAATTTTAGGATTAACGCAAGAAATACTTGAAACAATGCCAAATGATGGTGGAGCCGCACGATCTCATGTTGCCAATGTTATTGATCAAACAAGTAGAGTTTTTAGAGAAGGAGACACTATGTTATCGAGAGGTTCTGCTATAAAATATATTGATCAATATAACGGACAAGAGAGAGGTGTCGAATATTGTAGAGTTTGGACAAAAGATCTTTCTTATATGAATTATTCAGATACCATGAAAAAATCTGGTAATTATAGGAAATTTGAAAGCAGTGTTTTAACAAATGCGTGGAATTTAAATATATATCCTAATTCAAATGCAAAGGGCGAGTTTGACGCCAGTTCAACTAATATGGGACAAAGAGAAGGAGGATTTTTTGCAAAAAAATATATGTTTTCAATAGAAAATCTTGCATGGAAAACATCAAATACGCCCGGATTTACATATACAGATTTACCATATTGTGAAAGAGGCCCAAATGGTGGTAGAGTTATGTGGTTTCCTCCATATGATTTAAAAGTTACAGAACAAAATAATGCCAAATGGGAAGAAAATTTCTTTTTAGGTAGACCCGAACCACTTTATACATATAATAACACATCTAGAAGCGGTCAAGTAACATTTAAAGTTATTGTAGACCACCCAAGTATATTAAATCTTTTAGTAAAAAAACATTTTGAAGGCATGTCAGATGCAGAGGCAGACAATTATATTAACGCATTTTTTGCTGGATGTCAGGATGTTGATTTTTATGGATTGATAAGAAAATATACAACATTAACACCTGATGAAGTTAATGCTCTTATGGCATATTTAAATCAAAATAAGGATCCACAGGTTGTAACAAAAAATAAATCAGTGCTTATTGATCCAGTTTCAGATACTCCAGTTCCAAAAAACACACCATCATTACCTGGATTTACCACAGATTGCTTTTTTGAAAATGCAATGCCATCCGTAACTGTAGGACAATATACTTATTCACCAACACATGTCACTTCGTTAACTGCTGGTAAACGAGTGGTTAGTCAACTTCCAGGTCGATTATATTCACATGGTTATTATACTGGACATTATATTGAATATCTTGATAAAAAATCCACAATTATTGAAAACTTAAACACAGGAATAGAAAAATTAAGAACATCATCAGGTTGGAATAATGATCAAATACATGATTATTATCTTTTATCGGGTCAAATAACAGAAGTAGGTAATCGTCCATCGGATGAGGCATTTACTGAACTAAAAGCTTGTTCGGAAAGCAAACTTAATGATTCTTTTAATTATATGGCGTCAAATTTTAATGAATATAAGACAAATATGGATGAATTAAAAAGTTTATTGGAAAATGATAAAATTAAAGAAATTGGTGTTAAGGTGGCGTCAAGCGCAAGCGCAGCAGATAATCAACATTTTAATCTAGAATTGGCTTATCGTAGAAGTAATGATGTTTTAAATGATGTTATATTTAGATTATCTAAAAATCCAGATATAGCGTGGAATGTTATGGAAAATAATCCATGGAAGTATCAAAACACATCAACATCAGATACGTACATGATAGAACCGAAAATAGAAATTCCATTAAAAGATTTAGGGTATACAACAGATGGTCTTTTAGTAATATATGAAACAATAAATGAGGGCGAAACACGAACAGCGAGTGCAGATGTAATTGCATTAACCAATGTTGATTGTGCAGACGGTTCTAATTTTTTAACATCAACCGAGCTTAAACAATCGGCGCCGACTACTTTTATGTGTAGAAGTTCTAGATGTAAAATATTATACGAAACAAAAGATGTTGATAAAGAAACAGAAAAAGCTGAGGCAGATGCGGCAGCACAACCCCCAGCATCACAACGACAAGTAGTTGAAGTTGAAGAGTCGCCATCGGGTGCCAAATTGGCACCACCAATTGATGAAATAAAAAAAATGATAATGAAAACATTATCAGAATGTTATTATTTTAAAAAACTTGAGGAAGATTCTCCATTACAATTTTCATCATTAAAAGAAAAATTAAAATATTTTCATCCAGCATTTCATTCAATGACGCCCGAAGGTTTAAATGCAAGATTAACATTTTTAAATCAATGTGTTAGGCCGGGCGACACATTACCAATCAAAGGAATATCCGATAATCGTGATTTAAATGCAAGAAATACAACATTTGGTCCTCCACCAATATGTATAATGAGAATAGGAGATTTTTATCATTCTAAGATAGTCATTAGGGATGTAAATATAACATTTGATGAGAATATTTGGGATTTAAATCCCGACGGAATTGGGGTTCAACCAATGATTGCTGAAGTTACTTTACAAATAAGCTTCATTGGTGGACACGGATTAGAAAAACCTGTAGAAAGATTACAAAATGCATTGTCTTCTAATTTTTATGCCAATACTGAAATGTACGATCCAAGGTCAAGAGCAACAGAAGACAGAACAGAATTTTATAAGAAAACGTTTACAAAAGAATTTCTCGATGATTTAAATCGAAGAACAAATCCAATAGGTACAAATTCAAATGATTTATTAACATCAACAGATAATGTTATTGACGGCCCATATATAGGAAAGCCAACCATATCTAGCTTTCAGACACTGGGATTTGGAATGGGAGCGGTTACCGTTCCGGTTTATGGAACATTAGACTATGCATCAGTAGTTGAAGATGTTTTTTATAATACTCAATATTATACTAGTACATTTATGACGACATATAATATGGCATTTACTTCATATGACGCAAAATTGGCAAGCATGATATTATCACCAACATATAGAACCATAAAAGATTATAATGTTCAAATAGGAGCAAGTACAACCACAATCGAATTGTTAGGTAATTATCCTACGCGCACCGAATTAGAAACATTATCATTAAATTTTAGAAATGTAATATCAGGTAAAACACAAACGGAAAATATTACCACATTGATGACTATTAGTAATGATATGACGCCATCTGTAATTACAAGATCGGAAGAATTATTAAAGCCATATGTTACAACAACCATTGTGGGTATAATTGATAATATAC
>Ga0315283_10004611_pt1 | contig 12028 bp, 7 predicted proteins | sample YL17G09_0_MG_FD_204541 | JGI IMG/M metagenome (GOLD analysis project Ga0315283, IMG submission 204541) | Sediment microbial communities from Yellowstone Lake, YNP, Wyoming, USA - YL17G09_0 | ecosystem: Environmental > Aquatic > Freshwater > Lake > Sediment | place: USA: Wyoming | collected...
CACCACCGGATTGAGATCATCCGGCGCCGCACCGACGGCCTCGAACAGGATTTGCGCGGCGAGCGCCGCGTGCGGCACCGGGCTGCCCTCGAGCACCGCCGCCAACGGTTCCGCCAAGAACCGCAGGTGCCGGTCCCGGAAGCGCTCGAAAGCCGCGTGACAGATGGCCGCCGCGTCGTGGTCGCCACGCGCCAACGCGTAGGCCTCCTTCAATCGCAGATAGCCGGCGAAACCAACTTCGACCGCCACATGATCGACGGGATCCTCGGCGCGCGGCGTGAACGCGAAGGACGTATGAAACGCCTTCAGCTCCGCCAAAATCGTTCCCGGATCCTCGCGGCGGCGATATCCCACTTCGCGCGGCGACACCGGCGCTCCGGGCCCGAACACCGCCTGGTAGGCGCCTTCCCCGGCATCGCCTGCCGCCGCAATTGCCGCCTGCAGGCGCTCGTCGTCCAGTCCGGCACCGAGCTCTTGGATCTCTGCGTGCCAGCCGGCGCGCGGGCGCTCGAACAGCATGCCCAGGAGCCGCCAACGCACCGCTTCGCGCAGCACGGCATGGGCCTGGTCGGCGGACGGGAGCGTATTCATGGCTGGGCCTCCAACGACAACGGCAACCAAACGGAACGCATCTTCCGCGCCCCGACTTCCTGGCGCTCGCCCTTCCACACCGCGAACGCCACTTGGCTGCGCTTGGCGGCGCGCATCGCCGCCGGCAACGGCCGGGCGATGACGACGTTCCAAGCATTGGCGCTCCAGCGGCCGTTGCCCTGCGAACGGGTTTCCGGCGCCGGGGTAATGGTGCCCGGTCCTTCGGCGATCAGGTCCTGCACCGGCCGGTCGGCGGGATGTTCGTTGCGGTTGACCGCCCGCGCCGGCGAGTAGCGCTTGGCCATCGCGAGTTGCTCCGGCGTGCCCTTGCCGAGCGGCGCCGCCTCGAACGGATAGTGATCGACGTGGGCGTTGGGATACAGCGCCTGAATCGAATCCGGGCGGCCGTCGGCCTTCGACTGCCAGCCGGCGTTCCAGTACGAGATTTCCACCGGCCGGTTCTTCTCGCCCATTTGCGGCGCCGGCACGTCGGGCCCGTGCTCCGCCGGCAACTGCACGGCGCACGCATCGGTGAAACGCGCCGCCCCCGGCAAGTTGTCCTGGGACGAATCGGCCCACGACAAGCGGAACACGATGCGCTCCCCGTCCGTCAGTGACTGTACGCGCACCAAAGGGGTCGAACTGCGCATCAGGCGCGGCTCGACCATGTCTTGCGGCACCAAGGCCGCCGTGTAAGCGGCAACGTCGTTCCAGGCGGGGTCGGCAGCCGTGGCCGGCAGCGTGGCGCGATGGAACGCCACGACCTCCGGCAACCCCTTGGGCCCCTTCTTGGCGCAGGCCGCGCCCAACAGCGCTGTGCCCAGGGCGGCCAGGCACACGGCGCGTGCAGTACGGGAGCAGGTTGAAACTCGCGGCGACATGCCGTCCTCCATCCTCGCAGGCTTCAGGGACAGTTGGTGCGCACGACCCCGTGCTCGACGTCGAACGCGGCACGCACATGAATCGGTTCCTTCATGGGCACGGAAACCAGTTCCACGCCCTTCTCGTCATAGCCGAAGATCTTGTCGCCGCTGCGCTTCCAGCGATGCATGATGTGTTCGGTGGAGCCGAAGAGCGACAACAGTCCCGCCAGATCCGGGTCGTCGGCGGCGTTCTCATAGGTCTCGATGGCCTTGTCCACTCCGGGCCCGAACATCTGGCGCAAGAACACCAACGGCACGTGCCGCGGCGGGATGTAGTAGACGTTGGGTTCCAACCCGAACTGCGGATACAACGGCAGCGCCACCTTGCGGACGTGCACCAAATAGTCGATCGGGTTGTCCTCGCGCGCCAGCTCGGGCAGGGAGACGAATCCGGCGTTGCGAATCTTGCCGATACAGTTCACGAAGCACTGCGGCTGCACGCCCGTTTCGATCTTCGGGAAACAACCGATGCACTTCTCCGACGTGCCGGTGATCGGATTGAAGAACACCTTCTTGTAGGGGCACGCCTTGACGCATTCCTGGTAGCCGCGGCAGCGCTCCTGATCCACGAGCACGATGCCGTCCTCCGGACGCTTGTAGATGGAGCCGCGCGGGCACGATGCGCCGCACGCCGGGAACGAGCAGTGATTGCAGATGCGCGCCAGATAGAAGAACCAGCGCACGTGCGGCAACGACATGAAGGCGCCATGAAAGAGATCGGTCTCGGAGGTCGAATCGTCTTCGCCGACGTTCGGATAGGCGTAGTCTTGCTCGTCGGGCCGCCAGCCCAGCACGCGCTCGCCCGCCTGGGCGGCTTCGAAGATGGTATGCCCGTCGTAGCGCCCGGGACTCCAGTTGCCGCCGCCCAGTTTGTCGAGCAACTTGACGTCCCAGCCCAACGGATAGAAGCCGTAGGGCTTGGACTCGACGTTGTTCCAGAGCATGGTTTCCTGTCCGCGGCCCGACGTCCACGTCGTCTTGCAGGCGAGGGTGCAAGTCTGACAGGCGATGCACTTGTTGGTGTCGAAGACCGCGGCGAACTGCCGTTTGGGCCGGGCCTCCGGGTACCAGTAGGACATTTCGCGGCCGAGCTGCCAGTTCCGTACGCGTGCCATGGGTCACGCACCTTTCCCGGCGTCGCCGCCGCCGATGAAGCCGCCCTTGAGGAATTTCTGCATCGCGGCGTTCTCGTACCGCGGCCGCAGGCCCTGTGCCGCCGGCCGCCAGAGCCCGTGCCCTTCCAATCCGCCGGGTTCGGCGCGCGTGATCTTGACGATCGATTCGCGCGGCGCGCCGGTCGGGCAGTGCACATCGGGCATGAATCCCTTGCCGATGACCTGGCCGAAGATGTCCTTGCGCACCAGCGAATCCGTCATCCACGTCGGCTTGAGCCAGCCGCGGGTCGCCGACTGGTGCGAACCGCTGCGGAACATCGCCTGGTAGTTGGTGCGCGGGTTCTTTGCGAGCCCGTCGGCACGCTCGGATTGGCCCTGCACCGACCCCGGTGTCGCGCCGTACATGTTGAACCACATGCGCGTCACGCCACGCGGCGTGCCGGGGTAGTACCGCGCCCGGCACAGCAGCCGCGCGAAGGCGTAGTCCTTGGGATTTTTCTGCCAGCCGCGGAACGGCCGGTCGGCCGGATCGGAGTCGATCCACACGTAGTCGCCGTCCTCGACCCCGAGGTCCTTGGCGTCGGACGGGTGGATGTCGACGTAGCCTTCGGTCACGAACGGCATGCGCTTGTCGTGCCGGTAGATGTCGCCGAAGGGGCCGAAGAGCATCGCCACCATGTCGGTATCGATCGGCGTCGTGTGCGAGCCGTGCCGGTACTTCGGGGTGTGGAAGACGAATTTGTACCCGTCTTTGGCCAGCGGATGCGCCGTGGCCTTGGTTTCGGCCCAAGTGCGCACGACGTTGCGGCCCTGGCGCACCTCGCACGACAGGTCGTTCACATCGACCCCGTAGGTCTCGGGCCCCGCCGGCCGGAGCGCCTCGTGCTTCCCAGCCACGATGACATTCGGCTCGTAGAACGTCGAGTCGATGGGTTCGCGGTGCACCGGCATGTTCTCGCCGGCGGTGATGAACTCGTCTTCCTCGCGGTAGAACTCCAGCCGGCCGCTCTTGGTGTACCACGGCCGCGAGTCGGTGATCTGTTCGTAACCCACCGACTTCGGGCTCGTGCGCGTCATCATGAGCGCCGGTACGCCGTCTTTGGCCTTGGCTTCCAAGTCGTGGAAGTCATAGCCCTTGGTACTCGTCGAGGCCCCGACGATGCGCTGCAGGTAGACGTCCGTACGGCCTTCGTCCACGAACTTCCAGTAGTCGTAGAAGCGTTTCTCGCCGGTCAGGTCGCCGAGCTTGTGGCCGACGCGCGCCAGGACCTCGATGTCCCCTAAGGTGTCGAAGGTGCGCGGGAGCGGCGTGCGCGGGAACACCGCCAGGAATGGATTGGTCACCGACGCCGTCATGTCGGGGTGCTTGAGCTCCGCCCAAGCATCCACCGCGAAGACCACGTCCGCCCACTCGCAGGACGTCGACCACCACCATTCGTTCACCGCGATCATCTCGATCTTGGGCAGTACGTTCACCACCGTGTTGTAGTGCCACTTGACGTTGCCCAGAATGGAGTTGGCATTCCCGAACCACATGCTCTTGGTGGGGCACGGCATGTGCGACTTGCCGGTGATCATCTTGCCGCCCATGCGCAGTGGATGATCTTCGTGGTTGTAGTAATGCGCCGACTCCGCCCGCCAAAACTGCTTGGGGCGCGCCGGCTTGGCGGGATCGAGCTCGATATCGAAGGGATTCTCGTTGATGTACTGCGGCGCGCCGTTGAACAGCGCGACGCGGTAGTTGCCGGCGTAGGATCCGACGTTGCCCGAGAGCTTGCCGACGTTGCCGGTCAGCGCGGCCAGCAGGAACACCGCCCGGTCCTTGTTGTCGCTGTTGAAGAACTGATTCGGGCCCATCCCCAGCGCGAAGAGCGTGGTGCCGGGCACCTTGGCCACATGCCGGGCCAGGCCCTCCACGGCGGCAGCCGGCGCCCAGGTGAGTTCCTCGACGGTTTGCGGATCGAAGTGCGCGACGTATTCCCGTACCAAGTCGAATACCGGCCGGCAACGCACCGTCTTGCCGTCGGCGAGTTTGACGTCCACCGCACCGTCCAACTGCGGACTGCCGATGTTGGAGTACTTGCCGACCTCGTCGCGCGTCAGCGGCTTGGCTGCGTGCATGGCCTCGTCCCACCACACGTAATCTCCCCACTCCTCGCGCATCGCGGCGGTGATAAGCATGTCGCTTTGTGCTCCGGGCGGCGGCGCCTTTTCGCCCGCCGGCATCACCCGGGTCTGGTTGTGAAGGGCCGCCGATTCGCCGCCGAAGACGTCCGACGCCCGCAGCCACTTGAGCGTGTCCATGCGCACCAGCACCGGCAGGTCGGTCCAGCGTTTCACGTAGTCGCGATCCCACAAGTTCTCGCGGAAGATGACGTTCGCGAGCCCGAGCGCCAGTGCCGGCGTGGTGCCCGGCCGCACGACGATGACTTCGTCGCCCTTGGTGGCGGTGGCGGAGTATTCGCAGGCGATGACGATCACCTTGGTGCCGGTGAGCCGCGCTTCGGTGAGCCAATGCGCGTCGGGCATCTTGGTGGTGATCCAGTTCATGCCCCAGACCACGAGCGTCTTGGCCTCCTGCACCGAGTGCAGGTCAAACTCCACCGTCTGCTGGCCGGTGACCATCGGGTGCCCCGGCGGCAAGTCGGTGTGCCACGAGTAGTTGTCGAAGCCGCGTCCGCCGAGCGCCTGGTCGGGCCCGACGCCGCGCATCTTGGCGTCGGCCAACGCCATCGAGTTGGCCATCCGGTAGAAGCCAAACACCCGCGTCATGCCCAGCAACGGCATGCCGCCGCGGAACTTCAGGCACTGCATCCCCGTGCCCTTGGTGGCTTCGATCATCGCCGGATCGTAGTGCTGGGCTTCCAGCAACTTGGCACCGGCCTCGCCGGTATACGTTTTCGAGATGTTCAGCAACGCCTTGGCGACGAGCTCGGCAGCTTCGTCGTGGTTCATGCGCACCCACTCGTCGCGGGCACGGTTGAAGTACTCCAGCGGCGGCCGGCCATCGACGCCGCGCGGGAATCCCGCGTCCACCCACTTCTTCCAGCCGCTGCGCACCATGCAGTGCCGCACGCGGCGGTCACCGTAGAACCGCCGCGTCAGCGCCAGACCCTTCTGACACAGGCGCGGATCCCAGCGGTGCGTGGTGCGGTTGCCCTGCAAGTCGGTCGCTTTGCCATAGCCCATGCTGGGCCCGATGCGCGTCACCACGCCCGAACGCACGTAGCCCTTGAGCAAGCAGTTGTGGGTGTCGTTCGGCGCACACAAGAAATGGAACGTCGAATCCCACTTGAACAAGTCACGATAGGCGCGCTCCCAGTCGCGATTCGGATAGAACGCCAGTGGGTTCTCGATGGCGTCGAGCGCCCAGCCGCGCGTCGCCGACGCCACGAAGGCGCCGAAACCGGCGGCAGCAGCCCACTCCAGGAATTCGCGACGATTCATCGATGGCATGCTCATGGATGGGCCTCCCAAGTCCGCATGAACGCGACGATGGACTCGATTTCACTCAGGTTCAAAGCACGGCGCACGGAGGACGACGTCGAGAAGCCCTCCATCGAGGTGCCGCGGCGGCCGCGGCGCACGGTTTCGACCAAGTAGGTATCGGTGGCGCTCTTGAGCAGCGTCGGTTCCGCGAGCGCGGGCCCTTCGCTGCCCTCGCCCTTGGCGCCATGGCAACGCTGGCAATTGGCCGCGTACAGGTCGCGCCCCGGTCCCGGATCGGCGCTCACCCAGCGGCGTGGACGCGAATCGGGTTCGTACGGCGTGCCACCCATGTGGCGTAGGTAAGCGACCACGGAGTCGATTTCCGCCGGCCGCAATCCGCCCGTCGACTCACCCCACGGCGGCATACGCCGGCCCTTGCGGCCGTGCATCACCGTGGCACGGAGGAACGCATCGTCGGCAAGCGCCAGGAAGTCGGCACTGCCGATGGCCGGAAACGCCGGCGCGCCCGGATACCGCATCCCCTGCCCCCGCGTCCCGTGACATGCAGCACAAAACGTCCCGTACAGCGTCGCCCCATCGGCGGTGAACTCCCGCGCGCCGAAGCGCAGGGCCCGAATGCGATCCATGGGCCAGTATGCTTCGGGGATCCGGCTCTCGCGCAGTGACAGCAGGTAGAACGTCAGCGAATCGATCTGGCTCTCCGCCAGCCCCAGTTCGGGCATTGCGGAACCCGGCACCACCCGCGCCGGGGCGCGGAAGTGTTCGGCGAACCAGTTGGCGAGCGTGTGCGGTTCCGGCACCTGTGAGAAGTTGCGCTGCCCCGGGTCGGCCGAACCAATGCGCGACAGGTCCGGCCCGTCGTCGCCGCCGACGCCGTGCACCTTGTGGCAACCGCGGCAGCCCAGAGAGTTGAACGCCGCCTTGGCTTCCACCAAGCCCGGCGCACCGACGCGTGAACCGAGGTATTCGGTGATCGCTTCGCGGTCGGCGGCGGTGAGATCCGCGAACGACACGCGCCACGCAGTGCTGCCGGTCGAATCGCGGCGGGCGACGTGCTGACCGTACCAGGACGGCGGAACTCCGGTCGCGCCCAAGCGCGACAGGTCCGGGCCCTCCATGCCACCCGCGCCACCCGGCCGCAACGTGCCGCCACGGCCGTCGAGCCGGTGACACGCCAGGCAATCGGCGCGCTCGATCAGCAGCCGGCCGCCCGCCAAGTGCACGGCGCGCGGCACGGCCACATGCGTGTGGCAAGTGCCACAACCGGCGTAGGCAAAACGCCGCGGCAGCATCGGTTCGGGCCAGAAGTGCACGTCGCCGTGCGCCGCGGCTTTTTCGGTGGCGCGGCCCTGGCCGCCATGACAAATGGTGCAGCCGTACTCGGTGGGATCGTGCGGCACGCGCGGATGCCGTGCGAAGACCCGGTTGCCTTCGACACCGCTTTCGCCGGAGGCCATGCCGACATGGCACGAGACGCAGCGGTCGGTCACGCCCAGCGCCGGCACCACGATCTGCCGCAACTGCACCTTGAAGGCGCCGGCCGCGTCGGCCGGCAGTGCTTTGCGGTACTGGCGTTGCAGCCGGCGCCACTCCTGCTGGACGTTTTCTTGATACGCCGCCGTCGTCAGCAAGGCGCAGGTCAACAGACTCGAACTCAAGAGCAGCAGTTTGTTGGCACGTGGGTTCATGTCAATGCACCGGCCATTGCGACGGCGACCAGTAGAAGTCCCAGTTGGGGCCCCGGAAGTGCACGCCGATCACCGTCAGCACGATGTAGCCGCACAGGAAGCAGGTGAACAGCGCCGCAGCGCCGGCGCGCGTCGAGTCGTAGCGCTTGACGAGCAGGAGCGAATACACGGCGTAAGCGGCGGCGATCACGGTACCCGGATTGAGACACGTGATGAGGAGTTGCGGCGCGGCGGGCCACCATTGACGGATCCATCCGTAGTGGATGGCGATGGTTTCAACGAGGAGCACGGAGCCGAGTCCGAACGCCGCCGAGCGCAGCACCAGCCGCCAGCCGCCGGGGCCGCCGAACCAGTCGCCGGTGCCCGAGGTCTCGCGCTCCAGGAACGGGATGAGACCGAGCCCCAGGAGAACCACCATGGGAATGCCCATGCCGCCCATGAAGGCGGAGAACGCCACCAACTCCTGCAAGCCCAGGAAATACCAAGGCGCCTTCGCCGGATTCTCCGGCACTGCGGCGTTGGCGAGTTCTTTGAGCGGCGCGTCCTTCCACAACGAGAGAACCAGACACAACGCGACCGTGAACATGAACGCACCGAGCTCGGCCCAGAACAGGTGCGGCATCGCGGGGACCGTGTTCTCGGGGCCCGCGCCGACCGCCGGCGAGGTGCCGCGCACGACCGCCGCCAGTTGATAGGTCTTGTGCGGTTCCTCGGTGAAGGTGGGATACACGGGGTGCGCCGGCGGGCCCAGGCGCGCATCCGCATCGGCCGGGCGCGCCAGCCCGCCGTCCTTGCGCACGCGCCACATGTGCACGCCCAGGAGCGCGCAGAGCACCAGCGGCAAGATCATCACATGCAGCAAGTAGAAGCGGATGAGGGCTTCTTCCCCCACCGTTTCGGACCCGAGCAAAATCAATTTCTGCAGCCCGCCCGGATCGAAGTGGGCCGTCAGGTGCAAGGCATCGGTCACCTCGCGCGGCGACTGGGCGATGTTGGCGCCGATGGTGATGGCCCAGAACGCGAGCTGATCCCACGGCAGCAGGTACCCCGTGAAGGACATGCCGAGAGTCACGGCGAGCAGTCCCATGCCGACGATCCAGTTGAACTCGCGCGGCCGGCGATAGGCCGACGTGTAGAACACCCGCGCCATGTGCAGGAACACGCCCACGACCATGACGTTGGCCGCCCAGCGGTGGAGGTTGCGAATGAAACGCCCGGTTGGCACGACGAAGTGGATGTCCTTCATCGACAGGTAGGCGACGTCCGGATAGGGCTTGTAATAGAACATCAGCAGGATGCCGGTGATGATCGTGATCACGAAGGCGGCTGCGGTAATGACACCGAGTCCCGCCGTCGTCCGCCACCGCAGCGACCAGCGGTGCACGCGCACCGAGTGCAGGTGCAGGAACAAGCTCGAGAACACGAAGGACGACCGGGAACGGTCCGACTGCGGACGGCCGGACCGGACCGCGGACGCCAAGAACTCCCGCGGCGTGTGCCGCAAGTTGTCCAGGAACCGGCGCGTCGCGGGAGCCGCTGCCGTTTCGACGATCGGAGGAGTGGTGCTCATGCGATCTCGATTTTCGTTCCGGCCTTCACGGCCGTGCCCTCGTCGATGATGAACGTATTGCCCCCGGCATGCGTCACCGCGAGCCATTCGAGCGGTTTGGGCGCGGGCCCGCGCACGACATGGCCGTCGGGCCCGAACCGCGAGCCGTGACACGGACAGTGGAACCCGTCCTCCGCCGGCTTGACGATGCAGCCCAGGTGGGTACAAACCTGCGAGATCGCGAAGACACCTTGCGCGTCACGCACCACGACCACCGCACGGCCCGGCGGCACGAACGGCGCGCCGAGCGCCAAGGTCTCCGGCAACGTCACTTTGAACTTCTTGGACGGCGACGGCAGCACGGCGGCGCGCGGCAAGCGCGCCATCCCGAGCATCGCCAAGAACAGCGCCGAGCCGGCGGACCATGCGGCCGCCAGACCGAGAAAATCGCGCCGCGGCATCGGCACAGCATCCAGGCGCGAGCGCGTCTTGGACACGACGGGTGGCACGCTCATGACACGTTCCTCCAAAGCACGTCGAATCGGACTCTCTCCATGGCGATCGCATCGACGGGACAGCGTTGCGCACACAGGGCGCAGCGGATGCAGCGGTCTTCGTCCTTCAGAATGGCGGCGTTGGCGTCGCGCCCCGCATCCGCACCCAGCGCCCGGCCGATCGCCGCGTCGAGTTCCACGCTGGGTGCGAGCTGGGAGAGGGGCACGATTTTCAGGCATTGCGTCGGACACACATCGACGCAGCCGCCGCACAGCACGCAGCGGCTGCCGTCGAACACCGGCGTCACGCCGCAATCGAGACAACGGGCGGCTTCCAGTTGCGCCGCCGCCGGGTCCAGCGGGCACTCGACGCTGCGGCCGGGTGCCGCCAGCCGTTCGTGCGGTTCGAGTGTCGGCAGGACGACGCGGGGACGGGTTTCGTAGGCGCCCTCACGCCGGTAACCGTCCAGGCGCAAGTGGGCTTCGAGCAGTTCGGGCGCCAGCGCCTGCCCGGTCACGAACGCATAGACGGAGCGCGCCGCCTTCTTGCCCGACGCCACGGCGTCGATGAGCAGCCGGGTGCCGTGCGCCAGATCGCCGGCCACGAAGACGCCGGCGGCGCTGGTCGCCAACGTCGCAGCGTCGACCCGCGGCCACCCCGGACGGCCCTCTTGTACGTCTTCGCCGCCGGGGTGCATCCAGGACGTGTCCGGGGCTTGGCCTGCGGCCAGAAGCACGGTGTCGCACGGGACGAAGCGCCGGTCGGTGTCGTCGAATTCCGGCGCGAACCGCCGCGACTCGTCGTACGCGCGCTTGCAGCGCCGGAACCAAACGCCCTTTACCGCCGGGCCCTCGCGGACGATCTCGACCGGACCCCAGCCGTTCAAGCGTTCGATGCCTTCTTCGTCGCCCTCGACGATTTCGACGGTGTCGGCGGGCATTTCCTCCAGGGTCTCGAGCGCCGCCAAGCGCACGACGCGGCCGCCCATCCGCATCGCCGTGCGCGCGGTGTCGTAGGCGATCTGGCGCAACACCGTCCGGGCGACGTCGTATGCGACATTGCCGCCGCCGATGACGACGATCTCGTGGCCGAGCTGGATCGGCTCGCCGAGTGCGATCGCGCGCAGGAAATCCACGCCGCCATAGACCGCGGGGCCGCTCTCGCCGGGCAGCCCCAGCATGCGTGGCCGTTTGGCGCCGACCGCGACGATCACCGCCGCGTAACGCGCCCGCAGATCCGCGAACGTGATGTCGCGCCCCACCGCGACGCCGCAGCGGATCTCGACGCCCAGCGCTTCGATGACCGCCACTTCGCGACGGATGAGTTCGCGCGGCAGCCGGTACTCCGGAACACCCAGGTACAACATGCCGGTCGCTACGGATTCGCTTTCGAAGACCACGGGGCGGAAGCCGAGAAGCGCCAAGTCGTGTGCGGCGGACAAGCCCGCGGGCCCGGCACCGACGATGGCCACCGGCTGGCGCGCCGCGGGCGTGAACCGCCCGGCGACGGCGCCACGCAGCAACGCCGCCATTTCGTCGGCATCGGCACCGACCCGCGGCGTGTATTCGCGCAGCAACGCGACGGTCGCATCGGCATGGCGGGATTCGATCGCCGGCTGCTCGCAGGCGAAGCGTTTGAGAGCGCGAATGGCGATCGGCGCATCCGGCCCCACCCATTCGCCATCGGGCCCGACACGGGGAATCTTGCCGCGACGGCAGGCGGCTTCGCAGGGCGCGCCGCAAATCCGGCCGCAAATGGAAGCGAAGGGGTTCGGCCCGCGGGCGATCAAGTACGCTTCGTCGAGCCGCCCCTCGGCGATGGCGCGCACGTACCCGCGCGCATCGGTGTGGACCGGACACGCTTGCTGGCACGACACCAAGCCGCGGTGGTACCCGTCCTGCGGGACCTCGACCGACAGCGGCTGGGGCGCGCCGAGCGGGCTCATGCGCGGCCTCCGCGGGTCCGGGTACGGCGCGCGGGACGCACGACCGGTGCCGGCGTGCGGTGCGCGATCTCCTCGAGGGTCAACGAACCGATGCCTTGCGTCATCGCAACGACGACGTGTTTCCACTGATCGTGCAGCGCGCAGTGGCCACGGTCGCTGCACTTGCCACGGCCCAGCACACAATTGGTTTGCAGGTGCGGCAGTTCATCCACCGCGGTCAAGATTTCACCGACGAGGATGTCGCCGGCCGGACGCGCCAGCGTGTAGCCGCC
>Ga0315283_10004612_pt1 | contig 12026 bp, 11 predicted proteins | sample YL17G09_0_MG_FD_204541 | JGI IMG/M metagenome (GOLD analysis project Ga0315283, IMG submission 204541) | Sediment microbial communities from Yellowstone Lake, YNP, Wyoming, USA - YL17G09_0 | ecosystem: Environmental > Aquatic > Freshwater > Lake > Sediment | place: USA: Wyoming | collected...
GACACATTCTTCGGCAAGCAGTACGTGCGGCAATTCACTCCCATCGACGAGAAGTCACTGCAGGAGATCGCGAATTTGACCGGCGGCTTGTTCTTTCGCGCCACGAGCCCGGAGAAACTGACGGCGATCTATAAGCAAATCGGCGATCTCGAGAAGACCAAGGTCGAAACCAAGGAATACGTGGAGTACTCGGAGTTGGGTGACCGCTTGGTGCTGCCGGCACTGCTGTTGTTGGCGTTGGAGGGCATCTTGGCGCAGACCTGGTTTCGGAGGCTGGTTTGAACCCGCAAGTGCAGGCACAGGCAGCCGCGGCGGCGCAGGATGCGGTGCGGTTCGGGCATCCGGCGTTTCTGTGGCTGCTGTTGGGTGTGCCGTTGCTGTTGGGCTTGATCGCGCTCGCGTGGCGGGCCCGAGCCCGGGCGCGCGTGGCGTGGGCCGGTTCGCTGTTCGACCGCCTGACCCCGGACCTGGACCGTGGCCGGGAGCGGCTGCGGGTCGCGCTCTTCTTGCTGGGGTTCGCCTTTGTCGTGCTGGCGCTCGCGCGTCCGCAGTGGGGCGGCGAGACGGTGATGATGAAACGCAAGGGAATCGACGTGCTCGTGGCACTGGACACCTCGAACAGCATGCTGGCCGAGGACATGCGTCCCAACCGTCTGGCGTCCGCCAAGCGCGCCGTCGCCGACCTGGTGACCCGCATGGGCGGGGACCGCATCGGCTTGATCGCGGTTGCCGGCGAGGCCTACGTCGTTTGTCCGCTGACACTCGACCATGGCACGGTGCTGCTGTTGCTCGACTCCATGAACCCCAATTCGGTCTCGATCCAAGGCACGAATCTGGAAGACGCCATCCGGCGGGCGCGCGCCGCTTTCGTGCGCGAGGAGCACAAGCACAAGGCGCTCGTGCTCGTGACGGACGGCGAGTCCACCACCGGCGATGCGGTGCGAGAAGCCCAGCAGGCCGGCGAGGAGGGCGTGCTCATTTACACCATCGGCATCGGCTCGCCGGACGGGCAGCCGATCCCCGAACGCGACGAGAATGGCAACGTGTCCGGCTACAAGCGCGACCGGGCCGGCAACGTCGTCAATTCGCGGCTGGACGAGGACACCCTGCGCAAAATCGCCGCGGCGACCAACGGCCGATATTTCCGCGCCTCGCAGCAAGGCGTCGAGCTGGCGATGGTGTTGAACGAGTTGCAGGCGCTGGAAAAGAAGGACTTGGAAGGCCAGCTCGCGACGAACTACGAAGAACGCTACCAGTGGCCGCTGGCGCTTGGAGTTTTGCTGTTGGGCGTCGAGATCCTGGTGCCGTACCGGCGCCGGCGGGAGGCGTGACACGATGCGCGCGCGCATGCGGCTGGAACCCCTGATAGCGCTCGCCGCGGCGGGCGCTCTGGCGCTCACCGGTGGCGTGCCGCGCCGAGCGGCGCAGTTGAATCAGGACGCCAACAAATCCTACGTGAAGCAGGACTACGACACCGCGGGCCGCCTGTATGACGAAGCGTTGACCAAGTCGCCCGAAACGCCGGAGTTGTCGTACAACCGCGGCAACGTGCTGTACCGCCAGGGTAAGCTCGGCGACGCGGCCGCCAATCTGCGGCGGGCCACGGACAGCACCGATCCGGTGCTGCGCCAAAAGGGTTTGTACAACCTTGGCAACGCGCTGCACGACTTGGGCGAACTCGAGATGGCGGCGAAATCCTATCGTGAAGCACTCAAGCTCAACCCGGCCGATCGTGACGCCAAGATCAACTACGAGAAGACGCTGCGGGAGATGAAGGAAAACCCGCAGAAACAAAAGCAGCAGAAGGATCAGAACCAGCAGCAAGGCAAGGACCAGCAGAAGCAGCAACAAGGCGGCAAGGGCCAGAAGGGTGAGGATCAGAAAGATCCGCAGGACGAGAATTCACCCGACCCGAACGGTGACCAGGAGCAAGCCAAGAACCAGCCGGACTCGCAGCAGAAGGACCAGAAGCCGCAGCCGGGACAAGAGCAGAAAGACCAGCAAGGCGAAGGCAAGGACGACAAGCAACAACCCAAGCCGGATGAGGCACAACTGGCGGGCATGGACAGCATCCCGGTGGACGGCCTGACGCGCGAGGAAGCGCTCCGCATCTTGGAAGCCATGCGCGATCAGGAAAAGCAGTTGCAGAAGCAAAAGGCCCGGCAAGTGAAGGCGCGTTCGCGCCGGGTGGATAAGGACTGGTAGTCATGCGAAATGGATTCCGGGGCCTCCGGCGCGTGGGCGTGGTGCTGGCGTGGATTTGGGCCTTGCTCCCCGGCGGCTTCGGCGCGCCGCCTGCTGCCCAAGCCGATGAAATCACGGTGCGCGCTCAGGTCGATCGTACGAACGCCACGCTCGAGGATCAGATCTCGCTGCAGGTGATCGTGCAAGGCCGTCTGCGGTCGGTGGAAGATCCCGAGCGCCCCACGATCGACGACTTCGACGTCTACATGCAGGGGCGTTCGCAGAGCATGCAAATCGTCAACGGCGATGTCAGTGCGTCGACCATCTTCTCGTACTTGCTGGTGCCGAAGCGCGCGGGCAAGTTCACGATCCCGCCGTTCGTGATCCGGGCGGGCGGCAAGGAGCTCCGGACCGAACCCCTGACGATTTCCGTGGGTGGGAGTCCAACCCCGCGCGGCGCCCCTGGCGGCCGCAGTGGTGAGCCCGAGGAGCGCTCGGACCGCGACGTATTCGTGGTCAGCCGTATCGACAAACAGAATGCGTACGTCAACGAGCAGATTCTCTACACGTTCTATCTCTACCGCGCCGTCGACGTCACGAACATGAACTACTCGCAGCCCGGTTTCCAGGGTTTCTGGGTGGAAAAGCTCAAGGACAACGAGAAGCAGTACTACAAAGTCTTGAACGGCCGCCGGTACATCGTCCACGAGGTCACGACGGCGCTGTTCCCGACCACTACCGGCAAGCTCAGCATCGATCCGTCGACGCTCCAACTCGTCATGCTGACCACGCCATTTGGCTTTTCGCTCTTCGACCGTGGCGTGGAGAAGGTGCTGAAGACGAAAGGCATCGACGTCAACGTGTCGGCGCTGCCGGTGGCCGGCAAGCCGTTGATTTTCGAAGGCGCCGTCGGCGAAGGCCTGCAGTTGAGCGCCAAGATCGATCGCAGCGAAGTCGCCGAAGGCGATCCCGTGACGCTGACGGTGCGCGTCGAGGGCAGCGGCAACGTCAAGACATTCTCCAAGCCCAAGCTCCCGGACCTGCTGCCGTTCAAGAGTTACGACTCCGATTCCAAGACCGACGTCCAGTCGCTGGAGCGGGTTGCCGGGAGCCGCAGTTGGGAAATCGTTCTCGTGCCCAAGGACGAGGGCGAGTACGACATTGGGCCGCTCAAGCTGGCCTACTTCGACACCGGTGAGGCCCGCTACCGGACGCTGGAGACCAAGCCAATGCACGTCACGGTCGTGAAGGGTTCGGGGACCGGCAGCGTCGCCGCGTCGGCGAGCGACGATCAGCCCGTGCAGCAGCAGGACATTCAGATCCTCGGCAAGGACATCGCCCATATCCATACGAGTGTGCCGGTCACCGACCAGTGGACCCCGTTGTATCGCCGCGGTGTTTTCGTGGCCTTGATGCCGTTGCCGTTGTGCGCCGCGCTCGGCGCCACCGTCTTGCGCCGCCGCCGTCACCGCCTGGCCACCGACGTCGCGCACGCGCGCTCGACACGCGCCCGCAAGCTCGCCATCAAGCGCCTGGCCGCGGCGCGCCAGGCTCTGGGAGCAAGCCAAGGCGAGGCGTTCTACGCCGAAGTGCAGCGCGCGTTGCGCCAGTACGTCGGCGACAAGCTGAATGCATCCGTGACCGGCATGACCCACGATGTCCTGCACGAATCGTTGCGTGACGCTCAACTCCCCGATGATCTCGTGGCGCGATTGTTGTCCATGCTCGACCGGTGTGACGCGGCCCGGTTCGCGCCCGGCAGCATGGGCGGCGAGCGTTTACGCGAGACGTTGCAGGAAGCCGAGTCGATTCTGGTGGCGTTGGACGGCCAGTGGAGCCGCCGCTCGAAGGCGGCCGCCGGCACCGGGGCAGGCTTGGTGGGTTTATTTGTGTGGGGCATCGTCATCGCGACCGCCGCGGGGCTCCTGGGCGTCATGCCGCGCAGCGCGCAGGCCCAAAACGAACCACGGCTGTCGTCCGCCGGCGCCGGGCCGCTGGCGGCGGCGCCGGATTACGCACCACCGGACGAATGGTTGCGGCGCGGGCATCAGGCGTACGAGGCCGGACATTTTGCCGACGCCGTGGCAGCCTACCGTCAGGCAGAGCGGGGTGGCGTGCGCAACGGCGGCCTCTACTACGACTTGGGCAACGCGTATTACAAGGACGGCAACCTCGGGGAAGCAATCGCCACCTACCGGCGGGCCCAAATGCTGACGCCACGCGACGCGCAATTGCGCGCCAACTTGGATTTCGTGCTGCAGCGTCGTGAGGACAAGGCCGTACAGCCCCGCACTTTGCCGCTGCTGGCGTGGGTGCAGTCCTTGTTCCGTGCCTTCAACTTGAATGAATGGGTGGCGGTCGCGGCAGTACTGTATGTGCTGACCTGTGGGCTGTGGATCGCACGCGCGCTCTTGCCGGTGCCGGAGCGGCCGGCGCGCTGGGCGTTTCAAGCGAGCGTCGCGCTCCTTGCCCTGGCCTTGATGTTCACGGCGGTCAAGGTGCGTGCGGTGCGCGGCGTCGAGCGCGCCGTCATCGGGGATTCGCGGGTGGCGGTGATGAGCGGCCCGGGTAACGACTACACGGCGGAGTTTTCGCTGCACGAAGGCGCCGAGGTCCGGGTGGAAACCCGCCGCACCGATTGGTCGCATGTCTTCGTGACCGACCAACTGCACGGCTGGGTTCCGTCGCGCAGCCTCATCGGCATTTGAGTGACCAGGAAATTACTCGCTCGGTGCGAGCGCGCGGGCGTGGGTTTGGATGCGGTCCATCCACACCTTGAGGTGGGGCGCGTACTGGCGCGGTACGCAATCGCCGCAGACTTCACCGGCTAGCGTGCGCACCGAAGCGAGCGTGTTGGTCAGCAGTTCAGACCGGTCCTGGGCCCGCGGCGCCAGGGTCAGGAGATCACACAGCTCGCGCATGCTGGCGGCCAGGCTGGCGAGCAAACTCTCGAGCATTGCTTCGTCGGGAGTCTGGTGCGGCCGGTACAACAGGTCGTGAATGGTGCGGAGCTCGCCCGCGAGCATCATGGTCGTGCTCTCGAGGCGGGCCAACAGGCGATCATCGACCCGCATGCCGTGCGCTTCGGTTTCCAACGCGATGGCCTGCAATTCCGAGAGCACGAAGTGCAAGTCGGTGCGCACTCGCCCCAAGCGCTCCTCGAATGCGATCAAATGGGTTTCCCGCACCAAGACGTCTTGGCGCTGGGAAACGAGCTTCGACACGATGCACCCGAACAGCAGCAATCCGGCCGCGCCTTCCAACACGGCGAAGAGCCGCAAGGGCCCCGTCGGCACCACGTCGCCGAATCCCACCGAGGTCGCGGTCACGACGCTGAAATACAGGGCCGAGAGCAAGCCGCGCAAATCCCCCTGCATCGGGGTGCCGGCATCCAAGAGCGCGCCGAATCCCACCGCCGAGCCGCCCCAGTAAACGAGTCCCAGCCCGGCGACCATCAGCAGCCAGCCGTCGATCAAGCGGCTGTACGGCCAATTGGCCAAATGCTCGATCCAGCTACGGGGCCCCGTGCGCAGTCCGGCGAGCATCGCCCGCCGCGCGCGGTCCCGCGCCACCGCGGCCGCGGATGGCGCGAATGCGGTACTCCCCGGCGCATTGCCGGCGAGGGGCGCGGCCGCAGGCGCGGCGGCCGCAAGCGGTGCGCCGCCAGCCGGCGGTGTGGAATTCGGCCGTGTCGCGGGCCCGGACTCCACCGGTGCACCCAACTCGATCCATTCGTGAATGCCGCCGGGGTAGTGCCCGGCGTTGGTGTAGCCGATGCCGCGCAGCAGGCCGACCGCCTGCTCACCCAGCGGTCAGGTGGGGCCGCCGCAGTACAACGCGATTTCTTGGTCCAAGTCCGGCAGCATGCCGCGCGCCAGGCCCAGGACTTCGTCCAATGGGAGGGAGATGGACCCCGGAATACGGGCTTCTTCGAACGCGATGCGCGGCAGGACGTTACCGATGACGAGAGTCGGATCGCCGAGCCGCCGCCGCATCTCGGCGTGCGAGTAGTGTTTGCCGGCGGCGATCAAATCAACTCTCCCGGCGCACGTAGATCTCGCGCGCCACGTCGGGGTCGAGTGCCAGACTGGTGCCGTCCACGTCGAGAACGTACGACGGCCGCTTTTGCCGCAGCCGCACGACGCTCCCCGGGACGACGCCGTAGCTGCCCAGGCGGTCGACACGCTTGTGGAATTCCTGCGACATGAAGACGATGCGCGCCGGCTTGCCGACTTCGAGGTCGCGGAGCGACATGACCACCGGCCGCACTTCACCGTCGCGGACCGAGCAGCATGTGCCGGGAGGAATGGGCTCGCCGGCCGGGCTCGTGGGCGGGTGGCCCAAGAACGCGCACACGGCATCCGCCACCGCGGGCGACAGCACGTGCTCCATCAAGCAGGCGGTTTGCTCGGACTCGCGGTCGGAAATCAACAGCACGTCGTTCAGCAAGCGTTCGGCCAGGCGGTGGCAGCGTACCATCTTGCGGGCGCGCTCCTCGCCGTCGCCGGCGAATGCGATCTGATCGCCGGTGACGCGCAGCAGGCCCGACTCGGTCAGGCGCCGCACCAGGTTGGGAGTCTCGGGATCGGGCATGCGCTCCAGAAGCGCCGGCAATGTCAAATGGCCTGCCTCACGCAAGCACCACAGCGATTCGAGAATCTCGTCGGTGGGCTGGCTGAGGAACTCCTGATGCAGCATGGGGCCTCCCAGGGCGGCTAACCGCGGTTCGTACCGGCGGGACCATGGCCCGCCCGGCCGCGGACAAAACGCACGATCTTGCGCGCCAGCTCGACCGTGACCGACTTCGGCGCCACGGTTTCATAACCACAGTTCTCACAGCACAAGAGGTCGCAACCGCTGTTCATGGGGCAGGTCGCGCAGCCACTGACCTGCTCGCGCATGGTGCCGCCGCACATCGGGCACGGCTGTGACATCGGGGCGCGTTGCTGCATGGGGACGCGATCGACGCTCATTGGAACGTCACCCCCAACGCGTGCAGTCCGAAGTTCAGGGCGCCGCCCACGGCGAGCGCGAAAGGCACGATGAACGCCGTCATCAGGAGTGCGGTCTTTGCGCCGCGCTCCTTGATCATGATGAAGAAGTTGGCGATGCACGGCACGAAGAGCGTGATGGTGACCATCGACACCACCACCTGCACCGGATTGAGCAAGCCGTCGCGCGCCATGTCGTACAGGCCGGCGGCGCCGTAGTCGCGGCGCAGGAAGCCGATCAGGAACGCATCCGCCGCCTTGGCCGGCAAGCCCAAGATCCCCACGACCAAGGGCTCCGAAACCCGCTCGACGAATCCCAGGATACGCAGGCGGTCGGCCACGAACAGCACCAGCGTTCCGAGCAGGAACAGCGGCACGGCTTCCTTCAAATACCACTCGATGCGCGCCAGCGTCTTGACGACCAGGTTGCCGAGCTGCGGCCGGCGGATGGGCGGCAACTCTAGGATGAAGTCCGACGACTGTCCGGGCACGAGCTTGCTGCCCACGAACCCCACCAGGAACATGGTGCCGACGATGGTGCTCGCCCACACCACGGTGGCACCGAAGGACAGCGAGCGGATCATCCCCAAGATGACGCCCAACTGCGCCGAGCACGGCACGCCGAGCGCTAAGAGCAGCGTCACCAGGATGCGTTCCTTCTTGGTCTCCAAGATGCGCGTCGTCAACGTCGCCATGGTGTCGCAGCCGAGCCCCAGCACCATCGGCAGCACCGCCTTGCCGTTCAAACCCATCATCCGGAACAGGCGATTCACCATCACCGCCAGGCGCGGCAAGTAGCCCGAATCTTCCAAAACCCCGAACGCCAGGAAGAACGTGGTGACGATCGGCAGGATGAGCGCGATGGCGTAGGACAGCGCCATCGTCACCTGGCCGTACTGCCCCACGAACAGATCGTGCACGAACCGGAGCACGTTCTGACCGGCCGTGAGGGCGACGGGATCCACTGCGCCCGTACCGGCGGCGGCACCGGCGGCCACGGCGCCAAGCGTGTAGTCGGCTTGCAGAACGCCATCCACGATCTGATGCGTGTGCGGGAAGCGCAGGAGTGCGTCCACGGCGTGCGTCGCCGCCGGCGAGATCAGGTTGCCGAAGAGCTTCGTCTCCAGCAGGTTCACCAGCGTTCCCGCGCCGAGAACACCCACGAATTGGTACATGGCCCACAGCACGGCCAGCAACACCGGCAGGCCCCACAACGGGTGCATGCTCAGGTTGCCGATGCGGTCGAGCCAGGAGCCCGTGCGGTGCGCCGGCCGCAACTCGACCTCGCGCAAGAGTGCATCGACCGCCAGCAGGCGCGCGCGGTTCACGACCACGGAAAGCGATTCCCGCGTCCCGGCAGCGGCGTGCCGGCGCAAGTCGTCCAAGCGCTGCATTCCGAGGTCGCCGACGCGGGCGTGCAGCCAGGCCCGCAGCGAATCATCGCCGGAGAGTACCGAGACGGCGAGCGCCCGCTTGGCGATGTGGGTGTCGGGCAGCGCGGCGGCCATGGCGGTGATGGCGGCCTCGAGGGCGGGTGGATACGTGATCTGGAACGAACACGCACGCTGGCCGCTCAGCGCCTGGCGCAGTTCATCCAAGCCCTTGCGCCGCGTCGCCACGGTGCGCACGACGCGCACGCCCAAGCGCTGTTCGAGCTTCTCCCGGTCGATGCGCACGCCGAGCTCGGCGGCTTCATCGTTCATGTTGAGATCGAGAACGAACGGCAGGCCCATCTCGGCGAGCTGCGTCGATAGAATGAGCGCCCGGCGCAAGTTCTTGGCGTCGGCCACCTGCACGATGGCGGCCGGCGGCGCCTGCAGCAGGATGTTGCGCGTGACTTCTTCATCCTCGGACATCGGCACCAGGCTGTTGATGCCGGGCGAGTCGAGGACTTCCACCGTGCGGCCGTTCACCTCGGCCTTGCCGCGCGTGATCGTTACCGTGGTGCCCGGGTAGTTCGACACGGTGACGTAGCGCCGCGTCAAGAAACCGAAGAGCACGCTCTTGCCGACGTTCGGGTTTCCCACCAGCACGACGCGCGGCAGGCCTTCGGCGGCTTCGGACCCCAGGCCCAATCGTGCTGCCGTCGACAGGCCGGCGTCGCCCGACGTGACGTCGGCGTCGCCCAAGCGCAGGTTGCGTTCCGCGTCGTTCATGAGCCGCGCGCGGGCGCGTCCGCGTGCTTCGCCTCCGCATCCTGGCAACGCGCACAAATCCCGAAGATCTGCATAACGTGATTCGTGGAGAGGAAGCCGTGCTTGGAACAGACTTCGTCCTGCAGCCGTTCGATGTCCTCGTTGATGAACTCGATCACGGCGGCGCAGCGGTCGCACACCAGGTGATCGTGATGATGCCGGCCATAGACGTGCTCGAAGAGCGCGTGCCCCTGTCCGAAGCGGTGGCGCTTCACCAACCCTGACGAGGTCAGATGGTCGAGCGTGCGGTACAGCGTCGCCCGCGACACCGGCATGTGGCGGCGGTGCAAGAACTGCAGGAGCTCCTCGGCATCGAAATGGCCGTCGCGTGACAGCACCCCCTGCAGGACCCAGCGGCGTTCCGGAGTCATGCGCAGGTTGCGGGAGCGGAGGTACTCACGCAGACGTTCCTCGGGCTCGACGGCGGGGCCCGGCTGGCGGGCGGCGCGGCTTCGGGGAGTGGGCTCCATCATGGCGGCTCCGGGCTGCAGCGCCGGGCACTGCTGTAATTGAGACTCAATCTCATTAATACGTTACATCCGTCCCGGAATCAGGTCAAGGCATCCGGGTCCAAATCATGACCTGGGGCCCAGCAGGGCAAGAGACGTTCCCCGTGGAGTGTCTGGAATCGTCTTGTGAGGCCATGTCGGCCGTCTGGAGCCAGTCACGGCCCATCGCGATTGCGTCTGGAAACACACTGGACGGCGGGCGCGTTGACGCTGTCCCTCCCGGTGACCTAGCGTCCATCCACCAGACCGGGCGGCAGCCGCCCGGTGCCGGATCCGATTCGGGGAGGCTCCCTGCCGTGATGCGCTTCCGGTCGCTGTTCGCGATCCTGATGGTCGTGCTGTCTCTCGGACTGCACGTCGATGGTCCGCATGGCCACCACTGCATCTTGGAGGAAGCCGCCTGCGCGGCATGCCGCACCGCCGTCACCCCGACCACCGCCGCAACTCCACGTATCCAGGCGGCGGAATTAGTCGTCCGGTTCGAAATCGCCAGCCTTCCTGCAGCCGAGCCTCGCGTGCGCCGCCAGCCCGTCTTGGTGGACGCGCCGCTGCGTGCTCCTCCATCGCCCGTCGAAATCGCGTGAGTGCGCGCCGCCGGCGCTCTCGTGGCCCGGCGCACGACCTCGCAGAAACGGCCGCGCCCGGCGCGCGCAAACCGCGTCGCGCCATTGTGGCCGTTGGCGGTCTTCTCTGGAGGAAATCCCGTGCCTCGTCTTGGACGCAGCAGGCTCGCGCTTGCCGGTGGCGCAGCCTGCGTGTGCATGTCCGTGGAACTGGCCGCGCCGCCGGGTGCCAGGGCCGGCGTGGTCAATCCCGATATCTCGGTGATCGGCCAGCCCTTCATCACCTGGACCAACGATCCGGATGCTGTGGATCGCAAGCGGCCGCGCATCGACATCGGTGAAACCGAAGCCATCTTCGATGCCGCGCTCAATCCTTACGCGCACGGCACATTCGTGATGACGCTCGGCAAAGACGGCCTCGGGCTCGAAGAGGGCTACTTCATTTTGACGCGCGGTTTGCCGGCCGGCCTGGCACTGAAGGGCGGTCAGTACCGGTTGCCCTTCGGCCGCATCAATCCGGTGCATCCGCACGCTCTGCCGTTCGCCGAGCGGTTCAACGTTCTGGCTGCGTACCTGCCCGGGGATGAAGCACTGATCGAACCCGGGGTGCAGTTGTCGCGGCGCTTTGCGTTGGTGGGCGACACGTCGCTCGACGTCAACGGCGACTGGCTGCAAGGCGACAGCTACCGCATCGCGCGGCAGTCTTCCGGCGATCCCGGCGATCCGCTGGCCGGCGGCGGCGATGATCGCGCCGGCGAATCGCGCCCGGCGTTTCTGGCCCGCGTGTCGAGTTTTTCACTGTTGGGCGAGCAATCGGGCCTCGAAGTGGGATTGTCGGCGACCCGTGGTGTGAACAACGTTGCCGCAGGGACGCAAACCCGGGTGTTGGGCGCCGACGTGAAGGCCAAGTTGTGGACGAGCCCTCGCGCCTACGCCGTCGTGCAAGCCGAAGCGTTGCACTTGGACCGCGAAGACGCCGCCTGGGACCCGGCGCTCGGCACGTACACGCACATCACGGTCAAACCCACCGGCGGCTACCTGTTCACCGACTTCAACTGGGCAACGCGCTACAACGCCGGCGCCTCGTACGAGTGCTTCCAGCGGCCGACAGCCGGCAAGGAGTGGGATCAAAGCGTCGGGGCTTTTGCCGGGCTCGCGCTCCTGGAAGAGTCCACCGCGTTCCGCGCCGAGTGGCGCCGCTTCGCTCCCGATGGCGGCGATGCGTTCGATACCGTGATATTGCGAGTCGTCTTCTCCATGGGTCCGCACAAGGCGCACCAGTTCTGAAACTGCGGAACGGAAGGAACATCATGCAGACATTCAGGAACCTCCGGGTGCTGGCGCTCGCGGCGGGATTGCTCGTGGGTCCGTTCGCAACCGCAATGCCGGCCCACGCCGTGGTGAAAATCGCCGCTTCCACCACCGACCTCGGTTCGATCGCCAAGAGTGTGGGTGGTGACGGGGTCGAAGTGGTGGCGATCGCGCGGCCCAATGGCGACCCACACCGCGTCGAGGTGCTGCCGTCGTACATGGTGCGCGTCGCGCGCGCCCAGGTGTACCTGAAGGTGGGCCTGGGCCTGGACC
>Ga0315283_10004613_pt1 | contig 12026 bp, 6 predicted proteins | sample YL17G09_0_MG_FD_204541 | JGI IMG/M metagenome (GOLD analysis project Ga0315283, IMG submission 204541) | Sediment microbial communities from Yellowstone Lake, YNP, Wyoming, USA - YL17G09_0 | ecosystem: Environmental > Aquatic > Freshwater > Lake > Sediment | place: USA: Wyoming | collected...
CTCTCCGTCACGACGGAGACCTGGCGACCGTTGCCGCACACCAGCCACTCGGCAGACTGCGTGGCGGCCGCGTAGTGGCGCAGCGGGTCGTCGGCACCTTCGCCGAGCGGGGCGACGACGAGATCGCCACCGGGAGCTCGCCGTACCTCGCGCTGCTGAGACGCTGGACTGCGCCCGGTCACGAAGTAGCCGAGCAGCACGCCTTGCGCAGTCCCGACGCACACGAGACCGCGCCCCGGATACACATTGCCGGCGAGCACGCCGTGCAGGTCCTTCATGTCCTTCCTTCCGCGTCGCGCCGTCGTCACCGTGAGCCACTCAACTCATGCGATATTGCACGCCGAAGCCGCCGCGCGGATACGTCCACGTCAGCGCCCGGTCATCACAGCAGATCAGGCAGCTGCCGCACTCGAGGCAGCCCTCCCAGTTGACGGTCATCTCACCCTTGTCGTCGAGCTCGTAGAGGTCGGCCGGACACACCTTCAGGCAGGTGCGCGTCGTGCAGACCGTCTTGCAGATCGCTGTGTCGATGGTGATGTGGCGCTCTTCGTCGAGCTTGAAGACGTCGAGGCCCAGCTTGGCATCTATCTCCACGGCTGTATCACCACCCTAGATCTTCCTCATGGACCAGAGGTCCTTGAGGGTCGCGGTGTTGAGGAACTCGCGCCGGGCGCCGCGCCAGCCGGTCTTGACCATTCGGCTCGAACGTCCCGGTCCGACCGTGAAGAAGCTCTCGGCCAGACGCGACACGGCGGCCGGATAGACGCCGAAGAGGCGCTCGTTCTCGATGAAGCCCGGGACGTTGCGGGCCGTGTCGAGGTCGCCGATCACCCAGCTCTCGCGAAGGGCGCGGTCGTAGGCCGAGAGCGTCGCGGCCGAGTAGTCCTTGGCGTCGCGGGCGGCGAGAGCCGCCCGCGCCGCGTGGTAGCCCGAGGCGATGGCGAAGTCCATGCCGCGCACCGTCACCAGTGCGTTCAGCGACAGCCCGGCGGCTTCGCCGGCCAGCAGGTAGCCGTCGCCGAAGAGCCGCGGCAGCTTGTCGAAGCCGCCCTCGGCGACGGCGTGAGCCGAGTACTCGGCCACCTCGCCGCCGGCGACCAGCGGCTTGATCTGCGCCTTCTCCTTGAACTCGTCGAGAAGCTGCCACGACTCGAGCTCGTCGCCACGCGAGCGCATGTGCTCCATGGCCACCACGACTCCCAGCGAGATCGATTCCTTGTTGGTGTACAGGAAGCCGCCGCCCGTCATGCCGCGCGTGACGTCACCCATGAAGAGCTGCGCCAGCCCCTCGCCCTCGTTGAGTTGGAAGCGGTCCTCGATGGTCGCCGCCGGCAGCTCGATGACCTCTTTGTAGCCCAGCGCGTGATCGGCCGCGGCCGGCGCTTCGCGCAGTCCCGCGGCCGAGGCCAGCAGCCCCAGCACGCCCTCCGCGACGATGGTCACGTCGGCGCCGACCTCGTCGCCGCCGGCGCGCACGCCGATCACCTTGCCGTTCTCGAGCAGCAGCTCGTCGACCTTCATGTCTCCGACCACCATGCCGCCCTTCTCACCGACCTTCTCGGCCAGCCACTGGTCGAAGCGGGCGCGCAGCACGGTGTGGGACTGGGGCGACGGCGCCGCAAAGCGGTCTGAGGCGACCTCGACGGTGGTGGCGGCGCCGTCGCCCATCAGCGTCACCGCCTCGCGCACGATGGCGCGCTCGAAGGGTGCCTCTTCCCAGAGCTCGGGATAGATGTCACGCAGCACGCTGGTGTACAGGCGCCCGCCGGTGACGTTCTTGGCGCCGGCGTAGTTGCCGCGCTCGAGCACCATGACCTCGACGCCCTCGGCGGCCAGGCCGTAGGCGGCCGACAGCCCGGCCAGGCCGCCCCCGACGACGATGCACTCGACCTTCTCCACGGCGTTCTCCTCTTCCCGCTGCCCGCGCTCCTCCCGCCTCAGTCCTTGAACGGGTTGTGCGTCTCGCCCCACTCGTCGCGAGCGATGATGCCGCGCATGATCATCAGGCCGCCCTCGGCGCCGACTTCGTAGCTCATGACGCCGCGCAAGAGCATCTCGAGCGGCGTCTCCTTGGTGTAGCCGAAGGCGCCGTGGTACATCATGCCGTGGCGGGCGATGTCGTGGCAGAGCGTCGGCGCCAGGCACTTGCAGGTACTGATGACCTTGTTGATCTCCTTGCGGCTGAACTGGCCCGGATCGGTGTGCTCCTGGCCGATCATCCAGGCCCCGCGCAGCAGGTTGAGCTTGAGCATGTCGAGCTGCATGTAGTCGTCGGCCATCTCGAACGAGATGCCCTCCCACTTGCCCAGCGGCTTGCCGAAGGTGGTGCGCTGGGCGGTGTACTCGCCGCTGATCTCGAGCGCCTTCTCGGCCCCGCCCAGGCAGGCGGCGACGACCAGCACGCGGGCGGCGTTGAAGCCGTCCATGTTGACGTAGAAGCCCTTGCCCTCTTCGCCCAGGACGTACTTCTTGGGCAGCTCGACGTCTTTGTAGATCCAGCCGCCGGTGCTCAGGCCCATGCGTCCCATGTCCTGATAGACCGTGTAGGAGATGCCCTCCAGGTGCGCCGGCACCCAGATGAAGGTCATGCCCTTGTGACCCTGGGCGGGGTCGGTCTTGACGAGCGTGCAGTGGCCACTCGGCGGGCCCCACTTCTCGCATTCCTTGGGGCCCGAGACATAGGCCTTCTCACCGTTGAGGATGTAGGCCTGCTTCTCTTCGCTCCAGGGCGCGATGGTCTTGATGGCGCCCAGGTCGGAGCCGCCGCCGGGCTCGGTGGTGTTGATGCCGGCGAACGCCTTACCCGCCGCGACCGCGGGGAGCACTTCCTGCTTGAGCTCTTCGCTGCCGTAGCGATTGATGATGTACGACCAGCCGATCGTCAGGAGAGTGTAGACGGGGGTGCTCATGCTCAGGTCGGCGCGCGCGATCTCGTGCACCGTGATCATCGCGTAGATCAGGCGTTCGTCGTCGGGCAGCGGCATGCCGCCGTACTCCTCGGGAATGGTGACCCCGAACATGCCCAGCTCGGCCATGCCGGCGGTGATGTCGTTCGGGATGCCGTCCTCGGCCTCGTCGATGGCGCGCGCCCGGGGTTCGAGATTCTTGACGAGCCACTCGCGGATCGCCTGGCGGTACAGGTTCTGCTCGGTCGTGTACCTGAAGTCCATGCAGCTCCCTCCTTAGGGACCGGTGTGTGTGCCCCCGGGAAACACGAAGACCCCCAAGGGACGCCGAAGCGTTCGCTGGGGGTCCAATGCCTGCGGGTAGCGAGCGGAGACGGCGCTCGACTGCGGCTCTGGGTGCAGCAGGGTCATGATACACCGGCCGGGGGCCGGAGCAAGCCCGGCCGTTTCGACAAGGTGGCGCAGGTTTCGGACGGCCGTACGACCCGGCGGCCCTTCTGCAGGCGGAGCCTCAAAGGTCGAAAGGCAGCAGCTCGGGCAGCACCATGCCGTCGGCCTGGAGCGGCGGGGCGATATCCAGCGCCCGGCAGACGGTGGGAGCGACGTCGGTGAGCGAGATGGGGGCCTCCAGGGTCCGCCCCGGCGCATCCGGGTGGCCCGCGGCCGCGTCGGTGCCACGGGAAGGCGCCGGCCCGACGGCGCTGACGAGGCACAGCGTGGGCATGCCCCACGCACCCGCAGAGACGGTCGCCTGGGGCAGGATCTGGCCGTGCTCGTCGCAGAACTCGGGCCGGACGGCGTAGACGACGTCGCCGACGCCGTCGCCGTGGAGTCCCAGCGTGGCCGCGTCTTCGCTGCGCGCCACCAGGCTGAACGGGCAGACGCCGGTCGGCGGGTCACGGAAGGCGAGCAGGGTCTGCAGAACCCGGTCGCGGACCTCTTCGAACGCATCGGGCGCGACGACGCCATTCGGCTCGCGCCCCTTCAGGTTCAGCCTCACGTAGCAGCTGCCCTGTGGGATCGCCAGGGTGCGCGACCAGTCGATGCCGGCGCCGTTGCCGGCGATCTCGGCCCCAGCCTTCGTCAGCAGACCGGCGTCCGCCAGGATGCGCCACAGCGGCACCGGCACACCGGCCGGCGTGGCTCCGTGGTCGGATACGAGCACGGCAAGCGCCGGCCCATCGACGGCCTCAAGAAGCCGACCGACAGCGTCGTCCAGCTGCTTGTAGATGGCGATCTCCGCACGCTTGTAGCGCCGGCGTTCGTCGGGGTCCGGCGTCACGTTCTCGTCGAGCTTCGTCGAGCACAGATGGTAGAACGAGTCGATGGCGTGAAGATGGGTGCAGAACAGCTGCCAGGGACGCTCGCTGATCAGTGCGGCGCCGACGTCGGCCAGCCAGGCCGTGGCCATGCCGGTGAGGTCGACGAACGTGTCGAGGTCGATCCCTCCGAGTGTGAGTGAGTCCCAGCCGACGCCCGGTGTCGGCAGACCGGCGAAGCGGGCCGTGTCGCCGAGCACGCCGGCGGGCTGCTCCAGCCAGGTCTGGCGGCAGACGTCGGTCACGTAGAGCCGGAACAGACCGGCGCCAGGCTCAAGCTCCTGGAGCTTGAGCCGCAAAACGCCGGTCACCGTCGCGCCGCCGACGACGAGTGGCAGCTCGAGGCGCTCGCTCCACTCGCCTGCGGCGAGCTCGGCGAGCGCCTCGCCGTCGCCCGGCAGCGAGAAGCGCGCCGCGTGACGGTCGCCGCGAGCGACCACCCGGCAGACCAGCGTCGACTTCGACTGCACCTCGTCGTACGCATCGCGGAACGCGAGAGGGAGTTCGAACGGTTCGCCGCCGGGCGGCAGCGTCACGCGCTGGGCGCCCGGCTCGTCGCCGGTCGAGAAGCGCTGCTCGCACGCAAGCGCCACGAGCCGTCCCCTGCCCGGCAGCCCGATGCGCCACTCGTTCAGCTCGATGCCGGCGCCGCCCACGAGGGTCACGCGCCCCGGCGCAGCTGCTCCGGCCGAGCGATGACCGTCCGCGATCGCGTCCGGGCCGCCCTCGACCGGCGCCTCACGCGGCGGCCAGCTGCCCGGCCAGTTGACGACGATGCTGTCCAGACCAGCCCGGGCCGCCGCCTCCCAGATGAACTCCGCCCGGACCGCGCGAGCGTCGAAGCCCTGTACGCTGCCGTCGATGCCGTCGCCGGGCCGGTAGGGATTGAAGTCGGTGATGCCGTGGGTGCCGGGCCAGGCGCCCGTCGCGATGGTGGCCCAGTTCGTCGTGGTGAGAGTGGGGAACGCCGGCAGGCACTCGGCGGCGAAGCAGCCGCTCGCCAGAAGGCGCTGCCCCACCGGCAACAGGCCGGCTTCGGCGTACTTGCGCCAGCGTCCGGGTACGGCGCTGTCGATGCCGATGAGCAGCGCCTTGTCGAACCGTCGGAGCGCGGTCACGACGTGCCTCCCTCCGCCGCGCGCGCGGCCTCTCTCGCTAGTGCCTGCAGTTCGTCGCGCCGCCCCGCGACGACGCTCGAGGCTATGTTCTTCGCCGTTGCGTGGCCGGTGAGCGCCAGGATGAACGGCGCCTTATGCAAACAGTAGACCTCGGTCGGCTTGGTGGTGGTCACCGTGGCCGTGCGCCGTACCTCATCGATAAGCGCGATCTCGCCGAAGCCCTCACCCCTCGTGAGATGAGCAACCGAGTGTCCAGCGTGAGTGACTTCCACCTCGCCCTCGACGATGGCGCAGTAGAAATCGCCCACATCGCCCTCACACATCACCGTCTCGCCCGCATCGTAGGCCACGGGCTCCAAGGCGCGCGCCAGGCCTTCCAGTTGGGGCGCCGGCAGCCGGGAGAAGATGGGGATGGACTGCAGCAGGCGGATCTCGACGTGCGGCATGTCGGCAGCGGCATCGACAGCGCGGAGCTGACGCCAGGTCGCGGCGACGATGACGATAAACAGGGTCGCGGTGCCGATCAGCGCCACCCGGGGGCCGCTCAGCCCCACGAGGACGGGCACGATGGTGCAACCGAGGGCCAGGCCGACGTTCATGAGCGACTCGAGAAGCGAGAACACGTCGGCCAGCACCTCGGGCGGCGCCGCACGTTGCAGCAGGATGCGCCCGGTCACGTCGAGCACAGCCCGACCCATGCCTGCGACCGCCACGAGCAGGAAGGCACCGGCCACCGTCGGGTTGAGGCCGAGAACGGCGAGCGCGAGCGCTGCGGTCACCACGCCGGCGGCCAGCGCCGGCGCCAGACGGCGGCGCGCCACCAGCCCGGCAGTGAGGGCGGCGCCGACTAGGCCACCGGCGCCGAAGGCCGCGTTCAGGTAGGCGGCGCCGCCCTCACCCAGGCCCAGCAGCGAGATGGCGAGCACCACGTAGAGCACGTCGAGCGCGCCGACCAGCATGTACTGCGAGCCGAGAATGCCGACGAGCAGGCGCGTGGCCGGTTCACAGCGCACGGCGGAGATGCCGGCTCCGACCTGTGCCGTCAGGGAGACCACCGCCTCGGTCGTCGCGATCGGCGGCGGACCGGGCACGGGGATCACCAGGATGGCGGCGACGCCGGACAGCACCGCCAGGAAGGCGACAGCAAGTTGCGGTCCGCCGATGCCAAGCAGCACGCCGGCGATCGCAGGAGCGACCAGTACGCTGCCGTTCTCGGCCCAGCTCGACACGACGTTCGCGGCGGTGAGCTCGAGTGGCCTCCGCACGATACTCGGCAGCAACGCCGACTGGGCCGGACGCGGCACCGTGATCCCGAGGTTTATCACCGGCGCCAGCGCGAAGACAACCCACGCGGGCACGTCAAGGGCCATGGCAGAGGCGACGGCGGCCATCGCCGCCGCCTGTACGAGATACCCGACGAGGAGCACTCGCCCGGGGCGCCGTCGGTCCGCGAGCGCGCCGATGTACGGGGCCAGCACGATGCAAGGGATGAGCTGCACCAGCGCCATGACGCCCGCGGCGGTCGCCCCGCCCACGGAATAGGCGTACACCAGCAGACAGATCCACACAGCCATCTCGGCCCCGTTGAAGGCCGCGAACGCGAGCTCCAGACGCAGCAGCGATGCGTTGCGCATCGTCGCCCCGAAGACACCGGCTACAGAGGTGGTCTGCTCCCGTGCCACACTACGCCCCCTTTCCGATCCGGCCCTCTGGGGGAAGCCTCCGCCACGTGTCCTACTACAGAATCGTGTCTCGCGACATTGACTCGGCACCTAGTCGCGTGGTCAACGCGACGCGATCCGGGCCCTACGACGCGGCCATGCCGGCGCGCGCGAGCAGCGTGCCGGTCTCGGTCAACGCCGGCGCGGCTCCCAGACGTTCAAAGATCTCGTGAGCCCCGGCAAGGGGCGCTGCCGCCTCGGGCGCTCGGCCGAGCGCCACCAGGCAGCGGCCTTGACCCAGCAGCGCCTGGGCTTCTTCGTAGGGCACGCCGAAGCCGTGCCAGCGGGCGGCGGCGTGGGCGAAGCCGACCGCCGCCGCCTCGTGTTCTCCCGCGCGCTCGGCCAGCAGTGCCTTGGCGCTCGCCAGGGCGTGCTCGCCGAGCGGATAGAGCGGCTTCACCTGCTCCGTCAGGACCTCGGCGAGGTCCACATCGCCGGCGCGCAGGGAGGTGCGCACCGCTTGGGGCAGGCGGAAGATGAAGTCCGATGCCGCGAACACATGCTCGTCCTCGCTGCAAGCTCTCAGTAGCTCAAGACTAGCGGCGGACTCCCCCAGACCAAGGCGAACGTCTGCGGCAGCGAGGAGGCAGCACGCCGTGGCACACGGCTCATCCGCCTCGGCCGCCTTCTCCTCGACCCAGGACGCGATCCGCTCGGCCTCCTCGTACCTGCCCTGACATGCCAGGAGGTACAGCTGGTTCGTCCTGACGTAGACGAGGTCGAACAGGTCGTCCGCCTCCTCGAGCCTGGGCAGGATGTCCTCGATCTCGGCGAGCGACTGCGCCCACTCGCCGGCCCAGGCAAGATCGTCGATCACCCCCATGCGGAGTCCGAACGCCAGCTGTTCCACGGAGCGCCGTTGCGCCACCTCGAGCCCTTCGCGGCGCAGCGCCAGCGCCGCTTTGGGACCCTCGTAGAGCGACAGTGCAGTCGCCATGTTGAACGAAAGCAGGGCCATCTCGTAGCCGAGGCCCTTCTGCTTCGCCAGATCGAGCGCGTGCTGCTGGTCCGCGAGTCCCCCGCGGTCGCCCAGATGACACCGTGAAGCGCCCTGATAGCCCAGGGCAGGCACGAGGACATCCTCGTCAGAGGGCTCCATCCTCATGGCGCGTTCCGCCGCTTCGATCACGGCCTCGTGTTCCTCGAGCACTGCCAACCAGGAGGCCCAGTTGGCGTAGACCAGAGCTGCGTCGCGAGATGGCTTGGCGTCGTGGACGAGGTCGACCGCGGCGTGCGCCACATCGTGCGCGCCGGCGTCACCGAGCGCGGCCATCACAGTAGCCTTCGTCATCATCGCCGCGGCCGCCGTGTCGCTCTCGCCATGCGCCTGAAGCGCGTCCACCGCTTGCCCCAGCACGTCTGTCGCGTCCCGCAAGCGGCCGCTCTGGTGCAGCGCCCGCCCCCAGCTCAGCATGAGTCGCGGCTTGCGCTCGTTCTCGTCCGGGGCGAGCTCGGCAGCCCGCGCGTAGTGGCGTTCGGCCGTCGCCACGTCGAGTCCGAGAGTGCGGTCGCCCGAAAGGCCGAGGAAGTGCACCGCGGGGTCGACCATGGCAAGGGCCAGGTCCTCCTCACGTGACGTGCGCGCGAACTCGAGGGCGGTGGCATAGTGGTGGGCCAGCACCTCCGAGAGGTCCTCGGCGCGGTCCCCTGCCTTCGCCTCGACCCAGCCGCCCGCGGCGGCGTGCTTGTTCGCGCGGGCGGCACGCGGCAACTGGCCGTAGGCCACGTCGCGTGCCATCCCGTGCCAGAACAGCCACTCCCTCTCGCCCTCGAACGACGAGGTCCTGGCCGGCCGGACGAGACGGCGCTCCGCGAGCATGTTCATGCACTCACGCACCTCGCCGATGGTGCGCTCGGCGATCGCGCTCACGGCGCCGTCCCAGAACGTCCGCCCCACCACAGCCGCATCTGCCAACAGCGCCTTGTGCTCCAGCGGGAGGCGGTCGAGGCGGGCGCCGATGACAGCCTGCACTGACTCGGGAAGCGGGATCGACGCGCCCGCCTTCAGTCTGAGCCGACCGTCATCGCGATCGAGCAGGTCCTGGTCCATCAGCAGGCGCGCGAACTCTTCCGCGTAGAGCGGGTTGCCGCCGCTACGTTCGAGCACCGCATCCTGGACTTCCTTGGGCAAGCCCGCGACGGCGAACAGGCCCGCTACGAGCCGGGCCGTCTCGCGCTGCGACAGCGGCTCAAGGTCGAGACGCTCGTTCCAGCCCTCGCCACCGGCGAAGTCGGGTGAGCGTTCGAAGACGTCGCGCCGAGTCAGCCCCAGGAGCAAGAGCCTGACGTCCGAGGTCTCCGCGGCAAGGTAGTCGAGGAAGGCGAGCAGCGCCTCGTCGGCCCAGTGCAGGTCCTCGAAGACCAGGACCATCGGCCCGTCCTCCGTGAGGTGTTCAAGGAAGCGCCGCCAAGCCGCGAAGTTCTCTTCACGGGACGCGGGCGACGACTCGAGACCCAGCAGGGGACGCAACCGCTGGCGGAACCACTCGCGGTCGGCCCCAGCCGGCAGGATGGCCTCGAGCTTGTGCTCGACCGAGGCCGTGTCGTCCGAGTCGAGGACGCCGGCCTCGTTCTTGAGGATCTCGCCCAGCGCCCAGAACGACACCCCGTCTCCATACGGGAGGCAGCGGCCCTGTCGCCAGCGGATGATCTCGGGGTAGTCATCGAGGTAAGCGGCGAACTCGGCGACGATGCGCGACTTGCCGATGCCGGGCTCGCCGGCGAGAAGGACGCACTGTGACTCCTGGCCCCGCACGACCTTCTCGAAGAGGCCTTTCAGCAGCGCGAACTCGCGTTCGCGGCCGATGAAGGCAGTCACGTAGTCCCGCGAGAACTCTGCCCCCGTGTGTGTCTTCGGCGCCTTCGCCAGCCAGCACGGCACGGGCTCGGTCTTGCCCTTGAGCGTGACCGGCTCGAGCTCGTCGAACTCGAACTCCTCCGCGGTAAGGCTGTGCGTCACCGGTCCGACGACCACGCCCATCGGAGGAGCCGCGGACTGAAGCCGGGCCGCCGTGTTCACGGCATCGCCGGTGAGGAAGGTCTCGCCCGACGCCGGGTCGATGTCGAGGCGCACGAAGACTTCGCCGGTGTTGATTCCGACGCGCGCGCGAATCGGCGCGTCGTTGATCGGCGGCAGCTCGGCGAGCTCGTCGATCAGCCGCAGCCCTGCGCGGATGGCGCGCTCAGCATCGTCCTCGTGCAGCAGCGGGACGCCGAAGACCGCCACGACGGCGTCGCCGATGAACTTCTCGATCGCGCCTCCGCACGAGTTGACGACACGCCGCGCCATCCGGTTGTAGTCACGAAGCATCCGGTCGACGTCCTCTGCGTCGGCTGCCTCGGAGGTAGCCGTGAAGCTCACCAGGTCGCAGAAGAGAGTGGTGACGACGCGGCGCTCCTCCGGCATGAGGCGCTGAGCGCCGAAGGGCGTGCCGCATTGAGGACAGAAGTTGGAGCGGTCAGGACTCTCTTCGCCGCAGAAGGCGCACGTACGCGTCATTGCCCCCCCATCAGGAGTCCCCCATGGGTTCACTGTATAGGCGGCGTGAACGCAAGGCAACGACGGAGGACCGCCGGCACCATCAACGACGGAAACGGCGCCGGTGACGAAGAAATGTGGGGCGGCGCTTTCGCGCCGCCCCACCTCGTGTGCGCTCGGTCGATGATCGTCTGTCAGCCGTGCCTGATCATGCGGATCGTACCCGTGGCACTGCCTGGGCTGATCGTCAGGGCCGCCAGGCCGGACTTCGCCGTCCCGATGACTACCTGCGTGGTCATGTCCCCCGCGATGTTCGCTGGGCTATTGAAAACGATCTTGGCGCTACCCCACGATGTCACCGTCATCTTGTACGCAGATGTCGACTTGGTCGTCGCGGTCCACACAGCACCTGTCGTATCGAGCCCGTTCAGGGCGACGTAGTTCGCTGTCGCCGCCTTGGCGAAGTTGAGTCCGGTCACCGTCACGCTGGCGACGTTCGAAGTCGTGAGGGCCACCGGCGTCGTGATGGTGCTGATGCTCGGCGTGGCAACGGCTCCTCCCGCCGGCGCCGCGGCCAATCTGGCAGGAGCACTTCCCACCGCCTCGGCGAGACTCGCTTCACTCGTCACAGGCACCAGATTCGTGACAGTAGTGGAGCCTGACCCGCAGCCACACCCACAGGTGAACTTCGGGGTCCCGGCCGGATCACAGAACACGACGATAAGCCTGAAGTCGCGGCCCGTGGACGGGATGTTGGCGACGTTGCTCGTGTCGAAGTTGTACTTGTAGAAGCCATCGCTGTCCAAGGTGAAGTAGGTGCTCGCCTTGTAGACCAGCCTGTTCGTCACCAGGTCGACGACGTAGAGCCGCGGCTTCAGTCCGGAGAGCACCGCGGATGCCCCCGAGGTGGTACGCACGTCGCCTGATATCGTGAACTTGAGGGGCACGATGTAGTTAGCGGAAGTCAGAGTGATCGTCGGCGGAGCGCCCGACGGCGTGTCTTCCCAGGTCCCACCATCGAAGGCCTGCAGTCCGTCGGCCCAGTCTCCGGCCACACCGTAGTTCACGACGATCGACGTGGTCTGGCCGGCGCCGTCCTTCGCGGTGATGGTCGCCCGGTACGCGCCCTTCGTGGCTGTGAGCGCCGGCACCACTCCAGTCGTCGCTCCGTTCGTCCCGATTGCCGTCAACGGCAGCGGTCCGGTCGTGCCGCCGCCTGGCAGTGAAGCGACGACACTCCAGCGCGCGATGGAGGTCCCGGAGAGACCGTCTGTCGCCGTGAAGCTGATCGCCAGTTCTTCGCCGATCGGGTAGCTCTGCCCGTCGTAGAACTCGGGGTTGGTGATCGTCACCGTGGGCGGCGTCCTGTCGGCGTTGGCCGTGCTGCTGACCTGGTAGGTCACCAGTTTCGTGACCTGATTGCCGGCCAAGTCGGTCGCCACCACCTGGAAGCTGTGGCTACCCGTTGTGGCCGTGTTCAGAGC
>Ga0315283_10004614_pt1 | contig 12023 bp, 15 predicted proteins | sample YL17G09_0_MG_FD_204541 | JGI IMG/M metagenome (GOLD analysis project Ga0315283, IMG submission 204541) | Sediment microbial communities from Yellowstone Lake, YNP, Wyoming, USA - YL17G09_0 | ecosystem: Environmental > Aquatic > Freshwater > Lake > Sediment | place: USA: Wyoming | collected...
TTTCATCAATCAGTACCGGGGGCTCAAAACGCTGCAGGAACAACGCGGGATCCTCCCGCGCCAGATGCAGCACCAGAGGGTCGTCGAGTGTGACATACCTGCGCGCTGGCTCCCGCAACTCCTGCAATAGCGTGGTCTTGCCGACCTGCCGGGCACCGGTCACCAGCAGCACCGGAAAAACCGTGCTTGCTTCCAGGGCGAACCGTGATAGCGTGCGAGGAAACGTCATGCACTTCGTCCATTATGCAGCATGGGTGCATTTTAGACGAATGCTGCGCTGCCGGCAAGCCCTCAGAACACCACGGCCAAAGGCGCATGGATGCTGAACGTCGTCGGGCAGGCTTTATTGCAGTTCGACCCCGCTCACCGCCCTAAGGCTCTCGAAGGGCAGCACCTTTCCCACTGCATTCCAGCCGAAGACGTTGATCCCTTTGCGCACATGGGTTTCAGTCCCGCCGTAAACCAATGCCGGAGCTGCGGAGCGGCGCCTCAACGTCACGCGTAAGCATAGCCTGAGCTAATTTAATTTATGTATATTGTCAATCGCATTAACAATATACATCCATGTACGAGCCGCCCTGGCCGGTGATGCAGGCTTTCATGCAAATGGTTCGAGGTTCAGAGCGTCCGAGGTTCGACGTTGCTGCGAAAGTGCGGTCAACAGCGCTAGTGAGGAGATTCTTCACCGACTTGTCGAAGAATCGCTGTATAGAGCTCCTCTCCGACGAAGAAACCGGCCTCTCCCGCATCGCGTCAAGCAGTGGTTTCACCGTGGAGAGTAGCCCTCGCCGTTTCCCGTCGACCAGCAAGCCGAGCAACCCCACGACCGGACATCCTTCTTGCTCCGCAACCTGCCTCGCCGTGGCATCATCCAACACGACCGCATGGGCATGGATCTGCTGCGCGAGCACGATGGCTTCCGCCTCTCCCAGGCCGACACGGGTTCGAAGTCGCATGACGCGGGCCTGATTCTCCACCTGTCAGCGGATGATCCAATCGGCTTGAGCGATCTCGATACTTCCCGGCCGGCCTCGCGCCTGACTCACACTCTCCACGTAGACGGCATCGGGAATGACGATCTGATCTGCCAGCTGATGCAGCAACCCGAGTGAGCCGATCCGTGCCAGCGTGATCAATGGGCTGGCGTCCAGAGCGAGAATCACGCGGAAGTGGGGGGAGGCTGAGCGGCAAGCGTGCTGAGGTCTTCGCGAAGCATCTCAGGGGAATAATCAAACCAGGGGATCCGATACTGGGCCAACAAGGCGGGAAAATCCCACAGGGGAATTTGAAGAAATTCCGCCGCACGAGCCCGAGAGAGTTTACCCCGGCGAACGAGGTCCAAGATGAGGGCGGTCTTCGCCTCTTGGCGCGCTTCATCTTCAGAGCCGAGCACCTGCAGCAGTCCAGTCGGCAAATCGATCGTGAGTGGCTGTCCCATACTGATGCAAGCCTAGCAGACGCTATCCTGAAAACCAAGTTGGATCATTGAGAGTAATGCACGCAACTTGTGTAAATTGGTGCACACAATGGGGTCTGGCATGACTATTGACTTCGACTCGTGTCGAATGTGCATGGAAATGTTTTGAGGTTCGAGGTTCGAGGTTCGAGGTTCGAAGTCCGAAGTTCGAGGTTCTGAACGTCCGAGGTCTCACGTCAGAGTGAACCGGCGCGTGCGGTTTTCACGCCCGTCCGGGTTGAACGTGGTGTTGAGCGTGACGATTGTTGGGCAAGTTCCAGTAAACTGGAAAGCACTTGATTGACACTGGCGGAATTTGGAAATGCTTTGGCCACTCTTGGCTCCAGCACGACAACATTCGAACTCACGAGTACCTTCTTATAAAACTTACCGCGTTCAAGCTTCTTGAAATCTGAGCGTGTATATTCAGCACGCATTTCATCTGCCGTGGAACCTTCACCCTTCTTCATACAGTCTCCTTTCCACTTTTTTTGCAAGGCGCGCGTTGATGACACGAATCGAATTTCCATGCACGGTATGAACGACACTGAGCAGCCGGCCTCTCGATGAGAAGCCAAATGTCACAAACCGGAACTCATGAATCGAATGGTCAGGATCATTGCCGCTTACGGCAAGCGGATCAAACAACACTGATGCCGCCTCGTCAAAAGATACGCCATGTTTCTTGCGATTGGATTAAGCTTTCAGGGGGTCCCATTCAAACGTCATGTTTTTATTATAGCCCAGGTCAAAACGCAGTACTCACGCCGACCTTCACAATTTAGGCATAAATCTTCCTCGGGTCAATCAGCGTGGGGATGAGGGCCTTCATGGAAATGGTTCGCAGTCCGAAGTTTTAGGTTTTCGTAAATTCGAACCCCGAACTTCGAGTCGCGCTTTTCCCGCCAGTCTCGCGTATCTCGCTCCGTTATCCTAATAGTCTTTGAACGATCACTCAGATAAAGTTATGGTCATAGCTAACTGCTTACCATGCTCCAGTTCCACGGATGACGCTAAATGCTGTCTGGAAGAGAATCGCAAGATCGAGAGAGAGAGAACGGTTGGCGATATAGTAAAGGTCATATTCCAGGTTCTCATGAATCTGCAAAGCGCGATCTCCGCTGATCTGCCAGAGGCCAGTAACCCCAGGTATAACCATCAACCTCTGGCGCTGATACTCAGTATATGCTTCGACAATGAAAGGCATTTCAGGCCGAGGGCCAACTAGGCTCATGTCTCCTTTGAAAACATTCAGAAGCTGCGGCAACTCATCGAAGCTCGTCCGCCTGAGGAACCGGCCAACTCGCGTAATACGTGGATCATCCGCACTGTTAGGTGTCAGCATGTGAACAGGAGTATCGACATACATGGTTCGCAATTTGTAAATCGTGAATTCTTGACCGTGATGCCCGATTCGTTGCTGCCGAAAAAACACTGGGCCTGGCGAATCAAATTTGATCAAGATAACTAATCCCAGGTACAGCGGTAACAATGCAACAATGGCCACCAAAGAGGCACACAGGTCAATAGTGCGTTTGAGAATGTCATAATAAACGACGTCATTCTCCTTCGGAGAAACGAGTGAAATACCATCTATATTGTGGAGTTCGAACCTAGTCAGAAGGTGGTAAGAACCGGAATAGTTGATATGGCACTGGATACCCAGCTGACTGCATTGCAATAGAGCACGCTCCACAAATTCATCTTTTTCGTTGGTCGATACAATAACCACGACATCAGTCACCTGATGGTCGCCTGCCAATCTTTCCAGATCTTGCCAGAGACCTAGCACCTGAAGTTGGCGTCCGTCCGGACCGGGAGTTACCCGAAAAGTATCGCCAACACCGGACGTGTCACCAGCAAGGAACCCAATGGGAACCCAACCAAGTTGACTATTCTGCAAGAGCCGCTTAGCAACAGCAGTACCTGCCTCGACGCTTCCATAGATTAGAAACCTTCTAACTCCTAACCCTAGGCGGTGTACGGCCGCATGAGCGTATGAGACTATCCATCGTTGCGTAATAAGAAAAATCAGACTGAACGGCAACGCGAGTGCAGCTGTAATTCGAGAAAATGAATATTCCCTGATGAGAAAAGACGCGACCAGTACCCCGAAGGCTGCATAAAAGGAGCCCCTAATTAAACGGCGGGTTTCTTCGATGCTGAGTATACCCACTGTTTCCCTGTATAACCCAATGCCCCAAAAGACCAGAACCGCCGCCAGACTCGTTAAAATGTTCAATCGCCAATAAAGCTGTGGATCAACGTGCTGCATACCAAGACCCAGTTCAAGATAAAGTCCGTATGCAAGTGCATTGGAGACAAGCACAGTACAGAAATCCAGAACCGCTTGGATCAACATCGTCATCGAACGATAAAAGCTATAACCCCTTGCTGTTACTTTCAGCCTAGGATGGGACTTGTCCGCCTTTACGTGCTCGCGTCCAAACGATGACGCCATTTTCATCAATCCTTACAATCTAAATGCCTTAAATGTTACGGCGCTTCCGGGTTTCGCATGGGTAGCCTGATGGGGTAGCATGGCGGCCTCACAGGGAGGCCATCATGCAAGACACCGCACACTATCAGTACCTGCTGGGCCTGATTGGCCCAGCACGATGTCGTCACTCGTATTTGCGAATACGCAGAAGTTGAAGTACCACAAAGATCACGAACATCGGATTTCCCACCAAATATCGTCGCCAGAGTCTTGTAGGCTCTTGCCAAAGCCGATAGGCCCATTCCAAGCCACTTCGCTGCATCCAGAGCGGCGCTTGTTTGATACGCCCCGCATGGAAATCGAATGCCGCACCGACACCAATGCAAACCTTGGCCTCTAATTGTTTAGTATGTTCGGCCATCCAGAGATCCTGCTTCGGTGTGCCAAGCCCCACCCACACAATGTCGGGTCCTGCGCGGTTGATCCTCTGAATCATGTCCTGGTCTTCTTCTGTCGAGAGCGATCGAAACGGGGGAGAAACCCAGCCACACACATTCAATCGAGGAAATTGAGCCTTCAGGTTTGCAATGAGTTGCTCTGGCACGCCCGGCATCCCACCATAAAAGAAATGTTTGTACCCTTTCTCTTGGGAGAGATCGCACAGACGCAGCATTAAATCGGGCCCATAGACCCTGTCCTGCGTCCGGTAGCCGGCCCGTTTCAGTAGCCAGACGAATGGCATGCCGTCGGGCACAGCGAGCCTGGCCCCATTGAACACGGCACGTACCCGAGGGATCCGCTGGGCCTCCATCACCCCGTAGGTCGTGACACAGCAGACATATTTACGGTCCCCTGCTTCGATCCATCGCTCGATCCTTTGAAGGACACCGGCGAACGGGAGTGCAGTGACTCGAACCCCCAGAATGTTGACCGACTCGGTCTCCTGTGCCCTATTGAACTCTTCCATCCTTGATCAAGCCTTTCCCGGAGACAGACCCATTTGGACGCCTACCTCTTGATCACCACCAGAGATTTTGTGAGCCCCCAATATTTTTCAGGCCAAATGCTTGCACCGGAAACAATGACTGCAACTCCGCTTTTCGAAGTAATCGGATACTGATGACCAGTTCCTCTGCGCGGTTGAGATCGGGCTCACGTGGCATTCACCCGAGCGAAAATCGGCAAACTAAGAAAACTCTCCATGCGACAGGTAGCCAGTGAAAGAAAGGGGAAAGAGAATGCGGCTTGATTGGAAAGAATACATTCGGCGTTTGAATAAAAACCGTTGAGCAACCCTTCGTACCTCATTAGCCATACAACGTTGCTGATCGAGGGATCCCACATGCTCAATAACACTATTGGAGAAGACCACATCGAACACCGCATCCTTAAAAGGCATCGCTCGAGCATCGCCTGCAACTAAAATGAAGCTCCCGCGTGATGTCTTACTCGCATTCATGTTGAGCAGGACATTCGTGTGATTCGAATCTGCAAATCCCATGCTGTCTCAAAGTTTTTGAGTTCTTCCGACACCGAGGATCTTCAATGATCGAGCTGGAGGCAACAACGCCAAGAGATCGAGAAAAAACTTGAACCGCTTGCGGCGCAGCCTGGTGGCGCGTGAGTCAGGGGCCCTATTGTCTGCGGCCTTTTATACACGTTCGCACGGATCATCACATCGAAGTTTCCTGCTTCAGTCCAGTTTCCAGTAAGCGGGAACGTCTGATTCGAGCGATCTCGCCTTCGATCACCAGCAGAACTTCGTCAACCGTGATTGTAGTCAGGCAATAGGGTTGGTCGTAGATGCACCGATCAAAACAGGGACGGCAAGGAAATCCATCTTGAATGACCACTCGATGGCCACTTCCATAGGGACCGAACAGTGCTGGAAGAGTTGGCCCGAAAATTCCCACGATGCGGGTGCCCACCCCGGTCGCCAAATGCATGGGACCGCTGTCGTTACAGACCAGCAGATGGCAACACTGAATCAGTGCCATCATCTCCCTGAGAGATCCTCTAAAGAACACCGGCCGTTGCCGCATCGGGATATCGGCACCGTAGCCCTGCTCGTCGCAAAATACCACCACCTTGGCACCTACTTGCTCAAGAAGGAGCTCTCCTACTTTGGCGAACTTTTCCAGTTCCCACCGCCGCACTGCTATCCGCGCCCCAGGGTGAATGCCCACAAGCAAATCATCTGCTCTGATTTCCCACTCCTGCAACCTCGCCTTTGCCAAGCATCTTTCCTCATTGGTGACCTGGAGAATCGGTCCGAAGTTGTTTAGGGTCAGACCGAGAGAGGATAATAGGATCCGCCAGGCATCCACGCGGTGGGGATGTTCACGATCAGGAGCAACAACCTCCGTCAGAAAACACCCTCCCCCCGCGTAGGCAAACCCCACGCGCCTCTTAGCCTGAGCAAGGTACATCAGAACATTATTGCGGACGTCCCCCCTGGCACAAATAGCCAGGTCAAACCGCTCCCTTCGCAATCTTCGTATCAGAGCAAGCAACTCGCGACACTTATATCGCCACACTCGATATTTCCCCGCGAATGAAGTCCATGGAAAGTCGTAGGCGATGATCTCGTCAACCCAGTGAGACCCCTTGAGCAGGTCGTTGGCATGGGGCTTGGCCAGAAGGACAATCCTCGCCTTGGGATAACGGGCTCGTAGTGCCGCGAGGGCCGGGGTCGCGAGCACGATATCCCCCATGCCCCACAATTCCAAAACAAGAATGTTGGCCACCCCTTGCGGTCCTTCGGTGACAGCAGCCCCAAACTGGTTTGCTAATCGCACGAGCACACCACCAAGGGCATCAGCAAGCGCAATAACCAGCCGTTTTTCCCGGGAGAGCGGCCTCATGTGGATGGCCCAATCAGCGAACTTTCCTCGAGCAACATGATCGGCACGCCATTTCGGACCGGATAGCTCCAATTAAGCCCACTCGTACGATCAGTACGTGCCTTTGTCGTGCACCTTCCGTCGGACACCCATAGTGGGAGTCCTGTCTTAAAGCAACAGAACGTAAGAAAAAATACTTTGAACGCGTACTTCATACGAATGCCAATGCCGCTCGCGTCTACCCAATTGCCTGGGCTATTCATTCCCATTCCCAAAATTTCTTGGAACGACGCACTCGCAACACGTGCTGCATAGTTTCAACCCGATCAAGTAAAACAGGACGGCTTCTGCGAGCACGCTGACGTTCAGCAGTAACGCACCGCTACTAATTAGTAACCTCCGTATTTGAAACCATTGCTTCTTCGATAAAGTTACTTGGTTACTTCATCTTTCTCAGCACACATGTCTCATGGTGAAGCGCCAGCCGCTCCGAAGCGCTCACGACTTCAAGATCCGCCTTTGCCGCAAGCATTCTGATTGCTTTGTCAGAAAACAGAAACAGATGCTCGACATCATCGAACGCGTCCCCAAATTTTTCACCAAACGGTGGTTTATACCCATATCTTTCAATAGGTGTTTGGATAATGGCGATTCCATCCGGGGCGAGCACCTTACTTATGCCATCCATAAAACCTATCGGATCTGGACTATGCTCTATCACGTCAAACGCGAGAAAAAGATCGCAGATTGGAACCTCAACCTCGGGAAAGAATCCGGAGCGAATATCTAATCCGGTTTTGTCCCGAATCCATTCCGCGGTGCGGGCATCTGGCTCCACGCCAGTGCACTTGTACCCCTTGCGCTGCAGCTCTGTAAGCAATACACCGGACCCGCAACCCACCTCCACGGCCAGCCCGTGCCTCACCGAAAATCGATTGATTAAATCAAGCCAGTAGGCTACTCGGCCATCTTTCAGGTCGTTTACTTGCCGGCCTTCGATAGGTGGATGCCCCTTACGCCTTTGACGCGCGTGCCAATATTCGCCCATGGAATACAGTTGACTCAATGCTTCTTTAACCGGAGGATACATGTTGACGTAGCTTCCACATTGCGCGCATACGCCATAGCGATCGTGCCAGGAAATCGGCTCCAATTGACCGCCGCACCAACAAAGATTCTGGTTTCGCCGAAGAACATCAGCAAATGGGTCTTTGGAAAATTTCCGATAGAGCAGCGCCGCCCCAATGCGATATAAGGACTGAAATGATCGCCATGGATGCAGCACATGCCTCGCACGAATTCGTGCAATCAACTTCATCGCTTGCCTCGTAGGGTTTGGATACATATATTCCACTCTGCGGCGCCTCTCATCCCATTGGGCGTGCGGCGCAACTACGTTAGGCCGTTGAAGTGGGAATGAAACGTGGTGGACTGATATATCAGCAAAACTCGGTTTGTGCTTAGTGTGTGTTGCTTCGACCCCAAATCCAATATTGGCAATCAAATTGACCGCCGGAAAGATCGACAGCATTCCCGTCCGGAAAGCCATGTAGGTAACCTGCGCATCCCACGTATCAACCTCGCCCCGAAAAACACGATCAAATGTCCGGATCCAAAACGCTTTTTCGTTTTCCGTCCTGAACATTGAATTGAATGCACCACTGCGTCGCCAATTCAACCACTCGCGCATTCCCGCATCATAGTGCCGCCACGCCCTGCGCCATGACGCCCAACCCCAAATGTGGGGGTAACGCGAGAAAAAATAGCTGCCGACGCATCGCGTTTTCCCCTCGAAATTGAACCCGCTAATCATCATGATCTGTTCGTTCTCTCGGTATCTCTCCAGGAGTTCATCACAAAAGTGGAAAAAAGATGGATCCGGCACACAGTCATCCTCCAGCACGATCGCTTCTTCGACGGTATCGAAAACCCATTCGAGGCCGCTCGAGACACGATGTCTGCATCCGAGGTTAATATCAGAATAGTTGGTAAGCACCTCACAGTCCCAGTCCACGCGCTTGATGATGGCACGGGTGGCAGCGACCTTATCAGCCTCCCCCGAACGATTTGCACGAGGCCCATCACCCACGACCAGCAACTTAGGTGGTCTGGCCCTGGCGATTTCTGCAAAAACACGCTCCGTCGTGTCTGGCCGGTTGAAGATGATGAAAGCGACCGGTGTGGTGAGTTGAAAATCAGTCATCAAGTTGCTTCCTGAAGTACGAGATGGTCTCTTTCAGACCATCTTCAAGCGGGACTTTCGGTTCCCAGTCCAACTTCACCTTGGCCAGCGTGATATCAGGTTAGTGTTGTCTCGGGTCGTCCATGGGCAGGGGCTTAAAGGTTAGGTTCGATGCCTGGAATACGCGTGCCTTCACATGCATGGCTAGCCCAAGCATGTTGATCGCCCCGTGCGCATTGGTCTTGGTGGCCTGCACCAGGTCGAACTGGTAGTGAATCGGGCTGGTAGGGCAGGTTAGATTGTAAATCTGATCGACTTCCACATTGAGTGGTAGGGTGACATCATGACGCATCAGCTCAAAATATGGGTTCCCGATCAGAAGTGCGATGTTCGTCTTGCTACCGGTGAAGAAATTGTCGACGCAGAGAACGTCGTGGCCGTCTCGTAGTAGACGGTCGCACAGATGGGAACCGAGGAAGCCGGCGCCGCCGGTAATTACGACACGACTCATAGACATTTTCTCAATTAAATAGACACGTCTTTTTGCTTAAACTCAGCCTTCAGCTCAGCCACGATGTTCTGATAGGCGTAAATCTCGCACAAGACAGGACTATACTCTCTTATTGGTACTAGGCCATCTTGAAGCATCCTGAAAAAATTATAATTTGGCAAAAATTCCCAAAAATCTTTAAAGCAAACTCTGCTGACAATATTCATTTCATTGAATTCAAAATGAATCAAATCGACCTTGTTGTCTCTAATGCATCGCTCAAAGCCTTTCAATACTTCCAGCTCATGGCCCTCAACATCGATCTTCAGCAACCCCACCCTCTCAATATTATGTTCAATCACGAAGGCATCCAATGAAATAATTCTTACCTCGTGCGCTATGGCTTGTCCTTTATGGATTTGCTCGATTACATCCTTGCATAGGGAAGCGTGCACGGAACCATCTTTGTCTGCATAGTCGTAGAGATATAGCGATCCTGCAGATGCCCCAACTCCGACATTGTAGGTTTTCATATCCACGCCATCCACATTTTTGACCAGCCTTTGATAAGTTGCTGGATGTGGCTCAAAAGCAAAGATGTCAATATTTCGGTTCATCCTTTTTATGAATTTTGAATACTTACCCACGTTTGCACCAACATCAAAAGCAACACCTTCCCTAATTTTCGAAACATGATGCTCGATGAAATGCTCCTCCCCGCTTAGCTTGTCAGATTCGCAATTCAATATTCCAATTCCTCTCAAGCTTAGCTGATAAAGGAACTTATGGAATTTAAAAAAAACAGCTCTTGCGAACAACAACCTGTATAAGTCATATATCAACTTCCACATCTCAGGCCCTTTAAATTAAATTTGCAAAATACAGCGTCTTCAGTTTCATATAAAAACATATTCTGGTTTTTTTTGTTACCACATCGAAAAATAATGCAGCCATTGATTGCGCGATGACTGTGGCAATAGCAGCGCCTATCAATCCAAAAATTGGGATTAGGATGAGGTTGAATATCACATTGATGATCGCACCTAATGATGTTCTATAAAGCGCATAATGCTGAAGATTTTCGCTTATAAACCAGCTACCACTTGCCACACCTATGGAAACAAAAACTCCTGCCCATATATGTATTATCAGCACTTGGGCAGCGTCTTTGTAAGCTTCGCCATATAGCAGAGTTATCAGCCAATCACTCAAAAATGTCATGGGTACAGCGACAGCTATCGCCATCCACACCAAAGTGGTGTAGAGCCTCTGAAGCCTTGCATGGTAAAGCAGTTCGCTTATTTTCCTGGCATTCACAATGGCAGGAAAGAGGGATGAGGTTATAATCACGGGCACGAAATACCATGCCTCGGAAAGTTTGACGGCGGCCGAGTACAGCCCCACTTCCCGCTCCCCGAGCATCTCCCTAATCATGATCTGGTCGATTCTCATGTAGAGCATCACAGTAATTCCGGACAGCACAAGCGGCCAAGAGCTCCTGAGCATCGTTTTGGCTGTGCCAAGGTCAAATTGTCCAAAAAAACTGCCTAACTTTTGCCGCCAGTAGACAAAGGCAAGGAAAATACCAAGGGATATCTGGTCGATTAGGCTCACCAGCACAAACCAGAACAGATCCGCCTGCGTGAAGATGAAATACAGCTGCAGTACGGATGACAACGCAAGCTGTATTAGTTTTACACTGGATACGTACTTGGAAAGGATCTTGGACTGGAAATAAAAATCCACTACTTCAAAAGATTGGAAGATAAGGCCGCTGGCGATGATGAAGATGTAGAGATTCGTAGTGGCATCATTACTGGTAAATTGCACCGCGATGGCCAATGCGACCAACGCCAACAATGCCCCGATCAGCTTAAGCCAGAACGCGGTCCCTAGATAGGTGTCGCGCTTGTCCGGGTGGTTGACCAAGTCGCGCACTATGATGCCATCTAATCCCATCTTGGCGATTGCGCCGAACAGCGCCACGATGGCTATGGCATAGCTGAAAACACCGAACTGCTCTGGCCCCAGATAGCGGGTCACGTAGATGCCGACAAACAACCCGGCGACGATGCGCAGGACTTTTTCGCCAAACATCCATGAAGTATTGTGAAAATATCGACGGAATCCTTGATGGGCAGCGAGTTGGCTAAGGACCTCTTGGATCGGGGTCAGCACGATTGGTTATTGTCCAATCCATGCCGGGGCCATCTCGGGGCTGACAAACAGGCAACGGGTGACTCCTGTGCCCATAAAGTATGGGCTGGCATGACTATTGACCTTCGACTCGTGCCGAAGATGCGAGGCAGCCGGGCGATCCTGTGGTCCCCGTATCCTTCGCTTAGGAGGATTCCCAAAGCACGAGCTGTCCTGGCCAGTGGATCGGGAATAAGTACCTCCGTGGAAATGGTTCGAAGTTAGAGATTCAGAACATCCAAGTTTCGACGTTGCTGTGAGATGAGCGAAACGCGAGCCAGCGATCAGGTCAATTTGGTCTGTTTGGTTCGTCTGGTTACTCTGACCTGCGCGCAATGGGGACGGCGCAACTTTCGCGCAATCGAGACACCGACCAGCCCTTACGCGATGACCAAGAAATCACAATTTCCGCTGGT
>Ga0315283_10004615_pt1 | contig 12023 bp, 6 predicted proteins | sample YL17G09_0_MG_FD_204541 | JGI IMG/M metagenome (GOLD analysis project Ga0315283, IMG submission 204541) | Sediment microbial communities from Yellowstone Lake, YNP, Wyoming, USA - YL17G09_0 | ecosystem: Environmental > Aquatic > Freshwater > Lake > Sediment | place: USA: Wyoming | collected...
TGGAGGGGGTGCTCCTACAACTTGTACAGCAATTGCTAGAAACGCTGTAGGTGCTCCTATCACTGCTTTATTCTATGATTCAGAGAATATATCTTGGAAGCTTATAAGTGGCAGTTTTGAATATTATGAGTTCCAATGCTAATACAATTTTAAAAATCCTGTTTGTTGGTTTACAGGAAGTTCTCCTGGGGTTTCCACCCTGGGAGTTTTTGTTTTAACTATAACTAAAAAAGTTATTGTATATAACCAAAATAGTTAAGTTATTTTTGGGAAATTCAGAAATAGTTCCTATCTTTACATTAATTTTTAACCAAAATAAACTACATATGCCTGAGAATCAAGCATTACTGAACCAGCTAGAAGAAATCCTACATTGGAAAAAGAGTAAAAAGTTCTACGCTGACAAGCTTGGAATTACAGAATCAGAGGTTGATGAGTTATTGGTAGAGTTAAGAAACAGAGAAATTGTTGAGGAAGTGGCAGAGGTAGGTAACTATGTTTCTGAGCTAGAGGAAACAATAGTGAGATTTGAAGAGGACATAGCTAAAGGAACAGGAGAGATTGTCTTCAATAGCAAAGATGAAATTAAGAGCTTAGATGAGCTCATAGTAAAGTGTAAGATTGACACAGACAAATGGGAAATCACCAAGTACGTACAGAACTACTGGGGAAATGGTGGGAATCCACATTGGCAAGTCAAAGCCTGGTTAGGGAAGAAGTCTACAGAACAAGTTTTTCAAGATGCGTTTGTAGACTTTTTAGCTTCATATAAGCCTGTAAGTCAAGAGGTTATGAGTCCTAAGGTTGACTTTGACAAACCAAAAGGTATGTTAGTCATCAACAAACAAGACTCTCACTTGAACAAATATGACATAGATGGTAACAATGATGTTACTAATAGACTAGCTCATATCATGTACAAGGTGGAGTTGATAGCTAACCAAGCTCAGCTTTCAAACAACTTAGAACAAATTACATATATCATTGGGTCTGATGAGTTCAATAGTGAATACAGTGGTATGACTACAAAAGGAACTCCTCAAACAAACACTCACACATATCACACTTCTTTTGAGTATATCTGTGGACATGAGATCTTAATGATTACAATGTTATTACAGTATGGTCATGAAGTGAAGGTAGTATATGTAGCAGGTAATCATGATGAGTTTGTAGGATGGCATATGGTTAATTGGTTACAAACTTACTTTAGAAATACAGAGAGAGTAACATTTGATTGTTCTCCTAAGTATAGAAAGTATGTAAGCTATGGTCAATCAGCATTGATGTTTAATCATGGAGATGCTATTAAACCTGCAAAGCTTGCAGCATTGTTTCCAATAGAATATAGAGTAGGGTGGTCTTTACATGATAAGTTCTATATATTCACAGGAGACAAACACCATGAAGTGAGTCATGATTTCAATGGTATTAAATTTTACCAGATCCCAGCATTCTCAAATGCTAAGAGTCTATGGGATGATAAGAATGGTCATACGATGTCTAAAGCAGAAGTTACAGGATTCCTAATTGATTATGATGAAGGAATAACAAATATATTCAAACAGTATTTATAATGGCTACATTAAGAAAAATGGTCTCAGATGTTCGTGCAATGCACAAACTATTAACAACAGATAACCTTATCACTGATAGGGTTGTTGCGTCTGAGGTTAGAAACAATACATTTTTATTGGTAAAGAGAGAAACAAATCTCAGAAAGCTTTGGGCTACAGACACTGTATTCCAAACACTTCCTTGTTTAGAGATGATAGAGGTTCCTATTTCTGATTGCTGTGAGTATGTTGATCCTTGTCAAGTGGCAAGAAGCAGATTCAAACTTCCTCGCATCAGTGAAGGAAACTATCAATATTTAATACAAGGTGTATATTCTATCAACGCTATGGGTGGTAAAGGAAAAAGATTTAAAGAGATTACAATTAACAGATACTTAAATTTATTAAAGCTACCTATCATTAGAGCTGAACAATATTACTGGATAGCAAATGGAGGATATTTATACATTAATAATCCTAATTTGCACTCAGTGAGAATTTCTGCATTCTTTGAAGAAGATGTTCCTAATGAGATACTATACCCATCAGACTGTGCATGTGGCCCAACTCCTACAGTGAGCGATGAAGAATACTGTATGAATCCATTGGATAAAGAGTTTGGCTGTCCTGGTTATTTAGAAAAGCAAGTATTAGAGTTAACATCTCAAAAACTATTATCTACTTACTTTAGCATTAAGACTGACATGACATTTGATGGTATAGATGGTCAGGCTCCTAATGCTAAACCAACTAGTTAATGCGAACCAAGATTGACTGGAGAAGCTCCAGTAAAGAAAACTACAACAATTTCTGCAGAAAAAATCCCACCATAAAAGTTACATTTGATGAGTGGAGAAACATTATATATCAATATAATGAATATTTCAAAAACTACATTCTAGAAACAGGAGAGAAAGCAAGACTTCCTTTTGGCTTTGGTGAATTCTCTATCAATAAAAAGAAGAGAAAGAAGATGAAAACAGTTGATGGTAAGGAGATGGTTAACCTACCAGTTGATTGGCAAAAGACAAAACAAAAGGGTAAGATCATTTATAACTTCAACTATCATACAGAAGGATTCTTCTTTGGTTGGATGTGGTTTAAAGAGTCTACAAGAATTCGTAACATTAACTTATGGTACTTCAAACCTTCTCGTACCACTTCTAGATTGCTGTCACATTACATAAAAACAGATGACAAATACCAGCACCTTTATAGGGAATGGAAAAAATAAAATAACATGGCATACTATTACAGATACAACTTTATCTCTCCTGAGCCAATCTATTCAATTGTTAAAGAAGAGTTAAAATCCTACTTTGATACAGGAGCAGTTGATGATTTAATGTTCCCCACCTATTTAGACAAGTGTCTACAAAAGATGGGTAGATCAAGTTATGTCATTGCTGAACAGACGTTAGATATTTCTGGATATGAAGCTAGACTTCCTGACAACTTCTTTGCTGTTAGAGAAGCTTGGATGTGTACAGAGATTCCTCAGCTTCCATATCAAACAGCTAACTCATTCTATTCTCAGGCAGCTAGCCAAACAACTATACAAGTCTCTCCTATTATTAGTGGTGGAGTACCATGTACTAATCCACAATGTACAACAGGATGTCCTACGTGTATGCCTGATATCATCCAAGCTGTATATAAAACCAATCAACAGATAGCTAGAGGTATAAGAAAAGAGTATTTATTAAAACCAGGCAATATATCTTGCCAAGGTAAATGTGATGTAAGCTATACAGATGCTTGGCAGTTTTATACAAATGCACCCCCTGTGCACGAGTTCACTCCAGGAAGTGCTGGTTATGATAGCTTTGATATTAGAGATAATAAGTTTGTCACAAACTTCAGCTGTGGTGTTGTTCATATGATTTTCTATGCTACAGACTATGATTGTGTAGGGAATCAATTGATTCCTGATAACTATCGTATAAGAGAATATGTAGAAGCCTTTATTAAGTATAAAGTTTTTGAAACCTTATCTAACCAAATCAATGATGAGACATTCAACCAAATACAAGCTAAGTTAGTTTACTATAAGCAACTTTCAGAAGAAGCCTTTATTATGGCTTACACTGAGATTAAGAAACAAGATGTATGGACTAAGCAAAGAAGAGTAAGAAATGATTTACAACGCTTTGCACAATATGAATTACCAAACAGAAGCTCAAGATATGGCAGATAACCAAGAAGGAACATCTAACATAAGACAAGAGTATAATCTTGGCAGAGTTGGACTAGATATGGATTCTTCTGTAAACCAAATACAGAAGGGTAAACTTTCTTATGCCCTAAATGGAGCATTAGAAAACTTTGATGCTAATTCTGTAAGTTATCAAAATGAGCCAAGTAATGAAGCTTGTTTAGAGTTTCCTGAAGGCTATCATTTAATTGGAACTCATTTCATTCAAGAGAAAAACAAACACATATTCTTTTTAGCTAATCCTGAAACAGGAGGAAGTGAAATTGGATATATGGATAATAATGATTGTGTATATCATACACTATGTACAGAATACCCTGATTTAGAAATCACTGTATGTGCTGACTCTGTATGCTTAAACTTTGATATAAACTATCCAATTCATAAGTCTGTACATAAGATTACAAACTGTACCACTGAGGTATATTGGACTGATGGATTGAATCCAAGAAGATATATAAACATTGAACAAGTTCCCTATATTTCAACTTATGTAGGTTCTTCAAGTTGTGATCCAATTGTCACTCCTGTACTTGACTGTAATAAGTTAAAAGTACAACCTAACTTCTCTATTCCTAGCATAGATATTACTGGAACAGCTGTAGGTGGAGATTTACAAGCAGGTACATATCAGTTTGCTGTTCAATATTGTAATGCTTCAGGAGATGGATATACATCCTATTATTCTGTAACTAATCCTACATCTATTGCAAATACAGAGATAACTACTCCTGATTTTCAATACTCTGTAGGAAAGTCTATATTGTTAAGTATTGGTAATGTAGATATTACAGGATACTTCCAATATTTTAATTTAGCTGTTATTAAGACTATTAATAATGGCACTAGTGTAGAACTTGTAGGAACTTTTAAGATTCAAGATGAGACAACAACAACCACTTATTCAGGTCAAAACCAAACACAAATACCTTTAAGTTTAGGTGACATATTAGAGAAGTTCCCTTATTATGATATTGCACAAGATGTTACAAGTGTGCAAGACTATATAGTTTGGGACAATCTTACTTCTATTGATAGAATTAACTACCAATCAATTGCTAGTAAAATAACATTAGAATGGGAAACTTATAAGTTACCAGCAGGTAATAGCTATGCAGATCCTTTCTATACAGCTAATCTTAGAGGATATCTAAGAGATGAAGTATATGCATTTGAGATAGTGTTTTTATTAGATAATGGTAAACAAACAGATGGCTTCCATATTCCTGGTAGAGTTAAAAATGCTCAGGAGTTATCTCAGCCAGACGTAACCACAGCTAATGCAGATTACATAGGAGATGGAGCTCCTCAACCTTATTGGAAGATATATAACACTGCCACTGTATCCACTACATATCCTGTTTCTACCAATGAAAATATAGGACAAGCATATCCATATCAATCTGGAGAATTTGCCTATTGGGAAGCTCAAAATGAATTATATCCTTGTAATGTAGATGTATGGGGAGACCTTGCTGGTGAGAAAATTAGACATCACAAATTTCCTGATGTATTAGTTTCTCCTTACTTTGAGACTCCTCCTATTACATATTCAGGTGGTCAGATAGAACCAATCATGCAAACTTCTAATGCCATCTATCCAATAGGTGTAAAAATAGATGTACAACAGGTAGCGTTCTTAATTCAAACATCTACTTTAACAACTGAAGAAAAAGCTTCAATTGTTGGATTTAAAATAGTGAGAGGAAATAGAAGTGCAAACAAATCTATTATTGCTAAAGGTATATTGAGAAATGTAGGTAAGTATAATAGAGAAGGTACAAACTTTTACTATCCTAACTATCCATATAATGATCTTGATAAAGATCCATTCTTACTTGAGAAGAGCAATTCTTATATGTCTCAATGTGATACTTTCAAAGTGACAGCTACAGCTAATGGAGCATTGCAATATACAGATTGTTATACAGGCACTGTATCAAGTAAAGATTTTACTATAGCTACCACTGAAATATGTTCTCTTACACTTCCTGTTGTAAATACAGGATCAGCTACATTTACAAATATTACATCTAGCACTTATATAATCTCTTCAACTGCTAAATGTAGTATATTCTCATTACCACCTGTATTTACTTATACAGATCCTATAACTTTAGCTTTACAAACTATCACTGTACCATTTAATACATCAGTGACAATTAATTCAATAGGTCCTCCTACATTTTCAACAGGATGTAATCGTTTCACTATAGTAGAAAATAGTAATGTAAATATTAATTGTTTTCCAAATAACTTAGATGGATTTAGTAGTATTGAATCTAAATATAGACAAGTATTTAATTCACCAGAAACTTCTTTTGGACAACCTACATTAGGTAATATTCTTAAATTAGAAAGTGTATTGTTTGGTAGTGGAAGATCTCATTTTGTTGAGGTACAGAAGCATTCTATGTACAAGCTTCTTACCAGACAAACTCAAATAGATGCCTTAAACTCTAGCAAGAAGATAGCTGACCTAGGAGGATTTAGTGCTACAGCAATGTTTACAGCCTACCAATCTTATCTACAAATCTATTTAAATGGTATTAGTAGAAAGAACTTTGCACAATCATTTAACTCTGTCTCTAGCTATGACTATAGTGCAGATATACAGAATGCTGCTGCTAATCCTATAACTGGTAATATAGGTGTTAAACAAAGACAACTTGATAAGTGTCAGTATGTATTCCCAGGTGTACAGAACGTAGGTGATAATCATGATCTTAACAACTGGAACAGAGAGTCTTCAGTATATACTAAAACTATTGAAGCTAGATCAGGAGTAGTAAATCCTATTGATCCTCTACCATTCCCTAATCAAACTCCTTCTTTATATATAGCAGGTGTAAGTCAGATATCTGATGATTCAAGATTTACTATTTCTCAAGCAAATAACTGTAGTGCTCCTGAGCAGCAAGAAGATATAAAAGTTGTATCTTATTATGCTTCAATAAAGGCCATTAATAATAATCAATATGGACAAATCTATTCTTATCAAACTATTGATACAGGATTCCAAAGAATATTTAGTTCTCTTCCAGCCACTGAAGTAATATTTGGTGGAGATACATATATTGGTAAGTTTGGATTCAAAACTAAACTTCCTTTCTTTATTGATAATAGAGTGGGAGCTCCTGATGATAGTGATATTTACTATGATGAGTTAGGTAATGTAGCCTATCCACAATATTGGTATTCTGCTAGATCTATATTAGCTGATTACTATGTAGGTGCTACTTTAATGAAGAATATCATTTCTACCAAAGCTCATTATTTAGACTGTCCTAATGATTATATAGTGGATAATATTAGTACAACTACCACTACCTCTTCTACAACTCCTGCTCCAGGTACTGTATTAGCTGGTTCACAAAACTACATATATGATGGTAAGATGTATCTATTTGCTTATGGTGTTCCTTATTTCTATGTAGAGAGTTCTATTAATGTAGACTTACGTCAGGCATTTAATAACCTAGAGGGTGATTTCTACCCACACGTGAGCTCAGGTATTCCTGATACTTGGTTCCAAGAAAGCAGAGTTCCTATTGCACTTGATAACACATACTATTACAATACCACTTTCTCTAAACAAAACACAGAGAACTTTTTCTCTCATTTACCTTCAGATTGGATAAAGCAACTTTGCTTTACATACTTCCCATTCAGAGCTATATACTCTGATCCACAAGAAAGTTATTCTGATAATAGAATTAACAATTGGTTGATATATCGTCCAATAAGTTTCTTTGACTTCCCTCAGAACTATGGTAAGTTAGTATCATTAGATGGTATACAAAATAAGGCCACCCTAGCTAGATTTGAAAACAAATCATTGCTTTATGGTAACTTATTAACAATGAATACAAGTAGTCCTCAGGCAGCATTCTTAGGTAACCCTACATTATTTACATCAGCTCCTGCAATTGATTATGCTGAAACTGACTTAGGTTATGTAGGTTCTCAAAACAAGTTCTTACTTAAAATACCTGATGGACAAATAACAATAGATGCTAAGAGAGGTCAAATATTTTTGATAGCTGGTGCTACCAAAGCAATAGATATCTCAGCGTTTGGTAGTGGTCTAAACAGGTTCTTTACAGACCATTTAGCATTTGAAATATTAAGACACTTCCCTACAGCAAATATAGATAACCACTTTAATGGTCTTGGTTTACATGGTGTATATGATAGTAAGTTTGAGAGAATAATTATAACTAAGTTAGATTATATCCCTCAACCTAATAAGCAAATATACTATAATGAAGCTTTACAGAAGTTTTATATAAATCAACCAGTGGCTGGTAATACATCAGTTATAAGGTATGTAAATCTAACAGATGTAGAATACTTCTGCAATAAGTCATGGACTGCATCATTTAACATGAACACTAAAGCTTGGGTAAGTTTCCACACATACATACCTAATTTCTACATAGGAGAAAATGGTTTCTACTATTCTGGATTAAATGAAGGATGTGAAGTGGCAGCAATAGCTGTTACAGAGATACCTTCTCCAACCACTACAACTACTACTACACCAGTTCCATTAGAGTGTGCTTTAAATGGTACAGCTACATATGTTCCACCACCAACCACTACTACTACTACAAGTTCAAGTACAAGCACAAGTACCACTAGTACCACTAGTACCACTAGTACCACTAGTACCACCACTACAACTTATTGTCAATCAATTGGTGCAGGGGCTGGTTGTTTTAATTGGGACTTTACAGCAGGTTCAGCAGGTGCAATAGTACAGTGGACAGATTGTAGTGGTAATAATGATACTTCAGTATTAAATGAAGGTGAATCAGGAAATGCATGTTTATGTGATGGTGAATCACCTACTGTTTTAGAAGGTAGTTTAGCTATTATAAGTCAAGTTGGTCAATGTGGTGATATAACAACTACAAGTACTACAAGCACTACAAGTACTACAACAACACAATATGAATGGACAACTCTAACATATGGTTTTAATGCAGTTGATCCAAACCAAGCTTGTGATAATTGGGAACTTAATGTGCATACAACTGTATATGTATTAGTAGTTGAAGTTCCTATTGGATTAGGAGATCATTTGTATACTACAACTAGTGTTGCAAATCCTGCTCCTGCTGGGTTCTATGCTAGACCATGTAGCTTGGGAATATGTACTTATGAAGTAACAGGATTTTATGGCGAAATAACAGGTGTAGCTGAATGTGGAACACTAACTACAACCACTACTACTACATTACCACCAGCACCTACATATGTAGCTATTGATGCAAGTGCTATTGGTTATAATGAAACAGATGCTGCTAACACTGGTATTTGTTGTATACAAAAGTTAATATATGTAGATAGTTTTGGTGCATTTATATTTTCAGAACTTCCAATATTTCCTGTACCATCAGGATATACCTTAGTGACTCAATTCTGGGTAGATGATAATGGTATTCCATATTTTGATAATGCGTCAGTTATGTATGTAGATCAGTTTTTAACTATACCTGCTCCTGCTGGTTACTATGGAGGTGCAGCTAATGGATATAGAAGAATTCAAGGATCAGTTGGTTTATTTTCAACACCAGTAACATCTTGTGCTGGAGTACCATGTCTTTAAAAAATAATAAATGGCTAAAACAGTAATAATAAGATTAACATGTTCAGGTGGCAGAACTGGACCCTTTGATATCTCTGATAACTTAGGGACTGTCTTGGGCACTGATATAACCAAACAAAATCTTATTGATGGGTATACTGTTAGTGTGGATAATTCTGTCACTACAATTACTATAACATCTACAGGTAAATGCCATACAGTTTTACAAGTTACTATTGGCACTGCCACTATAGAACAGCTTGCTGCATTACCCTACACAGAATGTAATACAGGTTCTTTATGGAGACACTTAACTGATGTAGTTAACTACAATAAATACTATGGTAACGTAGAACCTTACATTATAGAGTATCCATTTGCTTATCAAAGCTATGATGAGATACTTCAGAATATAAAAGACTACAGTAAGGTGTTTAATTATCTACCTATCCCAGATGGTGTGTTTAATGATAATGCTCAGATAAGTGTTGATAATCAATGGTTTAACAAAGCTGTGCTATACAATAGCCAACAGTCTACTGGTATACTAGAATTGGTACCAAAGCCAATGCATAATCTACAACAATACTTAACCTACCCAATCTATAATACTGAAAGTAAAACTATCACTTATACTAAGTCAGATAATTTCTATCAATATAATACTTTCTGGGGATTAATTAAAAGTAAATCTGTACCTTTGTTTACAACAAGTTGTGAATCTTTATCAATAGATAAGGTTGTAAACCAAGCAAATATGGATTATGGAAAAAGATCATTTAAGAAAGAACCACTAAGAGCTAAGGATCTTAAGGTGAGACACATCTTAGATGATAGCTCTACAGCTCATATAGTTTCTCAATTCATCATCGCAGCAGCTCAAATCTCTTATAAGTAATGGCAAATAATTGGTTAGATAAATATGCTATGGGTGGTGCCTTACCAGGTGCTGTAGGATTCATGTACGCACGTACACAAGACCCTGCTCCTAGTAATGGTCCTTATGCTAAGAAGACAAAAGCAAGTGCTCAGGATGGTGGTTTGTTTAGTACAAATACTCAAGCAGCACAGGATGCTACAAGAAATGTTATCCCTAGAAAGATGACTGCTCAAGAAAAGAAAGAAGCAGAAGAAGCTAGTAAAAAAGCTATGGCAGCTGGTAAAGCTAGAGATGAGAAAATTATAGCAGAAAGAAAAAAGAATACATCTAAAGAAGGAGATATAAACACTCCTGGATCTTGGCATACAGCAGATAAAAATAGATTTTTTTCTAGTAGTGTTGGTGGAGTTGGTGAAATAATTGATGAGTATATTAATCCTGCCATGATGGTAGGATCTTTAACAGATGCTTTAGGAGAATCTGTTGCTGCAAGAAGTCCAAAAGGTGTAGCCCTATCTTTAGCAATGGCTGCTGGAGCAGGAGCATTAGGACTTGATCCTTTAGGAAGTGCCATAAAAACTATACCATCTATTGGAAAAGGATTAAAAGCAATAGGATCAAAGATAGATAAAAATGCACTTGCAATGATGATGGGAAAAGAACTAGCAAGACTTAAAGGAAGAATTCCAGTTAAACAAAGTACTAGATTTCAAGAAGCAGCAAACATGGTAGCAGAACGACTAAGAATTCCTTCTGAACCTCCTACTGGATATGGTGGTATATCTCAAGCTGAGATAGATAGATACATGCAAAATGTAGATATACCAAGTGCTCCTCCATCTCAAGCAGTAGCAAATCAAGAAAGAAGAGCTGCCATAAATCAACAGAACACACCAAGAACTCCTTATCAAGAACCTACAGACGCTGAGCTTGCTAGGATAAATGAAGCAGAAGCTAATAGATATTTCAGAAGACCTTCTCAAGAAACTTCTTCTACTACACCTATAGATCCATATGCAGTTACTGCTGATGAAACAAGAAGTTTTCTTGAAAGACTTAGACAAAGTGAGGCTAGACAAGCAGAAATACAAGGTGCAAGAAGATTAAGTGAAGATATGTTTGGACCTATCCCAAGTCAATCTAGAGCTATGAATTCATTTGAACAACTTGTTAGTGAAGATGATTTAGTTGAAAGAGCTGTTTCATCTGCTCCTCCTCGTCCTGTTGAAGCAGGTCCTAAATGGGGAGATAAAGAATTTAAACTTGGACAAGCAAAACCTGGTTTTGGTGAATATACAGATGATAAAGGAAATAGCTTTATTCAAGACGTAACAGAACTTGATAATGACTTGTTTGGTGAATATACGATCAAGGGTCCAGATGGGGGATTCATGCAACTTAAAACACAGATTGACAAAAATCAACAAGGCTATCTAAATGTTAAAAACATGACCTTTAGAAGTGAAGATGAAAAAATATCATCTGAACAGTTTAAGAAAATAATGACTCACTTACCACCAAAGGTAGAGATGGGAGATATAAGTACAAGTATGTACTCTCAACCTTTAATGGATGCACAAGTTGCTAGATGGGCTAATAATCAACCAGGAAGAATAGAGTTACAAGATATACATTTAGAAGGGTTAAATCCTTGGAAAAAAGACAATCATAATGCAATTTATGATGCAAGTACAGGAGAAACATATGGTGATTATTTTAAACAACTTCAAAGACAATTTCCAAGAATTCAAAAGACTGCTAAAAGTATTGCTAGTGCTA
>Ga0315283_10004621_pt1 | contig 12013 bp, 11 predicted proteins | sample YL17G09_0_MG_FD_204541 | JGI IMG/M metagenome (GOLD analysis project Ga0315283, IMG submission 204541) | Sediment microbial communities from Yellowstone Lake, YNP, Wyoming, USA - YL17G09_0 | ecosystem: Environmental > Aquatic > Freshwater > Lake > Sediment | place: USA: Wyoming | collected...
TCCACACCGCGGTCTGGACAGGAAGCCAGATGATCGTCTGGGGCGGCTGGGGTGATCACTCCGTCACAATCGTTCCGCTCGATACCGGGGGTCGGTACGATCCGACGAACGACAGTTGGACGCCGACGGCCATGACCGGCGCACCATCGGCTCGCAGCCAGCACACCGCCGTTTGGACCGGGAGTCAGATGGTCATCTGGGGTGGTGAGGCTGAAGGCCTGGGCGATTTCAATACCGGGGGTCGATACGACCCGGCGAGCGACAGTTGGACGCCGACATCGGTGACCGACGCGCCGACGGCTCGCGCGTACCACACCGCCGTGTGGACGGGAAGCGTGATGGTAGTTTGGGGAGGACAGGGCCCCGGCTACTACCCCGACGCCGGCGGACGGTATGACCCGGTGACGGACAGTTGGACCTCGACGACGACGGCCGCGCCGGCAGGGCGCGAGCAGACGACTGCGGTCTGGAGCGGCACCGAGGTCATCGTGTGGGGAGGGTATGCCAACGGTGTCGAACTCGACACCGGGGGACGCTACGACCCGGCGGCCGACGCTTGGACATCGACACTCGCGGCGGGGGCACCCTCGGAGCGCTCCGGCCATACCGCGATCTGGACGGGGAGCCTCATGCTCGTGTGGGGCGGCGGCCAGTTCACCTTCGACACCGGCGCCGCGTACGCCCCGGAGCAACCGACGACGACGTGGTACCGGGACACGGACGGCGACGGCTATGGCGATGCCGCCATCAGCACGACGATTGCCGGCTGTGACGGACCCGCCGGATACGTGCGGGACAAGACCGACTGCGACGACACGAACGCGATCATCCACCCCGACGCGCCCGAAATCTGCGACGGCCTCGACGACGATTGCAACGGCCAGATCGACGACGACGTTTTCGGCGTCGACGAGGATGGAGACGGTGCTCGCAACGCGTGCGACAACTGCTACTCGCTTTGGAATCCGAATCAGACCGATTTCAATCACAATCGCGTCGGGGACGCCTGCGACTACACCGACGGCCTGATCTACGTTGACGCGGGCGATCCGGGCTACTGGACGTGGCAGCGAGAACATGGATACACGACCTGGAACAACTATCGAGGCTCGCTCGCGGTGCTCCGAGCGACGGGTCAGTACACGCAGGCGCCAGGATCGAATCCTCTGGCGGCCCACGACTGTGGGCTGCCCGGCAATACGGCGTGGGACCCTGAGGTCCCCGGACCGGGTGAAGTGGCGTTCAACCTCGTCACCGGCATTTCCCACGGCGTCGAGAGCGGCCTGGGAACCAACAGCGCGGGCGTCCCGCGAGCCAACGCGAACCCGTGCCCGTGAGGCTCGGCGCGCTTACTCCGCGACTCGCGTGTTGAAGTCTATGTCTCGACCAAGTCGTGGTGCTTGATCCAGCTGATTTGGTCGGGGCGAGAGGATTTGAACCTCCGACCACTTGCACCCCAACGGACCGTGACGCTGCGCGTTACGGCCGCTACGCGCTTTCCTGCATCTTGGGATGCGCCAAACGCCCAACGCGCGTGATGGCGTATGGGGACAAATTGGGGTCCAGCGGTTCGAGAGCATGCGGAGTGCCCAAGCGTCAGCGTAACGGCGCATCGAGACCGTCGCGTACGGTCGTTGGGTGCTGGGGAGGCACGGCTAGCGCAAGAATGGTTGCGCCTCCGACCGCTTGCACGTAAGCGTGGCGAACCGCACCATCCCCCTACGCAAGCGGATTGACGTCAGCCCCACTTGGCCGTACGGTCTGCGAGACGAAGGACGCGCTCGAGCCGAGCGCCAGAGACGCGTCCTGCTGGAGCGAGCCGTGGGCAAACGTCTCACCTTCATCGTCCTGGCCGGACTCTCAACGATGCTGTTCGGGACGGTGACGGCCCGGGATCTCTCCGTCGCGGACCGCGTGCGCGCACAAGAAGCGATCGACCGTGTCTACTACCAGCACCAGATCGGAACCACTGTTCCGTTCGAGCAGGCGGTGTCGCGGGCGGCGATCGAGGCCAAGGTCCTCAAGTCGCTCCGGCTTTCGCTCGCCCTCGAGCGCTTCTGGAAAGTGCGGGTGGATGGAGAGGCATTGCGGCTCGAGATGGAGCGGATCGAGCACTCCACCCAGTTCCCGGAACGTCTCCGAGAAATCTACCGCGCGTTGGACGACGACCCTGTCGTGATTCAGGAGGTACTGGCCCGCGGGGCCTTGGTGGAGAGGATGGCGCGCAGGTTCCATGCGGAGGACTTCGAGGCGGGCAGATCGTCCTGGGCCGAGTGGGACCACTTCTGGGCCGAGGTCGAGGGGCAGCTCGACTCGGCGAAATTCCGGGCATCGGACCCGGACGACGACAGGGCCTCGGCTCAAACCCTCGCCTGCCTGCCGGACGACAGTTTCGATACCAGCAGCACCGCCACGCCCTGCTTCGACGTCTTCGCTTCGCGCGCCTGGACCGGGAGCTTCGCCGTATACTGGGGAGGCTCGAGCCAGAATTCCAACCAAGGGGGGCGCTACGACCCGCTCCTCGATACCTGCACTCCCACCTCCACGGTGAACGCGCCCACGGCGCGCCGTTTCAACTCGACCACAGCGGCCGGTCAGATCGTGATCGTCTTTGGTGGCAACCGAGGAGTCGGCGGCAACCAGACGGCAGACGATGGTGGCCGCTACGATCCCCTGCTCGACAGCTGGCTCCCCGTCGCCAACGACATCGGCCGTTGGAGCCACTCCGCGCTGTGGACGGGACAGCGGCTCCTGATCTGGGGAGGACGGCAACAGGATTTCTTCGCAATTACGGCGGGGCGTCTCTACGACCCCGCGACCAACGTGTGGACCGACATCGCCTCGACGAACGCGCCTTCCTCTCGCTATCTGCCCAGCACCGCGTGGACCGGGGCGAAGATGATCGTGTGGGGCGGCGGCTATCAACCGCAATTCTCCTCGGAGATCCTCTATAACAATGGCGGGATTTACGACTTGAACTCGAACAGTTGGAGCCCCCTGTCGACCGTCGGGGCGCCCCCGGCCGCCAAGGGATTCCAGGCGTTCTGGACAGGTTCGCGCATGTTCGTCTCGTACTCGTCCGGCCGATTGTTTGATCCGGTCAGCAACACTTGGTCGGCAGCGAGTTCTACCGGGGCGCCTTCCGGCAATGCGTTCGGCGTCTGGTCCGGTCGGGAGCTTATCGTCCTCGGGACCCAAGCCTCGTATCGTTACGACGCTGCGCTGGACACGTGGCGCACCGCAACGTCGAGCAGTTCTTGGACGGGAGCGGGAAATCTCTGGATCGGCAACGGGGTGCTGTCTTGGGGCACCCACCCCGTGCTCTATGTCGTCGATAACGACCGTGACGGGCTGACGCAGTCCTGCGACAACTGCCCTCTTCACTACAACCCCACACAGTCCGACTTCGACCACGACAGCCAGGGCGACGTGTGCGACCTCAACGATGGGCTGATCTATATCTATTCGAGCGACCCCAACTCCAGGCAGTGGCAATCGGAGTCCGGTTACACGACGTGGAACAGCTACCGCGGCTCGCTGGCAGCACTTCGGGTATCGGGCCTGTACACGCAGGCTCCTGGATCGAATCCGCTCGCAGCCCGCGATTGCGGCCTGAGCGATCCCTACGTCCTCGATCCCGTGGTGCCCAGTCCCGGCGAGGTGACGTTCACTCTAGTCACCGGCGTCGCGGGCGGGGTCGAGAGCAGCCTCGGAACGGACAGCGCGGGCGTGCCGAGGGCGAACGCGAGTCCGTGCCCGTGAGCTGACAGGCGGCGGCTGGCTGAGTGTTGAGATGGGAAGTTGATTTGGTCGGGGCGAGAGGATTTGAACCTCCGACCACTTGCACCCCAAGCAAGTGCGCTACCAGGCTGCGCCACGCCCCGACCCGGACGAAAGCCGCGGCATCTTAGGAGACGAGTCGGAGACCCGTCAACACGGCCCAGGAGGGCCTAGGTCTCGATCGCGGACTCGAGACGTGCGGCGACGCGGTGCGTGCGGTCGCGCAGGGCTACGAGTTGCTCGTCGGACCGGGCCAACTCCCCTTTCAGGTCGGTCAAGGCAACGAGGGCCTCTTCGTAGAGGGCCCGGTAGCGCTCCTGCTCTTCGGCGGCCGCGCTGGTTAGCGCCTCCGGGGATTCGGGGCGGGTCTCGCCGAACAACGACGAGGGTTCCACGGGATGCGTCGCTTCGACCTGCTTGGCGGGGGCGGCTTCGGGAGCAGCGCGCCGCGAGCGCGATTTGCCGGGCGTGGGCTCGACGATCGTCGTGCGGTCGTCCTCGATCGCCTTCCTGGCGCCGGCGATCGTGTACTCCTCCTGGTAGAGGAGCTTCTTGATGCGGAAGACGAGGTCGATGTCGGCGCGCTTGTAGACGCGCTGCCCGCTGCGATTCTTTTCGCCGGCCAACTGAGGGAACTCGCTCTCCCAAAATCTCAGCACGTAGGGCTGCGTGTCGGTGATCTGACACACCTCGGATGCTTTGTAGAAGAGCTTGTCGGGAATGTCGGTCGTCGTGGGTTCCATGGCGTCGCTCCGGCCGGAGTATAGGGGTCAGGGGCATAGGCTCACAAGACGTCTTTGACCCCTTCGCGGCCGTAGTCGTCTTCGATCCGCACGACGTCTTCGAGCTCGGGGGTTGACACTTCGAACAGCAGCGTGTCGGTCACGGCGCGGAACCGGTGCACGGTCCCGGGCGTGAGGTGCCGCGAGTCCCCCGGCCCCATCCGCACGGCCCGCTGCTCGTCACCGCGGCCGAGCACGAGGTCGAGCGAGCCGGCCTGAACGAAAAACGCCTCGTCTTTCTTCTCGTGGTATTGGAGGCTCAACTGCGCGCCGGCCTTGATGAACAGGACCTTTCCCGCGTAGCGGTCGGTCCGCACGAAGCGCAGCTCGTAACCCCACGGTTTGTCGACTCGTGAAACGCTCATGCCGGTTTCTCCTCGATCGCGCGCGCGGCGCGAGTGATTTCGGTGGCCCGGATCGCCTCGCGCACACGGGGCACCGCCCGGGGCGGGCACGACAACTCGCGAAGCCCTAGGCCCAAAAGGGTCGGGACCAACTCGGGACTTGCCGCCATCTCGCCGCACAGGGACACCGGAAGGCCACAGGCCTTCCCCGCACGCACGACGAAGCGCAGCATCCGCAGCACCGCCGGATGGAGCGGCTCGTAAAGCGCCGCCACCGAAGGATTGCCGCGATCAACCGCCAGCGTGTATTGGATGAGATCGTTCGTTCCGAGGCTCAGGAAATCGACCTCGCGGGCCAGGTAGTCGGCGGTCATCGCGGCGGCCGGCGTTTCGATCATCGCGCCCAAGGGCACGTCAGGGCGGCAGAGGACGCCCGCGGCGCGCAGCAACGAAGCCTCGCGGGCGATGATCCGTCGCACCTCCCGGACCTCGTCGACGGAGGTCACGAGCGGCAGCAAGACGCGGAGGTTCGCGTGCGCCGAGGCGCGAAGCAGCGCGCGCAACTGCGGAACGAAGATCTCCGGTCGTTTGAGGCACAACCTAAGACCGCGCAGGCCCAAAACGGGATTCGGCTCGGTGCGGTCGAGCACCTCGTGGAAGTACTTCTCACCGCCGAGGTCGAGCGTGCGGACGACTACCGGATGCGGCGCCACCCGTTCGGCGAGATCGCGGTAGGTCCGGTAGTGGTCCTCCTCGTCCGGAAGCCGGGGTGCCCGGGCCACGAAGAGAAACTCGGAGCGGTACAGCCCGATCCCCCGCGCGCCGAAGCGCATCGCGACGGCCGCCTCGTCCGGAAACTCGATGTTGGCCCGCAAGACGATCTCGACGCCGTCGCGCGTGACCGCGGGGAGGTCCCGCATCGAAGCCCACGCGTCCTCGCGCGACACCCAGAGGTCGTGCTGAGCCCTCGCTTCGCTCAGGCGCGCGGGGTCGGGATCGACGACGACCTCTCCCCGGTCGCCGTCGACGACGACGATGGTGCCCACGCGAACGTTCCGCGCGGCGTCCCCCAGGCCGATGACCGCGGGGAGGCCGAAGGCCTGCGCCAGGATCGCGGTGTGGCTCGTCGGCCCGCCGAAGTCGGCGGCTAACGCCACGACGCCGTCCCGTGCCAAGGCCACCGTGTCGGAGGGGCCGATCGCCGAAGCGACGACGACGATGGGGCCGTCGGGTGGCTGGGCGTCCGCTCCCGGGGCCGGCTCGAGCAGTCGTACCAGCCGTCGCTGCAGGTCCCGCAGGTCGCCTGCGCGATCGCGAAGATAACGGTCTTCGATACTCTCGAATCTCGCCAGGTACCCGTCGATCGTCGCGTGAACGGCGAACGCGGCCGATACGCCTTCCGCGCGAACGCGGTGTTCGACCTCGGCGACGAGCGCGGGATCGTCCACGAGCATCGTTTGCGCATCGAGGATGGCGGCGTAGCTCTCGCCGAGCGTGGTCATCAGGCGGGCCTTCAGGCCGCGCAGCTCGTCGCGTGCGGTTCCTCGCGCCGCTTCGAATCGTTCGCTCTCGGCTGACGCGGTCGCCCCCGGGCGAGCGTCGCGCCGCGGCACCAAGCCTGCTTCGGGTTGCCATGGGAGGGCCCGGCCCAACGCGACGCCGGGGGAAACGCCCAGCCCACGAAAGACCTGGGCCACTAGGCGTCCTCGCCGAAGCGCGAGCGGACGAGTTCGGCCAACTGGGCTCCCGCCTCGACCTCGTCGTCGCCCTGAATCGAAAGGTGGAGCTTGGTCCCCTTCGAAGCGGCGAGCGTCAGAAGCCCGAGGATCGACTTCCCGTCGACTCTCGTGCCTTCCCGGGACACGGTGACACGCGAGACGAACGTGCCGGCCAAGTGCACGAACTTCGCCGCCGCCCGCGCATGCAGGCCGAGGCGGTTGACGATCGTGACGTCGAGCTCGTTCATCGACCGGGAGTGTCCTCGGGACCGGCGCGCTTTTCCAAAACCTCGGAGGCGACCTGAATGGCGTCTCTCCCCTGCTGTGCGATCCGCCGGACCGTCTCATCGAATCCGTCAACGGCGTGCAGATTGGCGAACTTGATCAGCATCGGGAGATTGACGCCGGTCACGACGTCGATACGTCCCGGCTCCAGGAGAGACAGCGCCACGTTGGACGGCGTCCCCCCGAACATGTCGGTCAGGATCAGCACCCGCCCCTCGACGGCGACGCGGGCTATCCCCTCCTCGATGCGGCGCCTCGCGTCCACGAGGTCGTCGTCCCAGTCGAGCGAGATGGCCGCGAGCTTGGGCACGTCCCCGATGATGCGGCGGGCGGCCTTCTCGAGTTCGTCGGCGAGACGTCCGTGCGTGACGATGAGCAGTCCCGGGGCGCCCTGTTTCATCCGGTCACTCCTTCCCGAGGTCGCGGTGCGTGACCGAGACCGGAACGCCGTTCTCGACGAAGTGTTCCCTGATCCCTTCCGCCAGCGCCACGGAACGGTGCTTGCCCCCGGTGCAGCCGATCGTGATGGTCAGGTAGCTCTTTCCTTCGGAGGCGTAGTGCGGGATCAAGAAATCGAGGAGGTCCTCGAGCCGGGTGACGAACTCCCGGGCCTCGGGGCGTTCGTCCAGGAAGGCCCGGACCTTTTCGTGCCTGCCGTCCAGCGCCCTGAGCCCGTCGACGAAGTATGGGTTCGGGATGAACCGGACGTCGAACACGAGATCGGCCTCGGCCGGGACGCCGTACTTGAAACCGAACGACACGATGTGGACGTTGAGCGCCGTGGTCGCGTGGTGCGCGCCGAACGACGCCTTGAGAAAAGATCGCAGTTCGTGGGCGTTGAACTGGCTGGTGTCGATGATCCGGTCGGCGATGTTGCGCAGCGGCGCCAAAATCGTGCGCTCGTCTTGAATCGCCTTCTCAAGCGAGCCGCCGGCGTCTTGCATCGGATGCGGGCGGCGCGATTCGCTGAAGCGGCGCTTCATAATCTCGTCCGTGCATTCGAAAAACAGCAGCGTGACCGGCGCGCCGTCCGCTTTCAACGCATCGAGCGCCTCCGGAAACCCTGCCAGGAACTCGCGCTCGCGGGCGTCCACGACGATCGCTCCGCGCGGGATGGCGCCTCCGCTGCGCTGGAGCAGTTCGTAAAACTGCGGGATCAAGTTGACGGGGAGATTGTCGACGCAGAAGAAGTTCATGTCTTCGAGGCAGCGTGCCGCGAGGGACTTTCCCGAGCCCGACAGCCCCGTGATGACGACGAGCCGTTCCATCAACGCGATTCTCCATCGCCCGGCTCGCGGTCCCCTAGGGGGCCGGATGCGGCGTCGTCGTCCAGGGGTTTCATCCGCTCGCCTAACTTGCGGGCGAGCTCGCGGGCCGGGTGGTACCCCTTGAGCTTCAAGAGGTGGTTGCGCGCCGCGACCTCGATGAGCACCGAGAGGTTGCGGCCCGGCCCCACCGGCATCTCGATGTAAGGGAGCGTGATGCCCAGGATCTCGTAGCCGTTGTCGTCGAGCCCGAGACGGTCGTATTTCTTCCCCGGTTTCCACGGATCGAGCTTGAGGACGAATTCGACGAATTTCGTCAGTCGCACCGAGGCGACGCCGAACAGGTCCTTGACGTTGATGATGCCGACGCCGCGCAGTTCCATGTGATAGCGCGTCAGCTCGGGGCCGGTGCCCACGAGCGTGTCTCCGAGTCTCTTGATTTCCACGATGTCGTCGGAGACGAGCCGGTGCCCGCGCACGACGAGGTCGATCGCGCATTCGCTCTTCCCGACGCCGCTGTCGCCGATCAGGAGGACGCCGAGCCCGTAGACATCGAGCAGGACGCCGTGAACCACCGAGCGTGGGGCGAGTTTGTCCTCGAGGTAGCGCGTCAGGCGCTCGATCGTGGTCGAGGAGGACAACTCGGTGCGAAGCAACGGCACGCCCTGGCGCTCCGTCTCGTCCAGAAGCTCTTCCGGCGGCTCGAGTCCCGCCGTCAGGACGAAACAGCTCACGCCCTGACGGCACAGCTGCGAGACGATGCGCGATCGCTCCGCGGGAGCGCGTTCGGTCAGGAAGCTCGTTTCGGACTTGCCGAGCACCTGGATGCGTCCCGGATGGATGTACTCGAGGAACCCCGCCAGAGCGAGTCCCGGCTTCTGGATCCGGGGACGATCGACGACGTTGGCGATTCCGTCCGCGCCGGACAGGAGGACGAGACCCAAAGAGGCTGCGTCGTCGTCGGTGAGAAGCTCTCCGACGGTCAGCGAGGGAATCGTGCTCTTCTCGTGATCGCCCATGTGCAGAAGGCTCCGGGTTGCGCACCCACGCGCTCCCGGGATTCTAGCAGGCAGCCCCGCGCCGCTCGCCGGCGCGCTTGACGGCCGCAGCGGCCCGGTGGCATAGTCCGCCGCCACCCTCCTCAAGGAGTGCGCCATGGCTGATAAAGCAATCGTCCACGTCATCGGCACGGGTACCATCGGCGAGCCCCTGATCGGGCTCCTCACCCTGATGAAGGGTCCGCTCGGGATCGAGGAAGTGACGTTCCACAAGCGAACGCCGCTCGTGCACGATCGGTCGAAAGTCGTCAACCTGATCAAGCGCGGCGCCAAGCTCTGCGTCGACTCGGCGGCGCTCAAGGGCTTCCGCGACCTCGGCATGGAACCCGCCTACGAGTCCATGGAAGCGTTGGAGCGCGCGGCGGTCGTGATCGATTGCACGCCCTCCGGCGTCGGGATCGCGAACAAGAACGAGTTCTACAGCAAGTTCACCCACAACACGCGCGGCTTCATCGCCCAGGGAAGCGAGTTCGGCTTCGGAAAGCCCTACGCCCGAGGCATCAACGACAGCGCGTTGCGGCAAGGGGAAGACCAGTTCATCCAGGTCGTCTCCTGCAACACGCACAACCTGTCGATCCTCATCCACACTCTCGCGATGCAGGACGGCGGCCCCGGCAATCTCGTCGACGGACGGTTCGTCTGCATGCGCCGCGCCTCCGACCTGTCCCAAGACGACAGCTTCGTGGCCTCGCCGGAAGTCGGCAAGCACAAGGACCCGCGCTTCGGCACGCACCACGCCCGCGACGCGTGGGCCCTGTTCAACACGATGGGCCACGACATGAACCTGTTCTCGTCCGCCGTCGTGTTGAACACGCAGTACATGCACATGATCTTCTTCGACATCAGGGTCAAAAACCCCACGACCACGGCGAAGCTCCTGGAGCACATCAAAAAGAACGACCGGATGGCGATTACGTACAAGAGTTCCGCGAACACGGTGTTCTCGTTCGGCCGCGACTACGGCCACTTCGGACGCATCTTGAACGTGACCGTGGTCGCGTGGCCGACCGTGGCGGTTCGCGACGGAACGGAAATCGTGGGTTACTGCTTTACGCCGCAGGACGGAAACTCGTTGCTCTCGTCGGTCGCCGCCGCGACCTGGTTCCTCTATCCGAAGGATTACGAGAACAGGATCCAGTGCCTCAGGCCGTACTTCTTCGATGAGGTCTAGAAGCTAGGACCGGAGCTTTGTGATCGCTTCGGTGAGCTTCGGCACGACCTCGAACACGTCGCCCACGATGCCGTAGGTCGCCACCTTGAAGATGGGCGCTTCGGCGTCTTTGTTGATCGCGACGATCACCTTCGAGGACGACATCCCGGCAAGATGCTGGATCGCCCCCGAAATGCCGCATGCGACGTAGAGGCTCGGAGAGACCACCTTGCCGGTCTGCCCGACCTGGTGCGCGTGGGAGATCCACCCCGCGTCGACGACCGCTCGCGACGCCCCGACAGCACCGCCCAGGGCAGCCGCCAGGTCGCGGATCAACCCGAAGTGCTCGGGGCCTTTCATTCCACGACCGCCGCTGACGACGATGGCGGCCTCGGCGACGTCCTGCTCTTGGGCCGCCGGCGTCGTCAACCGCACGACGCGCGCGCGCACCGGAACGGAAGCCGGGGCGAGTGCGACGACCTCGACCGCCCTCGGCGCGCCGCTCACGGCAGGGAACACGTTGGGTCGCAGAGTGGCCATCGAGGGGCGCGCGTCGGGTACGGACGCCCAGGCGTAGGCCTTGCCCGAATAGACCGGGCGCTTCCCTCGCAACCCTCCCCCCGCGGTGCGCTCGAGCTCGACGACATCGGATAGAAGCCCGGTTCCCAAACGCGCGCAGGTTCGGGCGGCGGCGTCTCGTCCGAGGCTCGTGCCGGCGACGAGAATCGTGTCCGCGGCGCATTGCTTCGCGACGTCGGCCAGGGTTGCCGCATAGACCTCGGGGACGTAGAGGTCGACCGTCGCATCGTCGACCGCGAACAGTCGATCCGCCCCGTGCGCTCCGGCAAGCTCGGCCACGGACGCCGCCCCGGTGCCGAAAGCGAGCGCGACGACCGTGTCTCCGGTCGCATCGGCGAGCCGTCTCGCCGTTGACAGCGCCTGAAGGCTCGCCGCTTTCAGTTCGGAACCACGACGCTCGAGCAGGACGAGCAGAGCACCCATCAGATCACCTTCGATTCTTCGCGCAGCAAGCGCGCCAACGTGCTCGCCGCTTCGCCGGGGTCTCCCGTCAGGAGACGACCCGCCGGGCGCGCAGGGGGAAGCTCGAGCGCCTCGCGGACGACCAAGGGAACGGGAATCGTCACGCCAAGCTCGGCGGTCGTCCGCGTGGCGAACGGCTTCTTCTTGGCGGCCATGATGCCGCGCAGCGACGGGTAACGCGGCGCGTGCTCCCCCTTGTCCCAGGCGATGACGGCGGGGAGGTCGCCCTCGACGACTTCGACCGCGCCTTCGATGCCGCGATGGGCGGTGAAACGCGTGCCGGCCAAGGAGAACTCGAACACAGCCCCCGCATGCGGGCGATCCAGGAGTTCCCCGAGCATCGGGCCAACCTGCCCTTCGTCGTCGCCGACGCCGGTTTTGCCGGTGAAGACGAGGTCGGGGGCCTCCTCGCGGATCGCCGCCGCCAAGACGCGCGCGCGTGTCAACGCATCGGCGGTTGCCAGGGACTCGCCGCTTGCGTGAATCGCCCGGTCGGCGCCCATCGCGAGCGCCTGCCGCAGCGATCCTTGAACCCCGTCGTCGCCCGCTCCCAAGACGACGACCTCGGTCGCGCCCCCGGCGTCTTTGAT
>Ga0315283_10004622_pt1 | contig 12013 bp, 9 predicted proteins | sample YL17G09_0_MG_FD_204541 | JGI IMG/M metagenome (GOLD analysis project Ga0315283, IMG submission 204541) | Sediment microbial communities from Yellowstone Lake, YNP, Wyoming, USA - YL17G09_0 | ecosystem: Environmental > Aquatic > Freshwater > Lake > Sediment | place: USA: Wyoming | collected...
CTTCAGGATCCAGAGCAGTGACGGGACGAGTTCGTTGCCCCAGTCCATTGATGGTTCGTATGGCTCCAACGTCGCTCTCCTCCCTGCGGCGGCAGTCCCCGGCAAGCTACCCCAGAGGCGAACAGGCGCCACCACCGCCGCACTTGCTCAACGGTCTGGCCAGCCGACGGTACCGTTGTGCCCGTGGTGAAGACTTCCAAAACCGGTTCATCCGGCCAGGGCCGGCTGAGTCGGGGCTTCTGGCGACTGCTCGGCGCGACCGACGAGAAGGTCACGGCGCATTCGATGGCGGAGGTGTCGGCATCGGAGGCTTTCGCCGACAAGGCCGCCGGTCTCGACGATGAGCAACTCGCCAAGGCGGCCCGGTTACTGAACCTCGCCGACCTCGCCACCGCGGCCGACGCCCCGCAGTTCCTGGCCATCGCTCGGGTGGCCGCCGAGCGTGCCACCGGTCTGCGCCCATTCGACGTCCAATTGCTCGGTGCGCTGCGGATGATGGCCGGGGATGTCATCGAGATGGGCACCGGTGAGGGAAAAACGCTCTCCGGTGCGATCGCCGCGGCCGGGTACGCCCTCGGCGGGCGCAGCGTCCACGTGGTGACCATCAATGACTATCTGGCCCGTCGCGACGCCGAATGGATGGGACCGCTGATCGAGGCGATGGGCCTGACAGTCGGCTGGATCACCGCCGATTCGACCCGGGAGGAACGCCGGGCCGCCTACCAGTGCGACGTCACCTACGCCTCGGTCAACGAGATCGGCTTCGACGTTCTGCGCGACCAACTCGTCACCGACGTCGCCGATCTGGTGTCGCCCAACCCCGATGTCGCGATCGTCGACGAGGCCGACTCGGTCCTCGTCGACGAGGCACTGGTGCCGCTTGTGCTGGCGGGCACTTCGCATCGGGAGACCCCCAAACTGGAGATCGTGCGATTGGTCGGTCAGCTGGTCGCCGACGGGGATGCGGACCGCTACTTCGCCACCGACGACGACAGTCGCAACGTGCATCTGACCGAGGCCGGCGCGCGGTGGCTGGAGAAGGCGCTCGGTGGTATCGACCTCTACGCCGAGGAGAACGTCGCGACGATTCTGACCGAGGTCAACGTCGCCCTGCACGCCCATGTGCTGTTGCAGCGCGATGTGCACTACATCGTCCGCGACGGCGCGGTCCAGTTGATCAACGCCTCCCGTGGACGAATCGCCGCACTGCAGCGCTGGCCGGACGGCCTGCAGGCGGCGGTCGAGGCCAAGGAGGGCATCGAGACCACCGAGACAGGTGAGGTGCTCGACACCATCACGGTCCAGGCTTTGATCAACCGTTACCCCACGGTGTGCGGCATGACGGGCACCGCACTGGCCGCCGGCGAGCAGTTACGCCAGTTCTACAAGCTGGGGGTCTCACCCATTCCGCCCAATGCGCCCAACGTCCGGGTCGATGAGCCCGACCGGGTCTACCTCACCGCCGCGGCCAAGAACGAGGCCATCATCGATCACATCATCGAGGTACACGCCACCGGCCAGCCGATCCTGGTGGGCACCCAGGACGTCGCCGAGTCCGAAGATCTGCACGCCCGCCTGACGCGCCGCGGGGTTCCCGCGGTGGTGCTCAACGCCAAGAACGACGAGGAGGAGGCCGGGGTCATCGCCGAGGCCGGCAAGCTGGGGGTGGTCACGGTATCCACTCAGATGGCCGGCCGCGGCACCGATATCCGACTGGGCGGATCCGATGAGACCGACCACGATGCCGTTGCCGAACTCGGCGGCCTGCATCTGATCGGCACCGGCCGCCATCGCACCGAGCGACTCGACAACCAGTTGCGCGGCCGGGCCGGCCGCCAGGGCGACTCGGGTTCGTCGGTGTTCTTCGCCAGCTGGGAGGACGACGTCGTCGAGGCGCACCTTGATCCGGCCAAGCTGCCCGCAGAGTGCGACGAGAACGGGCGCGCCACCAGCCTCAAAGCCACCACGCTGCTCGATCACGCCCAGCGGGTCGCCGAAGGCCGCCTGCTCGACGTGCACGCCAACACCTGGCGGTACAACCAACTGATCGCCCAGCAGCGCGCCATCATCGTCGAGCGGCGAACGACCCTGTTGAGCACCGCGACCGCCCGCGAGGAATTACGGGAACTGGCTCCGGATCGCTACGCCGAACTCGTCGAGGAACTGACTGGTTCGAATACTGAAGCTGGTTCGGACGCTGAAGCCGAGCAAGAGTTGGAGCGGATTTGCCGACAGATCATGCTCTTCCACCTCGACCGCGGCTGGGCCGACCATCTGGCCTATCTTTCCGACATCCGGGAAAGCATTCATCTGCGTGCGCTGGGACGTCAAAACCCGCTCGACGAGTTCCACCGCCTGGCCGTGGACGCGTTCGCCGGCTTAGCCGCGGACGCCATCGAGGCGTCCCAGCAGACCTTCGAGACCGCCAACATCCTGCGCGACGAGCCCGGACTGGACCTCTCCAAACTCGCGCGGCCCACGTCGACCTGGACCTACATGGTCCACGACAACCCGTTGCGAGACGACACGCTGTCGGCCCTGAGCCTGCCCGGAGTGTTCCGCTGACCGTTAGGTTCAACCGCATGCCCGATAGCTCCAACCGCATGTGGGGCCGCGTGCTGACGATCCCGAACGTCCTCAGCGTCATCCGGTTGATCCTGGTGCCGGTGTTCCTCTACCTGCTGCTGGCTCGGCACGCCTACGGTCCGGCTGTGGCCATCCTGATCTTCGGCGGTGTCTCGGACTGGGCCGACGGCAAGATCGCCCGGTTGGTCGCCAACCAGTCCTCGCGGCTCGGGGAGTTGCTGGACCCCCTGGTCGACCGCATCTACATGGTCGCGGTTCCGGTTGGTCTGGCCCTGGCCGGCGTGGTGGGTTGGCCGGTGGTGGGGATCCTGCTCGGTCGGGATGCCGTGCTCGCCGCAACCCTGCCGGCGGTGCGCAGCCGGGGCATTACGGCGCTGCCGGTGAGCTACGCCGGCAAGGCGGCAACCTTCTCGCTGATGTCGGGATTGCCGCTGATTCTGTTGGGGCAGTGGGACTCCGGCTGGAGCCGGGTCATCGGACTGTGCGGGTGGGCGTTCCTGATCTGGGGCATCGGCATGTACCTATGGTCGGCGGTGCTGTACCTGCTTCAGGTTCGCCTGGTGCTGCGTGGGCTGCCCCGGGTGCATCCCAAGACGATGACCTAGGCTCGACCCGACCTGCCCCGGCGAAACGAGGAGACCCGTGAGCGACATCCCCGCCGACCTGCGTTACACCGCCGAGCACGAGTGGGTGCAGCGCACCGGCGAGGACACGGTGCGGGTGGGCATCACCGACTTCGCCCAGGATTCGCTGGGCGACGTGGTCTTCATCCAGCTTCCCGACGTCGGTACCGACCTCACTGCGGGGGAGTCGTTCGGTGAGGTCGAGTCCACCAAGAGCGTCTCGGACCTTTATGCGCCGCTGTCGGCGTCGGTGGTCGCGGTTAACGCCGAGTTGGAGGCCAAACCCCAGCTGGTCAACTCCGATCCCTACGGTCAGGGTTGGCTCTTGGAGTTGCGGGCGAGCGGCGATACCCTTGACGACGGGCTGGCGGGACTTCTCGGGGCGGATGCCTACCGGGACACCCTGGGCTGACTGACAACCTGGGCTGACTGACAACCTGGGCTAACTGACAACCTGGGCTGGCAGACTCGCCGGGCTGGGGAGCGCCGGCCCGGAAACCGCCGTTGTTAGGGTGCATCGATCCTTGGGCGGTACGGTCAGCACTGGCAGACGAGGCGCGGGACGGCGAGGAGTGGTTGAGTGACCCAACAGGACCGACCAGCGGGAACTGGCGCGACCTCCGATGAGGTCACGGTGGAGACCACCTCGGTCTTTCGCGCGGATTTCCTCAGCGATCTCGACGCCGCGACCGGTGAGACCGCCGTGCCCGGATCGGGCGCGATGTCCGGGGTCGAAGGCTTACCGGCGGGTGCGGCACTGTTGGTCGTCAAACGCGGCCCCAACGCCGGCTCGCGGTTTCTCCTCGACCAGCCGACAACCTCAGCGGGCCGGCATCCCGACTCTGAGATCTTTCTCGACGATGTGACCGTCAGCCGCCGCCATGCCGAGTTCCGTTCCGACGGCGGCAAGTTCCACGTCGTCGACGTCGGCAGCCTTAACGGCACCTACGTCAACCGTGAACCGGTCGACTCGGCTGCGCTGACCAACGGTGATGAAGTTCAGATCGGCAAGTTTCGGCTGGTATTTCTGACCGGTCCCAAGCCTGCCGAGGGCGATGGTGTTGCGCAGGCCCAGTGAGCGCACCAGATACCCAATGAGCGCCCCAGATACCCATGAGCGCCCCAGATAGCCGTGAGCCCGCCGGGATGTCGATCGGGGCAGTCTTGGATCTGCTCCGGCCGGACTTCCCGGATGTCACGATCTCCAAGATCCGCTTCCTCGAGTCCGAGGGGCTGGTGACACCTCAGCGCAGCCCGTCGGGTTACCGGCGGTTCACCGCCTACGACAGTGCCCGGCTGAGGTTCATCCTGACCGCCCAGCGTGACCAGTACCTGCCGCTGAAGGTCATCAAGGCCCAACTCGACTCCCAGCCCGACGGGGCATTGCCGGGGCGGGATTCGCTGTATCCGGTCCCGCGACTGGTGGGGGTGGACGAACCACGTCGACCGGCCGCGGATGCCGCAAGTGCGCCCTTTGCTTCCCCGGGTGTTTCCCCGGGTGTTTCCCCGGGCGGGGCTGTTACCGGCGGCACGGGGTCGCCGGTGCCCGTCCGGCTCAGCCGCGAGGACCTTCGGGAGCGTTCGGGTGTCGGCGAGGAACTTCTCACCGCGTTACGGAAGGCCGGCGTCATCACCACCGGACCGGGCGGGTTTTTCGACGAGCATTCGGTGGTGATCGCCCAGTGCGCCGCGGCACTGGCCGAGTATGGCGTGGAACCCCGGCACCTGCGAGCCTTCCGGTCGGCCGCCGACCGGCAGTCTGACCTGATTGCCCAGATCGCCGGCCCGGTCGGCAAGGCCGGCACCACCGGCGCCCGCGACCGTGCGGATGACCTGGCCCGGGAGGTGGCGGCGCTGGCGATCAGCCTGCACACCTCGCTGATCAAGTCCGCCGTCCGCAACGTCCTAGACCGCTAAGGACTAGACTCGTGGAGGTTCAGGCACATCTTTGGCGGAGGTCGGTTACCGATGGCTGAGGTACTCGTTATCGGTGTTCGTATTGAGCAACCCACCAACCAACACGTGCTGCTGTTACGCGAGTCCGCGGGGGACCGCATCCTGCCGATCTGGATCGGGGACAGCGAGGCGCAGGCGATCATCCTCCAGCAGCAGGGGGTGGAACCGCCGCGCCCGCTGACCCACGATCTTTTCCGGGATGTCATTGGTGCCCTTGGCCATTCGCTGAAAGAGGTTCGCATCGTAGACCTTCGTGAGGGCACGTTCTACGCGGATCTGGTGTTCGATAACGACGTCCGGGTGTCGGCCCGGCCATCAGACTCGGTGGCCTTGGCGATTCGGATGGGTGTCCCCATCCACGTTGAGGACGCCGTACTCGACGAGGCGGGCCTACTGATGCCCGACGACAGCGACGAGGAATCTGACGGAACGATGCGCGAAGACGAGGTGGAGAAATTCAAGGAATTCCTCGACAGCGTCTCACCGGACGACTTCAAGGCGACCTGAGGGCGAGGGCCGCCCAGATCACGGATGCGCAACAGCTGGGCCGGACTGCCCGCGACACGCCCTCCGGGGGCTACCAATCGCACCTGCGACGTTCACAATTTTTCCTGCGATGTCCGATGATCCGGCGGCGCGAGTCCCACGATCGGGGCCGGCCGGGGCGTATGCTCAAGCTGCCGGTTGGCTCCGGCTGTGAACGGCGAGAGGATGCATTGTGGGCGACGAGTCACGACAGGGAGAACTTGACCTTGCGGCCTCGGCTGGTGTTCGCGCAGTCAGTGAACCCGTGCAGGGCGGCCTTTTCCCGGATGACTCCGTTCCCGACGAACTGATCGGTTACCGCGGCCCGAGTGCCTGTCAGATCGCCGGCATCAGCTACCGGCAGTTGGACTACTGGGCTCGCACCTTTCTGGTGGTGCCGTCGATCCGCAGCGCGGCCGGATCAGGTAGTCAGCGGCTGTACTCGTTCAAGGACATCCTGGTCCTCAAGATCGTCAAACGCCTGCTGGACACCGGTATCTCGCTGCATAACATCCGCGTCGCCGTCGACCACCTGCGCAAGCGCGGCGTCGAGGACCTCGCCAACATCACCCTGTTCTCCGACGGCACCACCGTCTACGACTTCACCACGGCCGAGGAAGTCGTCGACCTGCTGCGGGGCGGCCAGGGCGTATTCGGCATTGCGGTCAGCGGGACCATGCGCGAACTCACCGGAGTCATCGCTGACTTCCCAGGTGAACGGGCCGACGGCGCCGAGTCGATCCCGTCCCCCGAGGACGAGTTGGCCTCCCGGCGCAATAATCGCGACCGCAAAATCGGCTGAACCGGGCTCCCGCGCGCACTCTTCGGCGCCTCTCGCCCGCGAGCAGACGCAAACTCGCACGTTTTCGGCCCCGCTGATGCGACTTTATGTCTGCTCGCGGCTAGAGTAGGAACCGCATCGAATCTGTGCGGGAGAGTTCCGAGACAGCCAGTCGCGGGCGCCGAAGGAGCAATACCTCTCCGTCAATCTCTCAGGCCCCAGGACCGCACCGGAACACGATGCCTCTGGAAAGCGGCGACCGTTTCACGGCCGCCCGCCGATGGGGAAAAGTGGCCCTGCGCTGCTGAATCTCTCAGGCACCCATGACAGAGGGGGAGGACGTCCGATAGTCACGTCCACCTTGAGGAGTGCCAGTGTCCGAGAACTTCGCCACCCGCCATATCGGCCTTGATGCCGACGCGTTGGTCACCATGCTCGGCGTCATCGGCGTCGCATCGCTCGACGAGTTGGCGGCCAAAGCGCTGCCGCCCGCGATCCTCGACGCGGTCGGTGCCGATGGCACGGCACCTGGTCTGGAAACACTGCCGGCACCGATCACCGAGCATCAGGCGCTGGCCGAACTGCGGGTGATGGCCGACTCCAACACCGTCGACGTGTCGATGATCGGTCAGGGCTACTACGACACGTTGACCCCGCCGGTGCTGCTGCGCAACGTGCTGGAGAACCCGGCCTGGTACACCGCGTACACGCCGTACCAGCCGGAGATCAGCCAGGGCCGGTTGGAGGCGCTGCTGAATTTCCAGACCATGATCGCCGATCTCACCGGCCTCGATATCGCCAACGCTTCGATGCTCGACGAAGGCACCGCCGCCGCCGAGGCGATGACCCTGATGCACCGGGCGGTGCGCGGATCGGCCAACCGACTGGCTGTCGACGTCGATGTCTTCGCCCAGACCGCCGCCGTGCTGGCCACCCGCGCCGAGCCACTCGGTATCGAGATCGTCACCGCTGACCTGCGCAACGGTCTTCCCGAAGGGAAGTTCTTCGGCGTGATCGCGCAGCTGCCCGGTGCCAGTGGACGCCTCACCGACTGGTCGACGCTCATCGAGCAGGCGCACGAACGGGGCGCCCTGGTGGCGCTCGGCGCCGACCTGCTGGCACTCACGCTGATCGCCGCGCCCGGGGATATCGGGGCCGACGTCGCATTCGGCACCGCCCAGCGCTTCGGGGTTCCGATGGGATTCGGCGGTCCGCATGCCGGGTACCTCGCGGTGCACACCAACCACGCGCGTCAGTTACCCGGCCGGTTGGTTGGGGTGTCCCTGGACGCTGACGGCGCACCCGCCTACCGGTTGTCGCTACAAACCCGCGAACAGCACATTCGCCGGGACAAGGCGACGTCGAACATCTGCACCGCTCAGGTCCTGCTGGCGGTGATGGCCGCGATGTACGCCAGCTATCACGGCGCCGACGGGCTGACAGCAATCGCCCGCCGGGTGCACGGTCACGCCCGTAGCGTGGCCGCCGGGTTGGCCGCCGCCGGTATCGACGTGGCGCACGACAATTTCTTCGACACGGTGCTTGCGCGCGTGCCGGGACAAGCCGCAGCGATTCAGTCCGCCGCTAAGACCCTCGGCATCAACGTGTGGCGCGCCGACGACGACCACATCTCGATTGCGTGCGATGAGACCACCACCGCAGAGCAGGCGGCCCGGGTTCTGCAGGCATTCGGCGCTAAGGTTGTCGGCGATTTCGCTGGACCCGAAATCGCTACGCGCACAACCGATTTCCTGAATCACCCAGCCTTCACCAAATATCGCACCGAGACTGCGATGATGCGTTACCTGCGTGCGCTGTCCGATAAGGACATCGCGCTGGACCGCAGCATGATCCCGCTGGGATCGTGCACCATGAAACTCAACGCCGCTGCCGAGATGGAGGCGGTCACGTGGCCGGAGTTCGGCCGGTTGCACCCGTTCGCCCCGGCGGACGACGCCGTCGGCCTGCGACGGCTGATCGCGGATCTGCAGAACTGGCTGACCGGCATTACCGGCTACGACGAGATCTCACTGCAGCCCAATGCCGGGTCCCAGGGCGAGTACGCCGGCCTGCTCGCGATCCGCGACTACCACGCCGGGCGCGGCGAGTCGTACCGCGATGTGTGCCTGATCCCGTCGAGTGCGCACGGCACCAACGCTGCGTCGGCCGCACTGGTCGGCATGCGCGTGGTGGTGATTAGCTGCCGCGACAACGGTGACGTCGACCTTGACGAACTGCGCGCAAAGATCACCGAGCATGCCGGGGCGTTGGCCGCGTTGATGATCACCTATCCGTCGACCCACGGTGTCTTCGAGCACGACATCGCCGATATCTGTGCGGCGGTGCACGACGCCGGCGGCCAGGTCTACGTGGACGGCGCCAACCTCAACGCCCTGGTGGGTGTGGCCCGGCCGGGAAAGTTCGGCGGCGACGTGAGCCACCTCAATCTGCACAAGACGTTCTGCATTCCGCACGGCGGGGGTGGGCCGGGTGTGGGGCCGGTTGCCGTGCGCGCGCATCTGGCGCCCTATCTGCCGGGCCATCCGCTGGCCCCGGAACTCCCCGGCGGTCATGCGGTGTCGTCGGCGCCCTACGGGTCGGCCTCGATCCTGCCGATCAGTTGGGCCTACATCCGGATGATGGGGGCGGCCGGGTTGCGAACGGCGTCGCTGGCTGCGATCGCGTCGGCCAACTACGTCGCCCGTCGTCTCGACGAGTACTACCCGGTGCTCTACACCGGGGAGAACGGCATGGTGGCCCACGAATGCATCCTGGATCTGCGGCCCATCACCAAGGCCACCGGCGTGACCGTCGATGATGTGGCAAAACGCCTGGCAGACTTCGGTTTCCACGCACCCACCATGAGCTTCCCCGTCGTCGGAACCCTGATGGTCGAACCCACCGAGAGCGAGAGCCTGGCCGAGGTTGATGCGTTCTGCGAGGCGATGATCGCCATTCGCGAGGAGATCGCCCTGGTGGCCTCGGGGCACTGGCCCGCCGAGGACAACCCACTGCGCAATGCCCCGCATACCGCGGGGTGCCTGCTGGTGGAGAACTGGGACCACCCGTACAGCCGGGAGCAGGCGGCCTACCCGCTGGGTAAGGCCTTCCGGCCCAAGGTCTGGCCGTCGGTGCGGCGGATCGACGGAGCCTACGGTGACCGCAATCTGGTGTGCTCGTGCCCGCCGGTGGAAGCCTTCGCCTGAACTACCTCGGCGACACCGGTGATCAGTTCTACCCGTGACCAGCGCCCTACGGCAGCGAAGCCGCTAGGACAGCATCCGGGCGATCGCCGCGAGCAGGTCGGGGGAGTCCGATGTCGCCACCTCCTGGTAGCTGCCACCGGAAAGCCGGGTGATCTCCTCCCACACGGGACGGTCCGGGTCACCGCCGAAGTCGATGACGTTGATCGTCACCGGCCGGTTCGGGTCGGCGGCGGAGGTAAGGTAGTTCTGCAGGCCCGGGCCGTCGAGGGTGCGGTCGGTATGCGGGCCCTGGGTGATCACCAGAATCGAATTCGGTTGTCCCGGGCGGTAATTGGCGAGTGCGTCGGTGTAAGCCCGGGGCAGGGTCGTGAACGACACCGCGCCGCCGCCGGTGGGTGCCAGTCCATCGAGCGTTGACGTCAGTGCAGCCGAGCGGGTTTGACCGCCGAGATCGTCGGATAGTGGGCCGGTGGTGACCACGGGACGGCTGTCGGCACCGTCGAACGTCCACAGCCCGACGGTGGCGTTGGGTGGCAGTGTGCGGATCCGATTGCTCAGCGCCGCGGTCACATTGGCTAGTCGCGACCGGCCGGCCTCGTCGCCGGCCAGACCCTGATCGAGGACCACGGTGGTCACCGCTGCACCGGCCGGTGCCACCGCCGCAGCCACCGCGGCACGCATCGCGTCGTCACCGGTCGGCAACGGCGCCGCCAACGCCGGGAAACTCACCACGTCGCCCGCCGGCGGGGTGGTTCCCTCGGCTCGGAACCCGGCCCGGGCCAGCGCCTCGAGTTGTTCCGGCCGGCCCATGAACCGGGCGAATTCGCTCGCGGCACTGACCTGCTCCTCGGAAAGCCAGTCTCCGGCCAGCAGGACGGTGGGATAGTCGGCCATCGCCACCGGGCCATCCGGAATCCACTGTGCAACAACATCTTTTGCACTTGGCAAATTCGAGGCCCGGCTGAACAGTTGCTGTTCGGTCATCGCGACGGCGTGCACGCCGGCGGCGGCCGGGTCGCCCGGAGCCACCAGCGCGTTCCAGGCTTCAGTCGCGTTGTTTTCGGCCAGTTGAGGCTGGCCGCCCAGCAGCGCACTGACGGCGCCCAGGCCGGCGGTGGGCGGCGCCCCGGGCGGGGCGGAGGAGATCGCGACGGCTTCGGCGGCCAGATAGGTGGCATCGTTGGTGCCGTCGATCGGCAGCGCCAACCGCAGCGAGCCCCATCCGGGCAGGTTCATCGGATCCAGCGAGGTCGGGTTGGTCTGCAGTGCCGGAAGCGCCGCCCAGCCCTGCACCCCGAGGGCGGCAGCGAGTTGCGGCCGGAGGGCCAGCACCACCGGTGTGGCGGCCAGGGACCGGGCGTCGCTGACAATCTGCTTGCCGGCGAGCGCCTGCAGCCGTGCCGAGGACACCGAGCTGGCGGGGATCCACAGGGCCGGTCGCTCACCCAGGTCGGTCGGCCAGGCACCGACTAAACCGTTGACGACGGCATCGGAACCGGCCGGTCTGACGACCACATCCACACACTTGTCACCCACCGGTTTCGCCTCGGCGTTATAGGTCTGGGCGAAAGCCTCGACGTTGCCGGCAATCGCCGCATCGGCAACGACCGCCACCGTGGCGGTTCCCTGTACGCATTGGCGGGCGGCATCTTCGGAACGTCGCGACATCGCGTCGGAGAAGAACCGCCACAGGATCACCGCGCCAACCAGGACCACCACCGCGACCAGCGCGGCGATCACGCCGTTGCTGACGCCACGGCCGGCGGGGTCGACCCGGCGCCGGCGCCCGGTCGACTCACCGTCGGTGGGTTCACCGACGGTGTTCCCGGGATCGGGCATGTTGTGCCGGCCCATTTATTCGGTCCCCGGTTGATGCCGAAGCCCCAGCGCGGCTTTGTACTCCTGGCGGCGCCGGTGCAGGATCGGCTCGGTGTAGCCGCTGGGCTGGGCGGCGCCGGTGAGAATCAGTTCCTGAGCGGCCTGGAAAGCGATGCTGCCCTCGGGGTCCGGGGCCATCGGCCGGTATTCCGGATCCTGGCTGTTCTGCTGGTCGACCACCGCCGCCATCCGACGCAGGCTCGACGTGACATCTGCGGCGGTGATGAGGCCGTGCCGCAGCCAGTTGGCCAGTAGCTGACTTGATATGCGCAGCGTTGCGCGGTCTTCCATCAGCGCGACATTGTGGATGTCGGGCACCTTGGAGCACCCCACGCCGGCTTCGACCCAGCGCACCACGTAGCCGAGTATCGACTGGCAGTTGTTGTCGACTTCCTCATGGATTTCGTCGGACTCCCAGGCCATCTCCGCTGCCAGCGGAATGGTCAGTAGCGGTTCCA
>Ga0315283_10004623_pt1 | contig 12013 bp, 9 predicted proteins | sample YL17G09_0_MG_FD_204541 | JGI IMG/M metagenome (GOLD analysis project Ga0315283, IMG submission 204541) | Sediment microbial communities from Yellowstone Lake, YNP, Wyoming, USA - YL17G09_0 | ecosystem: Environmental > Aquatic > Freshwater > Lake > Sediment | place: USA: Wyoming | collected...
ATCGGCAGCTCAACATCCCCAAGAACGGGACAATTCTAACCAATCTGCTGCCGACCAATTATTCATCTTTCAAGGGGCTTACGATTCACTCGGCACAGTAAATGAGATTGCCCAATTGGTGGCCCGCCACAACTATGCTGTGTTTACTCATGGATTCTATCTCGATGGCGGCCGATGGGTAAACGGCACATGCCTTGATGTAAACTACAGTAAGATGCCGGAATTGTTGATCAAAGTACGAGAGTACAATCCAGAGATTAGAATTTTCGCGTATGTCTCGGCAACTGCTGATCACCCTAACGGCTGCTGGCCTCAGCCTTCGGTCGTAATGTCCGAATGCCCTGATGGTTACTGTGGTGATTTTAGGACATGGACGAATCTATGGCTGAATCTGGAGAATGATTCTGATGCGATTGTCATCGACGGTATATTTGTCGACCTGGTGCACCCAGCGCTGATCGGCGCGGCTGTACGGGATAGCGTATTCAGTTATGTTAAATCCAGGGGCAAATTAATCATGGCGAACGTACTGTCAGATACACTTGGTCTGACATTTGTTTTTTTCGCCTGAAAAACATTTGCCGCTTCTTCTCCATTCCTTCAGCTCGAGGACTATTTACTCATCGAAGGCTATCATGTCCTAGCGGGAACTCCCAATTTGCAGACGGAAGCAATGAATCTTCACCTGCAGAAGATAAGCAATCGTTGGGCGGCCTTAGTGACAGAAACGTACGGCAGCACTCTGATATGCAAATCGGACAATATGACGAAAGCGTATGACATGTTTAAGCAATATGGGGGTTCGGCATTTGCCTACCAGAGCGCCGATTTGGGCACACAAACCGGAGCGTCGGTGTTTTGTCCCAATGAAGGGAATCCAGCCTCTGTCAACGATACAGGTGTTCAGACCGTTCCTCAGGATCTTCATCTTGAACAGAATTATCCGAATCCTTTCAATCCAACGACAACCATAAAATATATTCTCCCCAAGGCGTCATTTGTAAAGATCAGCGTCCATAATGTTCTCGGGCAGAACATAGGAACTCTCGTCAATGAATATCAGACCATGGGAGCAAAAGAAATCAAATTCAATGGGGCCAATCTACCGAGCGGCGTGTATTTCTGTACAATGCGAGCAGGTGGCGCCGCACGGTCAATAATCATGACCGTTGAGAAGTAGCATTTCTGGCTTCAGGCCGGAGGTGCCCGGACAGAACCACGCCCCTCGCAGCGGCGCGTCTCCCTGAGTCCTACCTTCCCCATTCTTCGTTTGTTGACTGAGCAGTTGACAAAACCGGATTCTCGAAGTAGTTTCCACTAGCCGGCCACGTTCCTGAATTTCCTGTTCTACTCTAAGCCCCTTACAGCCATGTCTCACGTTGCCACGCAATCCGCCTACAGCCGACTGATCGACCGGCTGAACCGATTTCCCCAGGGCGCCCCTGCCTCAGAGCTCCTCTACCGCATCCTCCAATTGCTGTTTTCAGACCGGGAGGCCTCGCTCGTGGCGCAACTTCCCATCCGGCCTTTTTCTTCCACGACGGCGGCAAGGATCTGGAAGAGCCCGGAGCCTGAGGCGCGCAACGTTCTGAATGTCCTCGCCGATCGCGGTATTCTCCTGGACACGGAAGTGGACGGTGAGATGATGTTCACGCTGCCACCCCCCATGGCCGGATTCTTCGAATTCTCGATGATGAGAATTCGTCACGATGTCGACCAGAAGCTTCTTGCAGAACTGTTCTTTCAATACCTGAATGTGGAAGAAGATTTCATTAAATCGCTCTTCACCCAAGGAGAGACGCAAATGGGGCGCGTCTTCGTTCATGAACCCTCTCTCTCACCCGGGCTGAGCGTGCTCGACTATGAACGGGCCAGCGAGGTCATTCACTCCGCGAGTCACCGTGCAGTCGGGATCTGCTACTGCCGACACAAAATGGAGCATCTACAACGCGCTTGCGGCGGCCCGATGGACATCTGCATGACATTTAATTCAACTGCAGACTCGCTCATTCGGCACGGGATAGGTCGCCCGGTAGACGTCGTGGAAAGCATCGACCTGCTCCAAACCGCATACGATTCGAATCTCGTTCAGTTCGGTGAGAACGTACGCGAGGAGGTAAATTTCATCTGCAATTGCTGTGGTTGTTGCTGCGAGGCGATGCTTGCCGCCAAGCGATTCGCGCTTTTGGCTCCGGTTCACACAACGAACTTCATACCAGGCATCGATACCCGTGTGTGCAACGGTTGTGGTAAGTGCGTGGATGTTTGTGCGGTTGAGGCATTGGGTCTTGTGTCAGCGAGCGATCCACACAAGAAGAGAAAGCGGAAGGCACAGGTGAACGAGGACCTGTGCCTGGGGTGTGGCGTGTGTGCGCGCAATTGCCCGGAGGATGCCATTACATTACGAGCGCGACCTGAACGGGTAATCACACCTCTTAATTCTGCGCACAAAGCAGTGGTCATGGCGATCGAGCGGGGAAAACTGCAGAATCTGATTTTCGACAACCAGGCCCTGTGGAACCATCGCGCCATGGCGGCAGTCCTCGGTGTGATCCTGAAGCTGCCTCCTGTGAAACAGGCTCTCGCCAGCAGACAGATGAAGTCGCGTTACCTCGAGCATCTGATGTCACAAATCCGCAACTAACCGGTGGCCGGGTTTACGTCTGGATCAAGAACGAGTTGACGATGATCAACTCCTAACCCGGAAGCCTCCGTTGGCACTGTCGATGAGGCCGGCCCGGGGCACAACCAGGCTTTGATGAAAGAGGGGGAGGATCCCCGGTTGCGCGATCCCTCCCTACGTGGTTCAGTGACGGAGAAGTAGATCAGAGGCCTCCCCAGTTCACGATCGGGAAGAAGGGCATAAAACCACCCTGCTTAATGAAATTGAGGAGTCCGATCTGGACACCCTTCATCGACCCCGCGCTGTTGATCAGACTGAACTGCAGCCCCGTGACATGGCTTGCGGAACTGTAGAGACCCATTTGCAGGCCTTGGAAAGAACCATTGGTGATGCTGACAAAGTTGCTCTGCCAGCCTTCGAAGTTCTGGTCGACCGATCCGACAAGCCCCCACTGCACTCCAGAAAAGTTGCCGGTTGTCTTTGTGACCAGGCCGAAGTCGAGGCCGGACATGTTGGCGTTGTGTCCATAGAGCAGGCTGAGGCGGAAGCCTGAGATTGACTCATTCTCGGGAACGATCTGAACAGGTGCGAACAGTGCAAGTTGAACCGGTTTCCCCTGGGCAGCTGCGGAACCCGTGGCCACTGCGACGACGCATGCGATGAGAACGAAGTTAGAGAGTAGTCTCATGAATATCTCCAATGGACGTTAAGATACTGTATTGGTATATTACACGCCATAGATAACAAAAACTCCTGCAATTTCCAAATCACGAGCTCGGGGCGCATCGGGAATTTTACGTCAGGGCATAATCTGTGGTTCAAGTGCTGATGACAAATCTATCCTGAACATGGACAGCAACAAGGAGAACATCATGTCATACAACTATTCCCCCTTCAGATTTGCCTTCTTGATTACTTCAGTCATCCTATCGACTCCATCAAGCGCGCAGCAGGTTGCAGACACACTGTTCATGCCCGGCGTCGGCGCACCATCGTTCAAAGAAGGGACCGGCCCTGCCGTGCTGATCGACGAAGGGCATTCCAACTTTCACACGATGAACGGACGTTATCTCCCCTTCGCGCGCCTTTTGCGAAGAGACGGATATGTTGTGACACCTCAGCGCGGACGTTTTGCCCGGACTGATCTTGACCTGGCGAAGATCCTGGTCATTTCCAATGCATTGGCAAAAGAAAACGAAAATGATTGGAATCTTCCAACACCTTCGGCTTTTGACTCCGCCGAAATTGCAACCGTGCGGAACTGGGTGAACGATGGTGGCTCTCTCTGGCTCATTGCCGACCATATGCCTTTCCCAGGTGCCACAGAATCGCTTGCCGCTGAATTTGGGATTCTCATGGGAAATGGCTTCGCCCTTGAGGCGGAAACGCTGAATGGACGTATCTGTTTCACCCGCTCTGACGGAACACTCGCTGAGCATCCAATCACACAAGGCAGAAACCTATCAGAACGCATCGATTCAGTTGTTTCATTCACGGGCCAGGCATTCCGGCTCGAAGGTGCGGGGGAAGCCCTGATGACGCTTGATCATAACATCGTTTTGCTGATGCCGGAGGTTGCCTGGCAATTCTCAAAGTTGACACCGAGAATGTCTGCATCAAAAATGCTGCAGGGCGCGGTATCGCAGTTTGGCAGGGGGCGCGTTGCCGTATTTGGCGAAGCTGCAATGTTTTCTGCGCAGGTTGCAGGCCCCAATCGCATCCCAACGGGGATGAATGATCCGACAGCTCCACAGAACGCACGATTCTTGCTTAACATCTTGCATTGGCTTAGCGGGCTGCTCTAGAAGAAGATCTCTTTGACAATTGCACTGTGGCTCATCTGCCAATGGGCGAAGACCCCCACGGTGGGTGAACTATCAGACTTAAGGTTGCTCAACCCCGAACATCAGTCGCAGGAAGATGGTCGGGAGAGGTTGCATCTGTCTGGCGAAACGTTTTGGTTCAAAAGTGTCAGGAGGCTGCTGGCATAATCTCCGGCAGACTGGATCCTGAGCCTGGCCAACCTAACGTCGGTGAGAGGAATGGGGGTTTCTGACTACGGGAAGGGGGCGTGGAGCTCTTTGGAGCGAGCGTGCTAGCAGCGTCGTCACGACAGTCCCTCAGCCCATCGAGGCGTGTGACCAGTAACGTACCGATGTCTGGCTTGATTTCGCACTTGTAGATCTGATTGAAAGGACCTATTTTTCAGAGCAAGATATTGCGATGGAGAAAATTTCAATGCCCATGCTTTCTGCGTCGCTCCGGGAAAGACCATACAAGTGGAAGGTCGATACTGGTCGATCCAGTAGGACGTCGGATCCTCCGGCAAAGGCCGATACCTGGTCCGAATCCTCAGGTCGGTGTTGAGAGTCTTGACAAGCATTCGCGCGAATGCCGGCGAAATCGTAGAATGCGTCTCTACTGGCTCGTGAAGCCACTCGTTCCTTCGTCAACCGCTTCAGCCGGCGGATCGACTTTTCGATTCCTTTTGAGATGATTGATCTGCCAAACTCGCAGTGATCGGGACAAGAATATGATTCTTCAGCTGCGATGAACCGCCGAGATCTTCTCGTTGCCGGTGCGGCTGCGTTTGCCGGACTAACCACGACGGTGAGGCCGATGGCAAAGCCGACGGCTGGTTGGACAGATCAGAGGACAAAGAACGGCAAGATTCCCCTTGTTCATATCACGGATCTGTATCACCCCCCTCAAGATCCGGATGATCACATCGACCTCGTCACTGTCGTTGCTCTCAATGAGTACGATCTCAAGGGGGTCATCCTCGACACCACCAGGAAGTTCCTGCTGGCTTCTCCTGCGGGCTTCGATATTCAGCGCGACCCAGGTTTCATTCCCGTTGTTCAGCTCGCCTATCTTCTCGGACGCTCGATCCCCGTCGCGACGGGCCCGACACTCCCGCTGACCAGCCCGGAAGATGACCTGGCTGATAGGCCTCCCGGGGATCAGGCGGGAGTCAAACTCCTCCTTGATATACTTGAGGAATGCCGGGAAGGAGTCGTCGTCTCTGTGGTCGGCTCTGCCCGCGTGTTGACGGCAGCATACAATCGCAGCCCTGAGTTGGTCCGAACAAAGGTGCGTTCCGTTCTGCTCAATGCCGGTTCAACGGCCGGCCGAAAACGGGAATGGAATGTCAGTCTGGACCCGGAGGCCTACATCGGGCTTTGGAGGAGCGGTCTTCCGGTTCACTGGTATCCATGTGCCACTGATCGCGGTGCCTTCAATCCGGATCATGATCGGGGAACCTACTGGAAGACCACGCATGGAGAGATCTTCCGCGATCTGGGGGCGTCTCTCCGCGCATGGTTCATGTATGCGTTTTTGCCGGGCCACAGCGGCGATATCATCACAGCCCTGGCGGATGCAGAGCACCCCGGGACGTGGGACCGCATCCTCACCGGGCAGCGAAACATGTGGGCCACCGCCTCTCTGGTAATGGGAGCAGGCCGTGTACTGGCGAAGACCTCGCAGGGATGGCGGTTCGTCCCGTCTTCTTTGGTCAAGGGGGATAAGATCTGGAGCTGGCGTCTTGACCGCATTGAAGCCCTCGTAGATGCAAAGGGGGAGGTCCAATGGAGATTAGTGGACGGTGGAGGGAACGCACTTCTTTTTGGGCGGGGGAGGGGACCCGAGTTCGGTCGAGCAATGTCCGAAGCTCTCGGTGCCTTGCTGGGGTCGCTGCGGACGGAGTAATCCTCAAACGAAACATCCACTTTCTCTCAACATCCTGCCTTGTGGGCCGCCAGGATCTTTGGAGAAGCTATCATGACAGTGCTGTCCAAAATAAATGTCTGTCCACAGTGAATCTACTGGATCCACGTTGATTCCGACAAGTTTTAACACATTTGCGGAAGTAGCCCCATTTCGGCTTTACTGGACGATGATATGCTGTCCAAGATAGTCCCAAGGGAATCCTCTTCCTCTCACGGGTACAAAACGCCAATTGAACCCGCGATTTGAACTAAACTGGCGTCCTGGAGAGCTTCTCTTATCCATTGAGGGTGTAGCACATGCTGTCCAATAAAAATTGGCGGCAGCGATTTTGGACAAGTCTCGAATCATGATACTTCTGAGAAAGAACGATCAGCCACCAGGACGTAAAGTCTGAGTTCAATATGACGGCGTGGATGATGGTACGATACAGAGTTCTCCTGCTCCTGTGCATTCTTCTTGTTGTCGGATGTGGGCGGAATAACAAGAAGAAGACGCTCGAAGTTACATACATCGCCAATGAAGGATTCATGATTGCGATGGGGAGCATGAAGGTTCTCATCGATGCTCTCCCCCAGTCAAAGTACTACGTCAATCCTTCTGAGAGTACAGCAGCCAAGGTGATCGATGGTATTTCTCCCTTCGACAAAGTCGATTATGTCCTTGTCACGCACGATCACGCCGATCATTTCAATGCGGATATGATGTCTCGCTTTCTTTTTGCTCACCCCGCCGCACAGTTTATAGGGAGTCCGGAAACATGCAGCAAATTGACGGGGGACAGTAGTGCGGGTCGACAAAGATATCGCGTCGACCTGAAGATGGGTCAGCATCGAGTAATTCGTGGAGACAAAGCAGAGATAGTGGTCATGCGGCTCGAACATAGCGGAGCCCCCGACATCAGCAACCTTGCCTATGTGGTTCGCTCAAACGGTTACACCGTTATCCATGTGGGTGATGCAAAACTCTGGCAAAATGAAGAGTACCTGCGAACGGTTGATTGGAGTTCATACAATGTTGATCTGTTGTTTATTGAGCACTTTGATCAAAGCACCCCAACGCGAGATATCATTGACAACGTGATAAAACCAAAGCATATTATCCTCATGCATATTCCCGAAGGAGAAGAGGAAAGCGTAAGGAGTGTCCATGTGTTGACTGATCCCAGAGCCGTCGTTTTCGGAAGAGAAAATGAAACGAGAAGATTCGACGGCGTTGTGAACGACGGATCATCTCCTTGATTGCCATTCTGTACCGGTGCCACGGTGTATGTCACCGGGGATTGAACATTCTACGCGGAGGGTGACGGTGGCGCCCGTTTGCCTCACGGACAGGGTTGGGGTCTCGCAGCGAACGTTCGTTGCAGTACACTGCATCATGAAAACAGAGAGCGGGCACCCGACATTGCAGGGGTGCCCGCCTAGAGATAACTTCGCCTCGTCGTTTGCGGTGACCCGTCGCTGTTTCCGAGGTCGGAATGTGGCCGCTCGTGCAGCCCCAATCTATTCGATCGGAATGCGGCTGCTGTTTGCCTTGAGCCAGCTTTCGAATCCCTGCAATGCGGGGTTCAAGCGCCTTGAGAAATCGACACTTCGTGCACCGCAGTATGCTTGTTCGAAGTCGCGCTTGATGTGGAACATATTCCCCATATCGTCGGCGCCTGGAAAACCGAAGCTGCGATACACATCGGGTGGGACGTCGTTATAGCGCACATCCTGGCCCAGTGCCCTGGTGAGAGCGGCTGCCATCTGAGCGCCGGTCAAGTGCTCACCGGCAACCCCGACCGTCTTTCCGATGAACTCATGACCCTTCTTGAAGATTCCATATGAGCACCTGCCGATGTCCTCGGAGGAGATGCCAGGGAGCTTCTTGTCTCCCATAGGGAATGTGATGGCCAGTGTGCCGTCAGGTCCTTTTTTCGGGCCCGCCCCGAAGTAAATGAGGTTCTCCCAATAGAATGAGGTGAGCAGAAACGTCGTAGGGACCCCGAGGTCGGTAAAGACGTGGTCTGCTTCGCTCTTGGCATCGAAGTGGGCCACTTTGTACTTTCCCTGAAGCGTTGGCATACGGTTGTCGCTCAGTGGCACCCACTTGCGAGTATCTTCGAAGGTGGACCAGATAGCGTGTTGCACTCCGGCTTTCTTTGCCGCCCGGGCCATGTTTGTCGCCTGGGCTATTTCGTTCGCCGCCGAGAAATCCGCCCAGAAAAACGTCACGCAGAAGGCACCGTAAGCGTCTTTGAATGCTCGCTTCAGGCTCTCTACGTCGTTGACATCGGCCGCGACGACCTCGGCCCCCAACTTTGCCAGAAGCTTTGCTTTCTCCGAGTTGACGTCTCTCGTGATTGCGCGTGCTGTGAACGGGCCGTTGACGTCGTTCATGATGGCGCGAACCAGACCGCCTCCTTGTGCACCTGTTGCACCAACAACAGCGATAATCTTCTTTTCGGCCATGCCACTCTCCTTAGATGGTAATTGTACTTCTCTGCTGACTTTGTGATAAGCCTCTCATGTAACCCCTGATGGGCCCATTTGGTTCCGCGGGAACCAGGTATACGGAATGAGGAGCTCTCGTCCCGGTCCGGTGTTGAGGTGGAGATCATCACGTGGCAAAGAAGCGAGGGCATTCGACATCAACTATCGTGACCGTCGGGGGTGAATCGCAGGTGTTCGTCGTCCATCGTATTGGCCACGGCTATGTCAATTTCACTGCTGGCCGGTGGGATGGATCCGCACGCCTTCCAGGCTGGCAATTCCTTGTCAACAAAGAAGTTACTGACACAGCAGAGGTCAGGTCCTGGTGGGTGTCGGGCAACGGAACGGGGGATATGAAGATTCTTGAGGGTCCTGCTATTGATATTCAATGTTGCCCTCTCTATAATTGCGGCAAGTTCCATCTCACAGAAATCTGTCCTTTGCTCGAAAAGTGGCCCCCACCTCTTCGCGTAGCCTGTCATAGGCTGGGAGACGTTTATCACGCCAACATCAGGCTGATCGATCCTCCCATAAACATGCCATCTGGACAAAAGAGAAGGAGACTCTCGTATGACAAAAAAAGGGTTTCTCATAGCCTGTGGAGTCCTGCTCTACCTCCTGCCGCTCTTCTGCTATGGGCAGATGTACGGCATCTATTCAACACGGCTCTCCAACGGGCTGGAAGTGATTGCTGTGGAGAATCACATCGTTCCCCTGGTCACCATCGAGCTGAACGTCAGAAACGGCAGCTATACCGAACCCCCCGAGTATAACGGCCTCTCCCATTTATACGAACACATGTTCTTCAAGGCGAACGCGTCGATACCGAACCAGGAAAAGTATCTCGAGCGTACGCGAGAACTGGGAATGATCTGGAACGGGACGACCAGCGAGGAGCGCGTCAACTATTTCTTCACGATGTCGAATGATAGCCTCCTCCAGGGACTGGCCTTCATGAAGGCGGCGGCGATGACCCCGCTCTTCCTCCAGAGCGAGCTGGAGCGAGAGCGTCCCGTGGTCATCGGCGAATATGATCGCGCTGAATCTAGCCCCTACTACCATCTCTTCGTCGGGGTCAACAAGAAATTGTGGTCCACGTACTATTCCAGGAAGAATGTCATTGGCAGCCGTGAGACCATCCTTTCGGCCGATCAGAAGAAGATGCTGACCATCAAGGACCGGTACTACATACCCAACAACTCGGCTCTCCTGATCGCAGGCGACATCGACCATGAGCGGATATTCAAGCTTGCTGAGCAGTACTACGGTGACTGGAAAAAGGGGGAGGATCCGTTCAGGCTGTACCCCGTTCCGGAACACCCTCCCCTCAGCAGGACCGATACGGTCATCGTCGAGAAACCCGTCAATGCGGTTACGCTGATGATTGCGTGGCACGGACCCAGCGTGTCCAAGGATCCCGCGGCTACCTATGCGGCCGACGTTCTGAGTTACATCTTGAGTCAGCGCAACTCTGGTTTTCAGAAGCGCCTGGTCGAAAGCGGGCTCTGCGCATATGTAAACTTCAGCTATCAGACGTTGAACTACACCGGCCCCATCCGGATCATGAGTCAGATGAGTGCCGACAAGTATGCGGCAGCGGAACGAGTCCTCTTCGATGAACTCAAAACAATCACGGATCCCGACTATTACACCGATGAACAGCTGGAGACGGCGAAAAACCAGCTTGAGAGGGATGAACTGTACTCACAGGAAAAGCCTTCCGCGTTCGTTCATACCGTCGGATTCTGGTGGTCGGTGACAGGAGGACTCGGTTACTATCTCCACTATGTGGACAATCTGAGAAAGGTCACCAGAAAGGACATCAACAACTATGTACAGAAGTATGTACAGGGAGCACCGTTTGTGAAGGGTGTGCTCGTCTCTCCCGACGACCGGAAGAAGATCTTCTCTGAGTAACCATTCTCTCCATCAGTGCAAGGAGTGTGCGATGAAAAAGCCATGGATGCAGGTTGTCGCCGTTCTGCTCGCATGTGTTGCGTACGGGACCAACGCGCAGAACACGTCCCCTCTCAGCGGAGAGTTCTCCGTGAACGGCCTCAAGGTTATCGTGAAACCGATAAGCACAAACGACATCATTTCTGTGCAACTCTATCTGCGCGGGGGAGCCCTGAATCTGACAGAAGATACCCAGGGGATCGAGTCGCTGATCTTCCAGTGTGCGGTGAAAGGCAGCAAAAGCTATCCCAAAGAAAAGCTCAACGTGATCCTCGACAAAGCAGCCGCCGCCATTACCAGCAGTGCCACGAAGGACTTCAGCTCCATCGGTCTACGGTGCCTGAGGTCTGATTTCGACACTCTCTGGGATGCATATGCGGATGTGGTGATGCACCCGGCATTTGTCCCCGAGGACGTTGAGGTGGTCAGGAACAACGTGCTCCTGGGTGTCAAACAGCGGAAAGATAACCCCGATGGTCATCTGCGCCTGGTCGAAGAAGAGCTCTTCTACGCAGATCATCCCTACCGGCTTGATCCGGGGGGCGTGGAGAGTTCCCTATCGGCATTGAGCATCGAACAGATGAAGAAGTATTTGACGGATAATCTTGTCACTTCCAAACTGCTCCTGGTGGTGGTGGGCAACGTGAGCAAGGAGGCCGTGCAGAATAAAGTGGCGGCGACGTTGGGGATGCTCCCCGGGGGGGAGTACAAGGTTGCCTTTCCCCCTCCCGTCGTCCACAATTCCCCAGCACTGAAGGTCGTCGAGCGGCAGCTTCCGACAACCTATTTCCAGGGGTGTTTCTCGATGCCCGGCCCGGCCGATCCTGAGTATCATGCGGCAATGGTGATGATGAATATCCTGACCACAAGGATCTTCGAGGAGGTACGGACGAAGCGCAATCTCTCCTATGCGCCGTCGGCGGGGATGGCAGCTCGATTGGCCAATCAGGGATTTATCTATGTCACCTCTGTGAATCCCGATAGCGCCGTGAAGGTCATGCTTTCGGAGCTGAAGAAAATACAGGACGATCCCGTCTCGGCGAAAGACCTGAGGGATCGTATCGCAATATTCTTGACCGGCTACAATCTCTCGCGCGAAACAAATGAGTCGCAGGGAGAATTCCTTGCCTTCCATGAAATGGCGGGAATGGGCTGGCAGGCAGCAGCACAGTTCGTCGACCGTGTGCGCAGCGTTACGGCAGCAGATATTCAGGAGGTTGCCAAAAAGTAC
>Ga0315283_10004625_pt1 | contig 12011 bp, 8 predicted proteins | sample YL17G09_0_MG_FD_204541 | JGI IMG/M metagenome (GOLD analysis project Ga0315283, IMG submission 204541) | Sediment microbial communities from Yellowstone Lake, YNP, Wyoming, USA - YL17G09_0 | ecosystem: Environmental > Aquatic > Freshwater > Lake > Sediment | place: USA: Wyoming | collected...
ATGATCGAGGAAGTAGTCCTTCCGTACAGCACGCATATCGGTATACAAGCCTTCGCCTACATTAAATCCGAATTGTTTCAATGCCATCCTTTTCCATTTTGTTGCAGCCTGTACAACCTGTGCTTCGATGGGATGCTTGTTATAATCGTTATTAATGTGGAATTGGATGGGAGTACGCGAGCCATCACGGTCAAGGTAGTCATTCACGCCACTCTCTATATCCACAATCAAAGGACACTCAACCCTTATCAGGTTAAGTTCCTTGCAAAGATGCTCTTCGATGTATTGTTTGACTGCAGTGACCGCATTTTGTGTATCCCTGGGGTCTAGTAATGACTGATAATCCTGTGGAAGGATTTTTTTCACATCAGTGTAGTTGCCTATACCGGGTCCGGCGAGGTCTGCTTTTTTATTTTCCATGATATATCTTCTTTTTAGTTTAATGGATTCCGGGAGAAATATTTCAAATTCTGAAAACAGGAAAAATCAAATTTAATCAAATTTAATAAATACATACTCAATCGAAAAAAATCTATTATTCTTTCACAAATATAAGGATATTATGGATATTTATCTTAGGTTTAAAGCGCTGCAACGCTCACCTCATGACTCTCCGAGTTTAGCAATTAAATCAATTCTTACGCCTTTTCGCAATACATCCAGCCGCACCCTCTTATGGATAGGTTCTTCGTTCATCTGAAGATACAATTCATCCTTTTACTTCTGCCTGGTGCGATGTGCCATCGGGAAGGTTAGCCAGCAGTTCGTGTGCACCATTTACCACATGGCTATTTGTCACAATAAATCCTTCAGACGAAATAAGAAATCCCGACCCTGTGCCGCCCTGCTGCATGGTTTGCCCCCTTTTCATGTTAGTAGTAATCTGGACAACCGCAGGACTAACTTTATTTGTCGCTTCGATCACAATCCTTGAATAAGCATCAATTGCAGGATCTTTAGAAATACCGGAATTGAGATAAGTGTTCTGCTCAGATGATTTGGTATATTTTGAGTTTATCAAAGTTTCCATGATAGTTTTTATCGGATTGACTATTCCAATATTAAGCCAGTTATAGTCAGAACGACAAGATGTCATGGCATAATATATGAAAATCATAAAAATCAACTTTGCAAAAACAAATATTGAAAGTGGTTTGCAAATGCCTGACTTTTATCTTTTTACTTTTGTCTTTTATCTTCTGCTTCAATAATGCAGGCTAGAAAGATGCTCTCAGTGTCAATATTAAATTCCTCCCGGGTGCGCTGATTCCGCTGGCAAATAAACGGTAATGCTGATTCACTATATTGTCAATTCCTGCCTGCAGGTTCAGATACCTGTTAAACTGATAACCTGCCCTCACGTTGAATGTATACCACGAAGGCATTCCATCAGGAGTTGCATATGCTTCATTATCTTCACCGCTGAGGCTATAGTCTTTTATATGTTTCCAGCCGTTGTAACGCGCATATATTTCACATGTAAACCGGGTTAGTTCCAGTCTTAGTGAAGTCATACCAAACATAGGGGGAATATGATCGAGCGGTGAGTTCTCTTCTTTCACCTTTCCAAGGGTGTAATTCAGGTTACTTTTCAATGAAAGGTTTTTTGTCAGCTTAACGATAAGACTTGCTTCAAACCCGTAAATTTCAGCTTTCTCTGCGTTCTGGAGGGCTTGCACAGCGCACAAAGCACCATCGAATTCTACTGAGTCCTGTCCGTTGTACAGGAAAGGCCGGACAACAAATGCCTCATCAAGCAAGGTATAAAAACCTGTAGCTTCTATCTGCACCTTATCACCGAAGGTTTTGCCCAGTGTTAATTCAGCGTTACTTGCATATTCAGGTTTCAGGTCGGGGTTCGGAACTATCAGCAACTGGTCGGCGCTGTTTGAATCATTCAGTTTCGAGATATCGTCGATATTTGGCGCCCTGAAGCCGGTGGAAAGGTTTGCCGCCAACCGCCAGCCGCCGTTTGGCATTACGACTAAACCAATGCTCCAATTAATAGCCGTATTATCCTGAGTAATATCATCTGGATAAGGAAATTGGGTGATTTCCAGCATTTCCGGTGTATATTTCGCTAACAGTGTCACATGGCTAATCCGCAATCCCTGCGAAAAAATAAGTTTCTTGCTGATTTCCCAATTGTTCGAAATATATGCAGCGCTTCCAGTCATGCGGTCGCCGCCATCGGGGTAGCGGGTTGCAGCATCATACGTTATCGATCCATCGTTGATATTCTCATTATAGGCTTTGGAACCAACATAATTTATAGTCTGTTCTAAGCCATAGCGAAATTCACTTTTCGAAAAAATCTTTTTCATCATATCAATATTCAGCGAAAGCACATTTACTGTTTCTTCCTGGTGTTTTTTCCTGCTTTTGCCAAAGCTACGGCTTATGCGATCCTCGCTGATATTTTGCCAGGCAGCCGTGACGTTGGCATAATCAAAGAAGAAACTTTTATTGAACCACTCACTCTTCAACGAAACCAAAGAACGTGTTTGCGGGCCGTAGTACCATTCGGCATATTTAAGCATTCCACCGGAAAATTCTGTAAGCCGGTCATAACGCGGAATATCGCTGGAGTTGGAATATTGAAGATTTAAAGTTACCGCATGGCCTTGGTTTGGCTTCCACATAGCTTTGGTAAGAATATCATATTGCGAATAACCTGAATTTTTCTGAATAAGCGGATCAGGATTTGCAACCATAGAGTCTTTCCCATTGATTTGTTCGGCATAGTAAAGGCTTTTCCCCCAGTCGCCATATTTCGAATCCCGCTTCGCCCCTTCCCGCAGATCACCGATATCTTTAAATGAGCCACTTACAAAAACACCAAATTTTTTCCAGCCTGCATTTAAGGAAACATTTCCTGCTTTTTCGCCGGATGCTGATGAAAAGCGAACAAAGGCATCACCAGAAGTAAAAACTTTTCCACTCCCTGATAGCACCGGATTCTTTGTATAAAAATGCATCACTCCACCCATCGCATCACTTCCATATATAACTGAACCAGGACCATGCAGCACTTCCACGCGCTGCAGCACGACAGGGTCTATTGTCACCACACTTTGCAAATGCCCTGCGCGATAGATTGCATTATTCAAACGCACACCATCTACCACAAGCAGTATCCGGCTCGTCTCCATCCCTCGGATTACCGGGCTTCCGGCTCCAAGCTGACTCATCTGAACGAATACGTTTCCGCTTTGCTGCAACAAATCGGCAGAAGTTTGTGGATTGGTGAACCGAATTTGTTTTGCAGGTATAATATCGATCTTTATGGCCAGGTCGCGGTATTTCTCTTCCACTTTATTTGCGGAAAGAACAACTTCATTCAAATTAATTACAAATCCGGAGAGGTATATTGTGTTGCCGGTAGCAGCTAAATCCTTTTTGGTCATCTTTACCTGTTCAAATGCCAGGTGATTAAAAATCAGTGTGTCGCTGTTTTTAAAGGATGCAATATCCGCAATGCCTTTATTGTTGGTATTTGTTGAAACCGACCTGTTTGGATTATAGATTAAACAATACATAACGGGTTGTAAATCAGAGCGCGCTAATACGCGAATCTCCTGCCCTGTTGCTTCAAAAGTGCATAGAAGCGCAGCCAGGTAAAATAATATCTTCGTCATACAGTTTTAGTTTTATGGTAGTATAAATAAGCATTATAGCAGGAAATATTCCTTGCCGAAATATTCCACATAAAAGCAGTGCACTGATCTTACTTAACTTTCGCAGCATTATCACAAAAGTAAAACTTTAGTATAAACGTTCTTCATTGGGGCTTGTAAAATTGTAAATGAAGCAGTAATTTAGTCGTTAAAATCTCCACAGGCATTTAAATTATAAGAATATGATATTTGACCTCGATTTGATTAAAAAAGTATACGCTTTATTTCCATCACGTATTGAAAATGCCCGTCGGCTGATGGGCCACCCGCTTACGCTCAGCGAAAAAATTCTTTATGCCCATCTGTGGGACGAACTTCCATCCACAGTTTACAGGCGGGGTAAAGATTACGTTAACTTCCTGCCCGACCGCGTTGCCATGCAGGATGCGACCGCACAAATGGCCTTACTGCAATTTATGAACGCCGGCCGTAATACCACTGCTGTGCCTTCCACGGTGCATTGCGACCACCTGATTCAAGCCGATACAGGTGCTTCTGCCGATTTAAGTGCAGCCATGAATCAAAACAAGGAAGTGTATGACTTTCTTCAAACAGTTTCTGCTAAATATGGTATCGGTTTCTGGCGCCCGGGAGCCGGGATTATACACCAGGTTATCCTTGAAAATTATGCTTTCCCCGGCGGAATGATGATCGGTACCGATTCGCATACCGTGAACGCCGGAGGATTAGGAATGATAGCCATTGGTGTGGGTGGTGCAGATGCCGTTGATGTAATGTCGGGAATGTATTGGGAACTCAAAATGCCGAAACTCATTGGTGTGAAGCTTACCGGGAAATTGAGCGGATGGACGTCTGCCAAAGACGTTATCCTGAAAGTGGCCGGTATACTCACGGTGAAAGGTGGCACAGGCGCCATTGCAGAATATTTCGGACCTGGCGCCGACAGTATTTCTGCTACCGGAAAAGGAACCATCTGTAATATGGGTGCTGAAATCGGGGCAACAACTTCCGTGTTTGGCTACGACGAAAAAATGAGCATTTATCTGCAACAAACAGGGCGGTCAGAAATAGCAGGATTTGCAGATAAAATTAAGCCATATCTCCGTGCCGACGAAGAAGTCATGATGAACCCGGCCAAATATTACGACCATGTTATTGAGATAAATCTTTCGGAACTTGAACCTCACATCAACGGCCCTTACACACCGGATGCCGCTATACCCATTTCGGAATTTGCCAAAGTAGCCCGCGAAAATAATTATCCGCTAACATTAGAAGTTGGCCTTATTGGGTCGTGCACCAATTCTTCCTATGAGGATCTCACCCGCGCCGCTTCTATTGCGCGACAGGCGAAAGAAAAGAACCTTAAATGCAAAGCTGAATTTATTATTACACCCGGATCGGAAATGATCCGCTATACAACCCAACGCGATGGCCTGCTGGCCGATTTTGAAGCCATTGGCGGACAGGTTATGGCGAATGCCTGCGGTCCTTGTATCGGGCAATGGAAAAGACATACCAACGATCCGGAACGAAAGAATTCTATCATCACTTCATTTAACCGGAATTTCGCCAAACGAAACGACGGCAACCCGAATACACATGGTTTTGTGGCATCGCCCGAAATTGTGACTGCCCTTGCCATCGCAGGCGACCTCACTTTTAATCCGCTTACCGATACGCTGCTGAATGAAGATGGCAAGCCCGTCCGCCTCGAATTGCCTGAAGGCATTGAACTTCCGCCGAATGGTTTTGCTGTTGAAAATCCTGGCTTCCTCGCCCCTCCTGCCAATAGTTCGGGAATCGAAGTAGTAGTAGCCCGGGATTCGCAACGCTTGCAATTGTTACAGCCATTTGAGCCCTGGAACAGAAAAGATATCGACGATTTACGCCTGCTGATAAAAGCCAAAGGCAAATGCACCACCGATCATATCTCGATGGCAGGCCCATGGCTGCGTTTCCGCGGGCATCTGGACAATATTTCGAACAATATGCTTATCGGCGCGATGAATTTCTTTAATGAAAAGACGAACCTGGTCAAAAACCAGTTTACCGGCCAATACATGCCGGTGCCGGATGCTGCACGCGCATACAAAGCTGCCGGGACAGGTTCGTTGGTGGTTGGTGATGAGAATTACGGTGAAGGCTCCTCCCGCGAGCATGCCGCCATGGAACCCCGACACCTTGGTGTAAAAGCTGTCTTGGTTAAATCATTTGCCCGCATACATGAAACAAACCTTAAAAAACAAGGTATGCTGGCGCTTACGTTTGTTGACAAAGCCGACTATGAGCGCATCCGCGAGGACGACCACATCGACATAAAGGGTCTTATCGCTTTTGCCCCGGACAAACAGTTAACGATCGTGTTGCACCATTCCGATGGAACGAGCGAGTCGTTTCTGGTGAATCACTCCTATAACCAATCGCAGATTGACTGGTTTCTAGCCGGCAGTGCACTAAACCAGATAAGGCTTCAAAATCATTAAACCAGGTATTCTCTGCAAACAGAAAACTTTTTTTTACTAATCAGCAGAAAAAAATAATGAACAAGGATTATCAATTACTGGCTTCACTGAAGATAAGGCTACTCTTAGCATACTCACTTTATTCCTGATATCGCTGCGTTAAGTTAAGATTACAGCCTCAGAATAAAATTATATGGCCGTGATAAATACACTTTAATGCTATTTAAATGTGGTGCCACGAAGTGGCTAAATATGAATAACCGTGGGCATAACCCACGGACAACAAAGAAAGCATGCAGACTCAGCCCCGAAGGGGTTGAATAATTTGATAAATATGTCAAGTTACCGTCAGATTTTATATCATTTGGTTTTCCGGACAAAAGATAGCAGGAAAATTTCCTGAATTTGAAGGCTGGGCTGATGGATATGCGGCCGTGACTTATGGATGGAAGGATAAGGACATGATTGTGGACTATATTAAAAATCAACAATTGCATCACAAAAAAGATTATTTTGAAGATGAGTTAAGAAGATTACTTAAAGAACAAGGGATCAAGGTGAATGAAAAATATTTCCCATAGTGGAGTGATTCAACCCCTTTGGGGCTGTTGCTATATTTCTTACTTTTACCGTGAGCGATGCTCACGGTTATTCAAATTAAGCTCTTTCAGAGCTTTAGGTCTGCATATATGAAAGCATTATAGACGATATTGAATTGGCTGAACAATATAATGAAGTTTATTATACGCGTGATATGGCTAATCATGGCCACTAAAGAATATCCTGTAACTACTGAGAAAAGAGGTCACATAAAAGATTAAAATAAAACGGAATAAAAACTGGCTAGTTTTTGGCTGGAAGTGCATTTAACCCTATCAGGCTTCAAAATCTTTAACATAGGATAAATTTTCAAACATTAAACTATATAATGACTTAATAAGAGCAAAAAGTACAAATAACTAGGCGAAGCGAATAATCATATTTACTTAATAAATACTTATAGCGTAATGACAAAACTTTAATTCCAAAACATCCCATGAAATAGCCATCTCGTCATAAGGATGACGAGACCATCCGAAGATGATATTCAATTAATCATGGCGAACCTTTAGCTCACGAGCACCTTTAAAAATAAACAAGATGTGAGTAATTCCATCTGACCTCTAACAAACAAATAAATAACAGATGAAAAAAACAAAATTATTTTTAACGATCGCCATCCTCGCCATGGCATCCGGAACACTAACATCCTGCATGGATTGTATCCACGGAAAAGGTGAAGTAAAAACCCACACAGTTCCGCTCGAAGTATTCAAAGGCATCAGGCTGGATGGTGACGCTGATGTATTCCTGGTTCCAGATTCTTCAGGAGTCATTACCATTGAAGCCCAGGATAATATTGCCGGCAATATCGAGATGAAGGTCAGGAATGGAATACTGCGAATAGGTTACCGCGATTGCATCACCGATCACGAACCGGTAAAAATCTACATTCCCGTTAAAACCATCGGGGACCTTGCGATAAACGGATCGGGAAACATAGAGACAAGAGGCCAGATTTCGGCAAAAACGCTTGCCCTGAGGATTAACGGATCGGGCAACCTGAAGATCAACCTTGATGCAGAAACAATCTTCAGCGAAGTGAATGGTTCGGGAAGCATTTTTCTTGCCGGGTCGGCCAAACGGCTCAAAACGCTCATCAATGGTTCGGGCAATCTTGACGCCGCCGGTTTACCCACCGAAAAGACGGAGATCACTGTGAATGGATCGGGAAGCTGCAAAGTTTTTGCCATCAGCAAACTCGATGTGCTGGTGCGTGGCAGTGGCGATGTTGTATACAAAGGTTCACCGGATATTTCCACCACAATTAAGGGATCGGGATCGGTGAGTAAAATAGGGAATTGATTTCTTTTTTCTTGTTGGTTCCGGCTTGTACAGGTTAGGAAATATACTTATCCCTGCATCCGGGATGATCTTGTATGACACTTGTCTGACTTATAAAATATTGGGGTAGATAATAATAAATCCTATATTTGTTTAGCTCGTACGAGCGAATTAAAAGTACTTCCCGAATAGCAGTTGTAATACCTCATAACTAATATAAGGCGGCTGAAAAAACCTGAGATTATTACTGGCATCTTAATGAGATTACTACTGGCATCTTAATTTTAAGCAAGGAAGACAATTACAAGGCGTTTTACCGGTGCCTTGCAAAAACAAGATCATGGAAAAGCACATTAAAATCTTTAGGAAAAGCCACCAGGGCAACATGCGCCTGTTCCTGGAATTTGCTTTCGACAACGAACTGATCGGGCTGGTAAAAACCCTGCCCGGTGCATGTTGGAGCAGGAGCAACAAAGCATGGCATATTGATGACGAAAAGCAGGTTGTTCATACACTATTGGAACTATTCCAGGGCAAGGCATGGATAGATTATTCAGCACTGAGCCGTGAAAACCCGAAGCCGGAAGAAGAAAGGCTCAAACCCGGCAGGCAGCAACTCGAGATCCTGTCAGCCGAAGATAAGGAAATCTTAGCTGGTTTCAGGAGCTGGATGGAACATAAACGGTACAGTATTTCCACAATTAAAACATACAGCGAAGCAATAAGTACCTTCGTGCGCTTTATTAAACCCAAAAGTCCTTCCGAAACCACCAATGCAGATATGGTGAGGTTTGTCCACGATTACCTCTTACCGAACCGGCTTAGTTTCTCGTATCAGAACCAGGTGATCAATGCGGCCAAACTTTTTTACCGGAAAGTTTACAGCCGCGAAATGAATATTGAACAACTTGAAAGGCCACTCCGGGAGCATCGTCTGCCCAATGTGTTGAGCAAGGAGGAGGTGGGAGCTTTGTTGGCAGCACATGGCAATGTGAAACACCGCACGATGCTTAGCCTTATATATGCCTGCGGACTGCGCCGGAGCGAGTTGTTAAACCTGAAACCGGCTGATATTGAGAGCAACCGGGGGTTGCTGATAATCCGCAATTCGAAGGGCAGAAAGGACAGAGTAATACCGATATCAGGGAAGGTTATTGAGATGCTGCATACATACTACAACACATATAAGCCGGCTATATGGATGTTTGAAGGGCAGTGTGCAGGGGAACAGTATAGCGAACAAAGCCTGCAAAGTGTATTGAAGCAAGCCATTGCTAAAACAAAGATCAGCAAACCCGTAACGCTGCATTGGTTGCGGCATTCGTACGCAACACATTTGCTGGAGGCAGGAACTGATTTGCGATTCATACAAGAACTTTTAGGACATAAGAGCAGCAAAACAACTGAGATATACACGCATGTGAGCACAACCAGCCTGCAAAAAATAAAAAGTCCTTTTGATGATATGTAAATTTATTCCATACATTTGAGGAGCTATTGTATGACGCTAGTCATACATATACAGCTCTGGAGGGTGTATTTATATGAATTTGTCATACATATAAGCAAGTTGAACTAAACCGCCCCCTTGCGGAGGCGGTAATTTGATGGTAATTTTAAGGTTCCAAACTTTAAATTAAACCATCATGAAAAACAAAAATTCTCAACTTGTTGAGCAGTTCATCCATGAGATGCAGTTGCGCAACTACAGCCCACGAACCATCCAATCTTACAGCGGGCTTTTATCAAAGGTAGAAAATTTTTATACGCTACCACTCGACAAAATTGGCACCCAACAGTTCAAAGATTACCTGCTGCGTCGGATCACAACCGATGCAATTTCGACATCAATGATTAATCAGTACATCAGCGCGTTTAAAATTATGCAGGTTGATGTGCTTAAGCATGATTGGGAGCAAATCAGGATTAAACGGCCCAGGCGTGAAAAAAAGCTTCCTGTTGTTTTATCACTTGACGAAATTGAAAAGCTAATTACTGTTACCCGGAACCTAAAGCACAAGGCCATCCTTATGCTGGCCTACTCTTCGGGCCTCAGACGCCAGGAAATACAACTCATAAAACCATCTGCCATTGACTCTGCGCGCATGCAGGTACACGTGGTGCAGGGCAAAGGCAAGAAAGATCGGTACACGATACTCTCGGCAAAGACCTTGGATATACTAAGGTTGTATTACAAGTGTGAAAGACCTTCCTGCTTTCTTTTTGAAGCACAGGGCAAAAAAGGGAAACCATTATCCGATACAACACTTAACTGCATCGTTAAAAAACTTGCTGCAAAGGCAGGCATTAAAAAACAGGTTTCCTTTCACACGCTCAGGCATTGCTTTGCAACACATTTGTTGGAGAAAGGAGTCAATTTACGATTGATTCAAGAATTTATGGGGCATATATCGCTCAAAACCACTTCAGGATATCTTCACCTGGTGAATATTAATCCGTCGAGTGTAGTTTCTCCTCTGGATTCCATGAATGTCTAAATCATGATGTCGTGGAAAATAAAAGACAGCGCATTGAGCTTGCTGATATTTTCAGCAACCATGCAAAAGATTTCCTGCAAAATCACAAGCTATGTCCTGAGCAGCTAAAAGCCTTCAACGCGATCATGCAATGCCGCACTACTGCATTGGGCGGTCATATTGACTACTGCGACAGTTGCGGATATACCAGGCAATCTTATAACTCATGCCGAAACAGGCATTGTCCAAAGTGTCAGTTTGTGAAAAAAGCACAATGGGTAGACAAACTTGCTGCGAACCTGCCACCGGCAAAACACTTTCATGTTGTTTTTACCATACCTGTTTGCCTGCATAAACTATTTTACATTAACCAGGATAAAGCTTACAGCCTTCTTTTCAAGGCTGCCGGGAAAGCCTTGATGCAGTGTGCAGCAAACCCCGCGTTTCTTGGTGCACAGGTGGGGGCTGTTGCCATTTTGCATACCTGGGGGCAAACGCTGGTATACCATCCGCACATCCATATGATTGTTCCTGCCGGCGGGCTGTCAGAAGACCAAATGGAATGGCTTCCTGCCGGAAAGAAATTCTTCCTTCCGGTTAAAGCTCTCAGTGCTGTGTTCAGGGGGATCCTTTGCAGATTACTGGAACAGACAGTTGCTGATAGCGATATCAAACTACCGGATGATGCTATGAATTTTAAACCAATCAAAGATCAATGTTATCAAAAAAAATGGGTGGTTTATTGTGAGAAACCCTTTTCTTGTGCGGATAACCTGATTCAATACCTGGGCAACTATACCCATCGTGTGGCTATCTCTAATCACAGAATCATGGAACATCAGAACGGTAAGGTTAGTTTTTGTTACAAAGATTATAAGGCTGCAGGGCTAAGAAAGATCATCTCTCTTGATACAGATGAATTTATCAGGCGGTTCTTACAGCACATCCTGCCCGACGGGTTTTACAAAATCAGGTATTTTGGGTTTATGGCCATGTGCAACATGAAGTTGAAGTTGCAGGCATGTTTTGACCTTATCGAAAAATCTGCTTTTCTGCCTGTACTTGAAGGCCTTACTGCTTTGGAAGTGTGGCGCAGCATCACTGGCAGTGATCCCTTACGCTGTCCAAAATGCAAAACCGGGAAAATGATGCCACAAATGATTGCGGCTGGCAGACATCTGAAATCAGGCTGAAAACAATAAATTGTTCGTTCCTTGACCAGCTATACTAAAAATCAATGGCCCGTCCACAGCCATCATGGAAAGGGTATGCCTGAGTTTGAGCAAAATTATTCAGAATGAAATATGTAAAACAAGATAGCGCTTATAAACCTGTTCAGCACGCCAATGGTCAGCCCCAAAAACCAGGCTTGCAGAAATAGAAGCCCCATAGTATGGCGGCATAGTCCAACTCAGTTTTATTCATCATTCCCTTCAGACTTTTAATTTACTTTGCACCAAGTTGCTAACTATTATCCTTTCTACTTACATTTGTGAGGGAACGATGAATAAAACTCTATACGTTACCAACAAGGCTAGGTGACACTG
>Ga0315283_10004628_pt1 | contig 12009 bp, 12 predicted proteins | sample YL17G09_0_MG_FD_204541 | JGI IMG/M metagenome (GOLD analysis project Ga0315283, IMG submission 204541) | Sediment microbial communities from Yellowstone Lake, YNP, Wyoming, USA - YL17G09_0 | ecosystem: Environmental > Aquatic > Freshwater > Lake > Sediment | place: USA: Wyoming | collected...
CATCAAGTTTTTCTGAAATCCACCAACCCGTAGGATCTTGGTCGTTGTAAGACTTAGCTAACATCACAATATCTTTATCTGCCATAGTTTTTCCTTTTACTGAGCATGTATACGCTTTTCAAGTAACCATGCAGACAATTTGGCTTGTTCTTTTTCAAATCGACGCTGATTTCTAATCCACGCTGTAGCATCATCGGGGATCTTCCCTTTTGGGTGCCACTGATGTATAACATGTCCAATTGTAGTTGGAACCGATTGAATCTTCAATTCTTGCCGCTGTATTCGAAGTAAGAATTCATTATCATCCCAACAATAACCATCTGCAAACGTCTCATTGAATCCACCGATTTGTTTTAGATTCTTCTGCGTTAAAGCGGTACAGAAATGATAAAACGTGGGACGATGTATTGGATGGGTATACCACAATCGGCATGGGGTAGGTTGAATCAACTTAAGAAGCCAAGACTGAAATTCGGTATCTGGGCATCGTGTCAAAAATTCAAGGCGGGGATGATCGGATTCAATGGTGGACAAACAAGAGAATACAACATAATTATCATCTTGAACATTATTAGCTACACAGGTTAAAACATTGCCAACATGGACACATTCAGGATTCTGAATGATGACAATGTCTCCAGTGGCCATTGCGAATCCCTTGTTATAAGGGATGCATGGATTGATCCACCATTTATCCTTTGCCTGAATTTTAAGCAATTTGATATTGAGATTTGGAAACGTTGAAATGACTTTGTGGGCTTCTTGCCCGGGTGTACTTGCATCATCTACAATAATGATTTCAGGCTCTGCTCCCTGTAATTGAATTGATCGCAACGTAATTGCCAACTGTTGCAATCTATCCATATATGTCATTACAATTGATATCTTCATTTTAACCAATAAAAGGAAAATAATGAATCCACCCGTTCAATCGACTGATTGACGAACGACTGATGATTTGAATATTTCGTGCAATTGCTTGTCCCAGCATTTCTGGGTATGGAATAAGATATTCATCCAATTTTTGTTGAAATCCAATGGTTGATACTGGATAATCTTCATGAAAATGAGCTTTTCCATAATGAGACAGATGAAAATCCATGCCCAATAAATTGATCTTTGTATATCCAAGTGCCACAGCCAATTGAATTGCAGCGAATCCGGAATCACTTCCAACTCGAAAATCTGTAAAATCCGTACACAACCCGCCGTATCCACCAGTAGGAAATAGCACATGATCAAACAAGTCAAGATTATACTCAGTACCATCTACTGTATCTCGAAATAACATTTCTCCTTTTTGTATGATTCGAGGTTGTGAATGACCGAATACAAACCAACGATCAATATCGGGTTGTCGAAAAGTTTGACCACGAAGACTATGCGTATCATACAAATTATTTTTTTGTGGCCATGTTTGATCCATGGTAATGAAATGTCGTTTATTTGCTAGTGGTGAAACATAAAAAATGGCCTGATTGATAGCTATTACATCTAGTCCAAGCAGTCGATTGAAATCAAATCCGCATAAACTTGATCCATCGCCAACGATATATACTTCCGGTTCCATTATTTCTCCAAACGAAACTCTTCTACGGTAGCAAATCTAAAACATTTCAGAGAACTATTTGGATTCAGATTTACAATATCAATCCCATTCATTTTCCACGCATCAGCAAATTCTTCAATGGCCAATTTGAATTCAACCAGTGGTCCCACCATTTCTCCAGGCTGCTGATGTTTGTACCCCTCGTGCCAATGCGTCTTATTATCTCCGGTTCGAACAGATAGGTCGTAGCCCAAGAGTCCGATCTTCTTGCAGCCCATCGCACAAGCGAGCATAATCGCACCTATGCCCGAGTTGTTCCCCAGATAGATTCCTTGATTGATATCTAAACTAATTACCTTTCTATCAATCGGATGCACATAATATACGGTGGAATCCAATCTCATTTGGCTAGATCTTCGAACAAAGACTTTTATGCCTTGATATGCTAACCAGGATCGATGGAGGTCTTTATTGTTGGGATCAGTCACGAGATTGTAAAACAATTCATCCATCGCATAAAAAAGAGTCGTCCCAAACAAGAACGACTTATTTACGCCAATGGTAATCTCTCCATCTGTGATGATTTTTGAAATTAAGGATGCAAACAAAGGGTCCTCGAGGCTTGGTCCTCCTCCAATGAGGAAACAACTCCTCCCCTTCCAAGCCTCAGGACCAAGAATAGAGCAGAGCTTCTTCGCTCTGCAAAGATCTACATGCGTGTGAATAATACTATTCGTACGTTGATTGCTGATAGTCGCAGATAAACGAAGCATAAATCACCTTACTGTTTTACACATGCACCAAGTCCAAGTGGAATCCAAAATATATTAAATGGTGTTCCTGCTGTAGTTATCTTCCAATATTCATTCTGTCGAATTGGAATAGTGACTGTAGCCTCTCCATCTTCTTCACCTGGTCTAAATCCACCTACGACAGTAGTCGGAGGATTACTAGCATCTGTGTATACCCGTAAATTCTGTGATTGAAGTATACTTATCCGAGTCACAAGAAATCCATCTGATGTCGCTTGATACACATTCGTTTTTGCTAATGGATTTCCAAGACTATCTACAGTGGTACGCGGACCAAAAACTGCTCCTAATTTTGCAGCAATTACGGCGGCATTAGTAATGTTGGCAGTATTAACAGTCTTAATTTGAAGCTTACCACCAGAAGTAAACTCCAACGTCGTATTATCTACACCAGGCAATCTGCAAACAAATGGTCGAACATCTTTGATTTTTGAATCTGGAATAGTTGTATTCCCAACAGATAATGTGATCTCTGCTAACACCAAACGTCCGGCATATGCGGGAGCCGTAGGTGTAGCTGATTCTGTTCCGGAGCTGTCTATAGTAATAATTCCGGTATCGGGATCAACACAAACCAAGTAAATTTTGCTCGATGTTATTGGAGCAACAATTGAAGAAGATTTTTGATCTGGAACGAGCGTGGAGCCCAAACTACCTTGAACATATCCACCGTGAATTTGAACACGAAGCTCAGATTCATTCGTGGAATCGACCTTCAGATACATCCTGGGCTGCTTTGGAAAGCTTCGAGAATACGCCGTATCACCATAATCAAACCCAGTCAATGCCCCAGCCGTGAACAAACATTTCGCTACGACCAGATCATTGGTTGCTGGAGTTGCAGTGATGACAAAGTCCATATAGTCATTGGATTGCACGGCCAGATCATGTACCCATCGAAGCACAACATACGGAGTGCCCGATGCCACAACAATGTTAACAACGGCAGCAGTCTCCACCTTTATCTGGTACGTCCCATCACCAATTTCACAAATCAGTGGAGACAATTGACAGTGAGTGCCGTCTACAACCGTCAAGTATCCGCCCTTGTAAATACCTGTGGGCTGAATCTCCTTTGATCGATTATTGACAGTTTCAACTACTGCCGGGGTGAAATAAATAAGCGTTACGACCTGTGATCCTACATTTACAGCCATTAGGTTCTCCTAAGAAAGTGCATCCCGAATATTACCAAGTTTGTCATTTAGTGCTAAGAAGTGTAACTGATCGTAAATGGGACGACCACCCGTATACTGAGAAATTTGATTCGCAGCAACCATTGCCTCGCGTTCGTTTATCACTGCATTCAACCAAACCTGTAGTTTGAAAAGTTCTTCTGACGTCATTTTTACTCCTACGAAAGATCCGATTTCCACACTTCACATACCACCCGAACTTCCACATCATTCCCTTTATCAATCAGTGGGAACGTAGATCCGATTACCAAAATGTCTGGTGCACCCGGAACATATAATCCCAATTCACGCAAACCATTTTGAACTGCAGCTTTCGGAACAAGAAATTCAAATGTGTATTTATCTATATCTGATGTAATATTATTTGGATCAATCGATCCGGTTAACATTGGATCCAAAATGGTGAATCCCGGATCCGCAACATCAGATGCACCAATTCCCAACACCCATTTTGTCACTGTCTTTACAAAAGCATCACCAGATGCATTAAAATTTGTACCATCATTTAAATGCCAAGGCAAACCCGATCCCACCATATTGAAATTCTTGGTTGACTGTTCCCAATTAGATAAAACACGGGCTTTAATCTGCCCAGTCACTTCAATAGTATGCCCAAGTTCATCAGTTTTTGGTGCTAAGCGGACCAGATAATGTGGTACGGTATGTACTGGTCGAACTTCTTCCACTTTTTCAATCAAATTTCCAAACAAGTCTGAGTACCACAGATATGGTGCTGAATACCTGGTATATACTTGATTCAGCACAACTTCAATACCAAAATGCGGGGACTTGTAATAAGATAAATCAAGCCCCGGAGGATTCGTTCCTTCTTGCCCGGTCCACCAATCAACTAATACAAAATCCACGTAATCATTGGTGTACATGTCATAGATGTTGACCGTAAACTGATGAATCATGGCCAACAGTGACAACGATTCATATGTTCCTTTGACCTTGTACCAGGATACAGCCTGCTCCAGAGTCTTTCGCATCTCTAGCTCAGTTGTCGTATCCTCAGGAGGAAATACAACACCAATCAAAGCTCCCAAATATCGCAAGTACTTAATTGATGTTGTAGTATTTGGACTTAAAAGTAAAACAATATCTCGAGTTTGAGTCATCCACGACCCAAATTGAAATTCTGCTTCATTTATGTAATCACGTAAAATTTGCTGTTGCGGAGATTCCCAAAACTTTTCTGGAATAAGATCCAATAATTCCAAACCAACTTGTGCTTGAAGATCCATGAAAAAGTCAAAATCGATTTCAATGATTCGATCAGAATACACTGGACGGACAATCACCTCTAAAGTTGTAGTAGCATCTGCTGATCCCGCTGAATTGCTAACATGACATCGGTATTCTCCAGCATCAAGAAGTTGAGCAGATTCAAAAGATAAGAAAGAAAGAACTTTTCCCGGCATCAAAATTTCATCTTTATACCACTGATAGGAAATCGGGGCAGAGCCATCGACACTTACAGGAATATCACAAGATTCATTAACCAATACAGTCAAATCTACTAAGAAGGAAAGAATGACCGGTGGCATTGTAATAATAATTGGATCAGATATCACAGTACTCATTTAAATTCCTTTACTCAAGCGGTATTAGTCACCCTACATGTATAAATTCCGCAATCGTTTCCAACAACATCGATTACTGTGTATGTTGAATCTGTAGCATCGGGTATTAGAATATCATCTTTATACCATTGATAAGACAATGGCGGAGATCCGGAAGCTGTCACATATAAATGAAGCTCAGAAAATCGAGCAATAATTTGACTGCTGGATTGAGTTAAAATAACGGGAGGAGCAAGGGCAATTGACACTATAATATCATCACTAACTTGCACTCCCCCAATGTTAGATACTTGACATGTATATGTTCCAGCATCTTCAAGAGCTGCTGGATCTCTAACAAATGTGGAACTAATCTCATCTGGAAGAAGATCTACTCCTTTGTACCACTGATAATCTAATGGTTCTGTACCTGTTGCTGTAACAAATAAGAATAGCGGATCACCAACCTGAATATCTGTATCTGAAGATTGATCTGTGATTACTGGAGAAATAGCAGTGGGAATTTGCCCACCATGTACTAGTATTGCTCCCTTAACGTAATTGCTATACAGAATATTCATTCTTTCATTCCTATTTAGGGAGCAATTATTGTATCTAAAATATCATAATACCCGGTGACTTGCGCAGCTAAAAATTGATCATCTGCTATGCTTACACCAAAAGCTGGAAATGATCCATATACAGCATTCAATTCTGTCTGATCCAACACTGTACCATCTGCTGTGTCAATCAATCTCGCATACGCAGGACCAGCAGCATCTCCACACAATTGCATCAAAATAGATCCGACCCAAAATAACTTGTGTGAATACCGCGTACCTACTCCACTGGACCATGTGGGCGTAGAACTGGCCTTGGGATACTTTTCTATAACAGCATCTGTTCCATATGTGGTATCTCGAACCAAATAGATGTTGCTACCGTCTGCATCGGAAATTATACTTCTACATACTTTGGTGGAGCTACTCATTGTTCCGTAACTAGCTACCATAGCACCATCTGCTAAAGCTAATCGGTATGCAGTATCAAAGGTCCCACCACTATTATCCCACGTTCCACACAGAATAGAACCATCACCAGAAAAAGAAACTGTCCAGGCATAAGAAAGTACCTGACTTAAATTAGGTTGAACTTGCCATACAAGTGCAGTCCCCGCAGCATTGAGAAGAGAAACAATCTTATTTGAAGTTTGAGCATGGGCAATAGCAATTTGTCCCAAGCTATTTATTGCTATAGCATAGATTTGAACTGTATGATTATATACTCCGGATGTGCCCCAAGCAGTATCTATTGCTAGAGTAAATATGTTGTATGCTGTAATGGTAGTTCCAGAAGCGATAAAAAATCTGTCTGCAGTCTGAAGAATTGCAAAACCATTACAATTAGAAGCACTGTTTGTAATAAAACACTCATCTAGAGTAAAAATTTTGTTATTGTAATACCCCTTTCTAACAATACACCCAGTGATACCTAACTCTGTATTTCGTCCTTGTCCGAAGATAAAAGTACTGCTAGGAACTTCTGTTCCCCATAATTGCATTAGAAATGTACCAGGACTTAATGTCCAAGTAGATCCGATATCAACGCTACTTGCATATTGGCCAAAAAAGAAATCGGAGGTATCTTGTCTGTATACTGTTAATGAAGCACCACCAGAAAATACTCCACGAAGTACCCACATGTACGTTCCATCTGATTCATTTGGAACAGCGAATGAAATGGCAAACGTAGCCCATGTATCTACTCCAGCAGAAAGCGTACTTCCTTCTAACGTTGTGGTGACCAAATCTGTACCAGTGGGCTTCCCGGTGATAGGATCGCGTAATCGAAGACCAAGTGTTAGTGTTCCAACAGTTCCTCCAATAGATCTATTCACACGAATTTTTATACTGGAGAGGGCATATGCCTGATCTGGTTCTACTCCCCAAGGAGCGATGGATTGAGCAATCCAAGTATTAGCAGATGATAACGTGCTTGTATCCAATGCACCGTTTTCACCATAATAATGTCCGTACAACATAATACATTCCCACAGACCTAAGTATTGTTAGTCACTTCACAGGTATAAACACCACAAGTTCGTCCAGTTGCTTCAAGTTTTGTATATGTTGCTTCTGTAGCATCCAATATCATATTTCCATCTTGATACCATTGATAAGAAATTGGTGCCGAGCCATCAGCAATTACAAACACAACAAGTGATTCTCCTCTAATAACTACCGAATCGAAAGATTGACTAAGAATAATCGGAAACATTGTAATGATGATGGGTGTAGTTTCCACTTCACCTGCTGAATTATGCACCTTACAAATATAGCTTCCGCAATCATCTCCAACAGCCAATGGTTTTATGTATGTTGAATCTGTGGCATCAGGTATTAAAATATCATTTTGATACCATTGATATTCTAATGTTGTGCCCGTGGCACTGACGAATATACCAAGTGTGTCTCCTCGAGTGAGACAATCGTCTGAAGATTGATCAATTATAACAGGAGGAATTTCACTGGTTGTTTGATATACTCCAACATTAACACCATATCCAACATTTGAATTGTCCCATTGATTCGGTCCAGGATTCACACCATATTTTTCAATTGGAAAAGCTCGAACTCGGATATCATCCGACGTTTCACTTCCAGCAACATTGGTAATCACGCAAGTGTAAACTCCGTAATCTTCAAGAGCTAATGTCTTGCTGTATGTTGCACTGTCAATACCAACCGGAGTCGTTCCCAAATACCATTGGTAAAAGAACGGGGCTGTTCCACTCACAGTTACAGATAACAAAAGTGTGTCGCCAACTGCAATTATAGTATCATCTGTATGATCCGTTATGGTTGGGGGATATGCAGGAGCAACGGGCAGACTTTGTGTTTGATCTATCCCCTGACTGATGCCGTATCCTGATGCATTTGATTTTCGTTGGTTTGGACCAACATTGATCTGGTATTGTCCCGTTGGAAAAGCTCGAACTCGAATATCATCCGAAGTCGCAGTTCCAGCAACATTGGTAATCACGCAAGTGTAAACTCCGTAGTCTTCAAGAGCCAATGTCTTGCTGTATGTTGCACTGTCAATACCAACCGGAGTCGTTCCCAAATACCACTGATAGGAAAAGGGCGTTTCTCCAGTTACTGTTACCGTTAAAGTCAATGGGCTTCCAACAGCAATTATGATATCGTCCGTATGATCTGTTATGGTTGGGGGATATGGTGGGGCCGCGGGCAGAGTTTGCCCCTGGTCTATGCCAAGATTAACTCCATATCCCGATGCTACAGATTTTCGTTGATATGGTCCGCAATTGACCAAGTATGCTGTCATGGATTACAACCCTACGATTGAACCAACCTGCATTCCAGTATTAAAACAAGGACTACCCAAAGTGTATCGAAAATCTGCATTTGCCGGATCCACAAATAGTGGATCTGCAGTAATATCATCGGGTCCCTTTGCCATATTAACGCTATCTGCTACGGTACAATGATAACAATTGTAGTTGATATAATTCTGTGAGGAATCGCCACCAAGATACCAACTTAGTCCAGTTGCACATACATCAAAGATGTTATTTACAATAGTAGCACCTGATGAAAGATTGGTTATATTCTGAATACCTGTAGTTTCTGCATAAAAAATACATCCAGAAATATTTATGGCTGATGTAGAGGAAAAACGAATACCAGCAGGGGCTGCAGCACCAACAATTGAATGCTCCGCAAATACGCAATCACGAATAACAATTGGACCAGACAGAGTCATACCACAATTTCCACCATGAAAATAACAGTTTCGTGTAGAAATAGTGGGAAAAGCATTAGCTGATCCAATTAAATTTAAACTAATTCCCTTTGCCGAAGAAAATTCGCAAAATACAAAATGACTTCCACTAGAAGCCGACTCAGTAACCTGTACCGTTATTCTATCGGTTCCAGCTGTATAGGTATTTATAAACTTACAATTATATACAAATACAGATCCCAAACTCAATTGGGGTGTTGCGAGGCCCAATCCTGTAAAAATTAGATGCTTCAACGTTAATGGGGATCCAGTAACACCAAATTGAAATGTAGCACCATCAATAACAGGTCGATTTGCACCCGTTGGATTATCATTTCGGGCTGCATTATACCCAAGAAAAACTAAAGAAGTTGTGGGAAAACTAAGAGTGGCTGTAAGCGTATATGTTCCAGCTTTAATATGAATTACATTACCGGCACTTTTACTCGCAGCATCATCAAAAATTGTATCATTTGCTCCACCCAGTTTATATGCTCCACCAACACTTCCAGTTTTTCCTGTAAATGCCCCCACAGCAGCATCAACAGTAATGGTTTTAAAATCACCGGATACTGCCGTGATCTGAAAAAACTTTATAACAGAAGCTGTTGTTACACATATGATATTTCCTATCATAGCCTGAGTAAAACATGCCACTCCTGCTGCAGTAGTTATATCGTTAGCTCCTGTTCCTTTTTGAAAATCGGAACGGGTAAGTATGGAAGCGTCCTGCTGAGAGTAGTCTACAGATACACCCGGAGAAAGATTATCAAATCCTCCACCGTTAGTGTTTAATCCTGTTGTTCGTATCTCCCAGACTGTTGTAGCTGTTATGGCCATGATTATAGTCCCACAATTGAACCTAATTGCATTCCAGTATTAAAACACGGACTGCCAATACTTAATCTAAAATCATTAGTAAGCGGATACATAAATAACGGATCTGCTGTTATGTCATTCGATCCCTTTGACAAATTAACAACATCTGCAACTGAACAAAAATAGCAATTGTAATCAAAAATGTTGAGATCTGTAGATGCGGTTGAATACCAAGTTAGTCCGGTTAAACAACTAAAAATGTTGTTTACAATAACAGCACCAGTAGAAATCGTAGTTGTGTTTATGATACCGTTTGAACAAGCGTAAAAAATACATCCGGAAATATATACTAAAGATGCGTTAGTGATATTGATTCCAGCTGGGGGTAAAGTAGCTGGGACCGATAAGTTAGTAAAAACACAATCTTGAATATTAGCTTCGGCTGCAGTTATTCCCGTATTTCCATCATGAAAATAACAACAATTTACAGTGATCCTACCGCCTGCTAAGCCTGTTCCCTTTACTGAAGAAAATTCACAGTGAACAAAGCTTCCATTGAGAGTGGAATAAGCAATACAATTCGATACTGTTGTACTTGTATTGAAAAACTTACAATTATATCCATAACAACGAGTAACCGTGTGTGTAATGGTATTTGGTCCAGATCCAGTAAAAATTAAATTATGTAGATACAAAATGTTAGCACTGGAGAAATAATACACAGAAGTACAATCAATAACAGGTCGATTTGCACCCGTTGGATTATCATTTCGGGCTGCATTATACCCAAGAAGAATTAAAGAAACATTTGCTTGCACAACCGATACGAGCGTATATGTTCCAGCTTTAATATGAATTACATTACCAGAAGTTTTTCCAGTACCACTAGTAAAGAAAACTTGATCATTTGCTCCACCCAGTTTATATGCTCCACCAACACTTCCAGTTTTTCCTGTACCGGCAGCCACAGCAGCATCAACAGTAATGGTTTTAAAATCACCGGATACTGTAGTTATTTGATAAAAATGAAGGGCAGTAGTAGTTATGCATATGATATTTCCTATCATAGCCTGAGTAAAACAAGCTACTCCTGCCGCAGTAGTTATATCATTGGCACCAGTTCCTTTTTGAAAATCGGAACGGGTAAGTATGGGCGTATCCTGCTGAGAGTAGTCTACAGATACACCCGGAGAAAGATTATCAAATCCTCCACCGTTAGTGTTTAATCCTGTTGTTCGTATCTCCCAGACTGTTGTAGCTGTTATAGCCATTGCTTGTCCTTAAAACATACCTTTTATTGGGATTATCGACAACGGACTTTCAAAGCTACCGTAATTGAAGATCCGTCAACAATGGTCCGACGCAACTGATCTGTTACATAAGAAATCAATCGGCCTGAGGAATCCGATGATGTGGCAAGAAAAGCACCAAAGAACGGACCAATATCTCCACCAATTGCTTCAAACTGCACTTCTACAGAACCAATTATCCAGAAACCGTCTGTATCTATTTCTTTTACAGGCCAACCCGAGGCCGTTCGAACTAGGGGTTGACGAAAATAGTTATTTCCAATGGGTTCACCTGGAATTGTACTTATTGTAGTAGTTCGAGACATTGAACCCAAGTATAGCCCAACGTAAAAATTTCCATCGGGGATATATGTGGCCGCATTGTTTCTGAGCAAAGTTTCAATTGCAACTTCTGCTCCTTCATTAACAAGAGAGTTCTTCAATGCCCATCGATCTGTAATAACCCCATATGGACTTCGAGCAACGAAAGTATATGTACAATCCCAAAATTCCTGCAACATTTTAACTCCTCATAGTAATGCTTACAAAATCTGCGCCGTTATCAGTCAACTTTGCAATCTGTGTTAGCGTTGGAACAACATCTCCCTTAGAATCTTGCTGGTATCGAACATAGGCTGCTGTTCCCGCAGGAGTCCGATTCAGCAATATCTCACCCGTGCTATAATCCACTGTTCCAGTCAACCCAGACGCAGTAAACGTTCCAGTCCCATCGTGTTGATTTTCATCTGAGCAGAGATATGTGTCGTCCACATAAACCTTAACGGACTCAGGAAGGACGTTTAATGCATCAAGAGAAGCTCCCCAAGTTCGATAGGATGCATACGTTGTTGACAAACTCTTCTTGATCTCCAATACCATATTCACATGATCAACGTCGAGCAAGCCTTGCACAGCAGCTACCACCTGAGAGTATTTCACAACCGTACCTAATCTGGTGGTCGTCCCTAAAACGAATTG
>Ga0315283_10004630_pt1 | contig 12008 bp, 6 predicted proteins | sample YL17G09_0_MG_FD_204541 | JGI IMG/M metagenome (GOLD analysis project Ga0315283, IMG submission 204541) | Sediment microbial communities from Yellowstone Lake, YNP, Wyoming, USA - YL17G09_0 | ecosystem: Environmental > Aquatic > Freshwater > Lake > Sediment | place: USA: Wyoming | collected...
CACGATGTTATCGGATTGGATTGCGGCGACGGCGATCTCGCCGTCCGGATCGCGGCTGCGGTCGACGAACAACTCTCCCGGCGGTGGTCCCCAGTGCTTCACCATCGCCTCGCGCAGCTCACTGGGCAGCGTCTCGAACCACCTCCGATAGTCCGCCGCCGGTATCCGGATCGCTCGTTCGGCCAGTTGCGCGTCGGTCAGCCAGTCTGGGTCTAGTCCGCCCCGGTCGATCAGCGCGTGCATCAGGGCATCACCGTCGCCGGACTCCACACCGGGTACATCACCGATCTGATAGCCGTTGTCCCGCAGAGCATTCAGCAGCGCGAGCATACTGGCTGGTGAGTCCAGGCCGACGGCGTTGCCGATCCGGGAGTATTTGGTGGGATAGGACGAAAACACCAGTGCCACCCGCTTGTCGGGAGCCTTGACTCGGCGCAGTGTGGCGTAGTTGACCGCCAGGCCGGCGACCCGCGCGCACCGTTCCGGATCGGGCACATAGGAGATCAGGCCCTCGGCGTCAATCTCCTTGAACGAGAACGGGACAGCGATGATGCGGCCGTCAAACTCCGGCACCGCCACCTGGGTGGCCACATCGCGGGGGCTCAGGCCATTGTCGCTGGCAGCCCAGGTAGCCCGCGAACTCGTCAGACACAGTCCCTGCAGGATCGGGATATCCAGGGCAGCAAGGTGTTTGACGTTCCAGCTGTCGTCGTCTCCCCCGGCTGTCACCATCGCGGGCACCGCCGCGCCGGCGGCAAGCACGGTGACCACCATCGCATCGACCCCGCTCAGCAACTCCAGAAGTTCGGGTTCAGGTGTGCGCAGCGAGGTGCAGTACACCGGCAGCGGCCGTGCGCCGGCGCGTTCGATCGCGCAGCACAGCGCCTCGACATAAGCGGTGTTGCCGGCCAGTTGTTGGGCGCGGTAGTAGAGCACAGCGATGGTGGGGGCATCGGTGGGCACCGCGGCCCGCGCGGATTCCATCCCGGTGAAGCAGGCCGTGCCGCCCGGGCAGCCAGGGCAGCCCGATGCCGTGGTGCAGACCCGGTCGAGCACACCCCAGGACGGGGTGTCGGCCGGCGCGGCGAAGCCGAAGCCGGTCATCAGCAGGGTGTCGCAGACGAAGGCGTGCAACTGGCCCAGGTTCGCCACCCCGCCCTGGGCCAGATAAACATGGGTCTGCAGGGCGATGCCCGCGGCCACGGTGGAGCGCTCCATCAGGTCGGCGTCGGGAGCCTGCTCGCCGCTGACGACGATGGTCGGGACCCCGCTGGCCAGCGCGGTGTCGATGGTCTTCTGCAACGCCCGGTAACCACCTAGCACCCGGATCACCACCACAGCGGCGCCGTCAATCAGACCGTTCAGTTCGCCGGGGCCCAGCCTCGTCGGGTTGGCCCACCGGTAGTCCGCAGCGCTGGCGCGGGCAGTGATCAGGTCGGTGTCCGAGGTCGACAGCAGCAGGACGGTGGGCTCGGGCACCCCCTATTCGTACCGCAGCCGTGCAGGCGGCTCGTCCTCGGCCGCGTCGTACCGTGGTCGGATGGCCCGCACCCGCGACGACGACGCCTGCCCCGGCGCCCTGCACGTGCACCACGCCGCCGACGGCGCACTGGCCCGGATCCGACTGCCCGGCGGGATGATTACCGGCGCCCAACTGGGGTCCCTGGCAGACGCCGCCGACCGATTCGGGGCCGGCGCCCTGGAACTCACCGCCCGGGGCAACGTGCAGGTGCGCGGCATCACCGACACCGCCGCCATCGCCGACGCGGTCGCTGCCGCCGGCCTGCTGCCCTCGCCCACCCATGAACTGGTGCGCAATATCGTCGCCTCCCCGCTGTCTGGCCGCCTCGGCGGCGGCGCCGATGTCCGGCCGTGGGTGGGCGAACTGGACCATGCGCTGCAGGCCGACCCGGCGCTGGCCGACCTGCCCGGAAGGTTCCTGTTCAGCATCGACGACGGCATCGCGGACGTGTCCGGTCTGGCCGCCGACGTCGGGGTCCAGGTGGTCGACGACGGCGTCGCCCTGCTGCTGGCCGGCCGCGACACCGGGGTCCGCCTGGGCGCCGATGAGGCGGTACCGGCGATGATCTCCGTCGCCACCCGATTCGCCGAGTCCCGCGGAACCGCCTGGCGAATCAGGGAATTGGATGATCCGGCGCCACTGCTGGCCGGGTTCACCCCAGTGTGCGCACCGATGCCGATCCCGGCGGCGCCCCGGCCGCCGGTCGGCTGGATCGAGCAGGATGACGGTCGCATCGCACTCGGGGCCGCGGTGCCACTGGGAGTGCTCTCGGCACGGCAGGCCCAGTTCGTAGCCGCCATCGAGGCGCCGGTAGTGATCACCCCGTGGCGCTCACTGCTGGTGTGCGACCTCACCGAAGGCGTGGCCGACACCTCGCTGCGGGTGCTGGCACCGCTGGGCCTGGTGTTCGACACCACTTCGCCCTGGCTGGACGTGACCGCATGCGTGGGCAGTCCGGGCTGCGAGCGGTCTCGGGCCGATGTCCGCGCCGAGGCCACGCGGGTGGCCGAGTCGGGTTTTGTTGACGGTGCCGTGCACTACGTGGGCTGCGAACGCGCCTGCGGCCGTCCCGTCGCCGCCGAGGTATTGGTGGCCACCGTCGATGGGTACCAACTGCTGGGCAACGACCAAGACAAGTAAAGAGGTGTCGAACTGGTCAACGCAATTGCTCGGATCAATCCGTCTGGACTGAGCGCGGCTGCGCCCGCGGCAGCTCACCGCGAGCGCTGCCGTTCGGTTGCCCCTGGTGTGGCGTCACGCTCGGCCGCTGCGCGGCGCTGCGTCACCGTCGGACGTGCACGCACCGGTTTAGGACTCGATGCGGCAGTGTCCAGCGCAACGCGTGCGGCTGCCCGGGGGCGCTGCGCTGTCATGGAACCGGCTTGCTGAGCGGGCACGAGCAGGCCGAAGAGTGGCTTCTGCAATTGGGTTTGGACGCCGCTGACTAGAGCCTGGAACACGTCGCCGGGCACTTGTGCCCATTCCTGCGGGGTCAGCGGGCTGACCGACCCGAACGGTGTGGGCGTGGCCGAGGTCTTATACGTCCGGTCATAGGCCTGGTAGCCCACATACGTCGCGGGGTCGGTGGTGATGTCCTCGGGTGTCACCACATCCGAGTACCCGGTGTTGACCAGAATCTTCATCGCCGGTTGCAGCGCGTCGGCAAGAGGAGTGCCCAGAAGGTACGGGCTGCCAACGGCATTGAGTGCCGCGTTGACGATCAACGACGGCACCCGCAACGGCGTCAGGATCGGAAGTTGATTCGGCTCGAGAGTGAGATACCAGGCCTTGCCGTCGTTGACCGGAACCAGGGGCACCAGGCTGAGGACCTGGGCGACGTTGAAACCGACGTCGATCAGGCTGTCGCCCTTGACCTCAATGCCGTCGAACAAGTTGATGGGCACGGCAGCGTTGAGGGTATTGATCAGTGAGAACGGGTTGGCGATTTCCGGAAAGTCGCCGAACGGGTCGTAGGCCCAGGTGACGTCGATGGTGGTGGTGTTTAATGCGGTCTTGGTGTCGCCTGACGTGTACAGGCCGGCGGCTGGGATGACAGTGTCGATCCCGAGCAGTCCGCTCAGCCCGGGGAAGCGGGTGAGCAGTCCGCCGTTGGGCCGCAACGGGTTCTGCAGGAAGACCAGGGCCTGTTCGGTCTTGTTCGGCTTGTTGTTGGTCGATGGAGAAAACGGTATGTAGCCGGCCGGGGTGTTACCGTCGCGCACACTGGAGATCTCGGTCCGATAGGCGTCGATCAAGTTCAGGTTCGCCTCGCCCGAGGCGGCCAGAAGCGCATACCGATAGTTTGCATTGGAAAAGATGCTTGAGTTCTGCGGTTGCGGAATCGACGCCACGGTGTTGTAGAGATTAGGAGGGTCGGCCGCGGTGTTCTCCAGCGCGAGAATCAAATTCAGTTCGCCGACCACTGGGATGTCGCCGACGCTGATCGTGATGGTTTGCGGTGGCCCGGCGTTGTAGATCGAGACTCCGACGCCGGGGAAGGCATTGCCGACCACGTCAATGAGCGCGGCCAGCGTTCCGGCGGTATACGTCGGATCCCAGGTGATGTCGAGTGCACTGGCTGTCGGGAGGGTGGCAGGCGCCGCAAGACCGAGTGTCATCGCTGCGGCGGCGACTCCGGCGACGGTAGCCGTCTTTGCCCGCCGCAGCGTCGAACCCTGGGGGGTGGCCCGCTTAGCCAGTGAATCCGACATGACTGTGACTCCTCTTCGGGACCGGTGTGCCGAGTTCACGGGGTGCCGTTGCTTCCGTTGGTACCGGGGGTGCCCCCGTTGTTGCCCGCCTTGCCGCCGGCACCGCCGGCACCGCCACTGCCCAATGCACCGCCGTCGCCGCCGTTGCCGCCGTTGCCGCCGCTGACCGGCCCGGGCGCGACGGCCCAGGCATTGCCGCCGGTGCCGCCCTTGCCGCCATTGCCCGAGCTGCCTGTGGGCAGGGCACCCGAGGCGCCGGGGGTGGCACCCGTCCCGCCGGTACCGACCGGGCCGGGGGTGCCGCCGGCTCCGCCGTTGCCGCCGTTGCCGCCGTTGCCATTGTTCTGACCCGCGCCACCGGGGGTTGTTGCGTTGTAGCCGCCGGTGCCGTTGCCGCCGGTGCCACCCTTTCCGGCGGTGCCGCCGGTTCCACCGGTGCCGCCGTTGCCGTCGTCGCCGGAGCCCAGGGCCTTACCGCCGGGTCCACTCGTGCCGCCGGTGCCGCCTTGGCCGCCGGATGCACCGTTGCCGCCATTTCCGCCGTTGGGGTTTGTGCCATTGGTCAATAGGTAGCCGTTGCCGCCGTTGCCTCCGGAACCGCCGGTTCCGCCGGTGCCGCCGGTTCCGCCGGTTCCGCCGTTGCCGGACACGGTGCCACCGTCGCCGCCCACGCCGCCTGGGCCGCCGACGCCTCCGGTGCCGCCGGGCGTGCCGACGCCGCCGTTGGGGGTGGCATAGCCAGACCCGCCGGCACCGGCTGTTCCCGCGTTTCCAGCGGATCCGGTGCCGCCGGTGCCGCCGGTGCCGCCGGTGCCGGCAGCGCCGGCGTTGCCGCCGTTGCCGCCGCCGCTACCGTTCCCGCCACCGGTCCCGCCGTTGCCACCATTGCCCGCCGTCGTGCCGCCTTCACCGCCGTTGCCACCGGTTCCCGAGGTCACGCCGCCGTTGCCGCCGTTACCTCCGTTCCCGATCGAACCGCCGGTGCCGCCGTCACCGCCTCCGCCGGTCGCACCGCCCTTGCCGCCGTTGCCGCCGGTACCGGATGTCGAACCGCCACTGCCGCCGGTTCCACCGCGGCCGGCGCCGTCACCGTCACCGCCGTTTCCGCCATTGCCGATCGGTCCGCCGGGGCCCCCGTTACCGCCATTGCCGCCCGCGCGGCCGCTACCGCCATTGCCGCCGTTGCCCGACGCTCCGGTGGGCAAGGTGCCGTTTGCGCCGTTCTGGCCGCCGGTGCCGCCCTCGCCACCGCTGCCACCGAGTCCGCCGACGCCCGGCGTACCGATTGCGCCGCCCTCGCCGCCGTTGCCCCCGGGGGCGCTTGGGGTGCCTCTGCTGTTGCCGCCATTTCCGCCGGCACCAGCCACCCCGGCAGCGCCACCTTGGCCTCCATTGCCGCCTTGGCCGGCACCGAGTAACCCGCCCGATCCTGACGCACCGCCGTTACCACCGTCGCCGCCGGTACCGCTGACTCCACCGACGGCGCCGCTGCCGCCGATGCCGTTGCCGGACAGGAAGCTGTCGAAGGATGCGCCGTTTCCGCCCGATCCTCCGCCGCCGCCCGCGCCGCCGGAGCCACCGAGGCCGCCGGTGCCGCCTCGGCCGAACAGTGCGCTGCCCCGGCCGCCGTCACCACCGGCGCCACCATCGCCGCCGAGGCCCCCGGCGCCTCCGGGGTTTCCGGCCGAACCGCTTCCCGAGCCCGCTTTGCCGTTCTGGCCGACGACGCCGGGCGCACCGGCGCCGCCCAAGCCACCGGTCCCGCCATCGCCGATAAGTGCCATGGCGTCGGCGTCGCCACCGACGCCGCCAGTCCCGGCGATGCTGCCGGCGACCGTGGCGGCACCACCGGTTCCACCGGTGCCGCCGTTGCCGAAGAACTGTCCGCCGTTGCCGCCGGCACCGCCCGTGCCGGCGATGCTGCTGGCGACCGTGGCGGCACCGCCGGTCCCGCCCGACCCACCCGTCCCGACGAGACGGCCTCCGTCGCCTCCTCTACCGGACGCGCCCGAGGTGCTGCCGCCCGCGCCGCCGTCACCGCCCCGGCCGCCGGCACCCCACAGCGATGCCGAGTCGGAACCGTTCGCACCGGAACCCCCGGTCCCCTTGGCCGACGTGGCCGCCCCGCCGGACCCGCCGTCGCCGCCGGCGCCGAAAAGGAACCCGCTGGTACCCGCCGCGCCGCCGCTGCCGCCATCAGGGCCTGATCCACCGGACCCACCCGCGCCGCCGCTGCCGAACAGGCCCGTTGCGTTGCCGCCGACTCCGCCGGTGCCACCGTCGGTTTTGCCGCCGACGATGGCGTTTCCTCCGGTCCCACCGACCCCGCCGTTGCCGTACAGCGCGCTGCCGTTACCGCCATCGCCCGCGGTGCCGACCGCGCTGCCGCCGTTACCGCCGGCCCCGCCCCGGCCACCGGAACCCACCAATGTCGCTCCGTCGCCGCCGCCCGCACCCGTGCCGCCGACTCCGGAAAGGGAGGTCGCCGCGCCTCCAGATCCGCCGTCGCCGCCACCGCCGACGATCAGTGCGCTGCGACCTGCCGCACCGCCGTTGCCTCCGTTGACGCCCGATCCGCCTGATCCGCCTGCCCCACCGCTGCCGAATAAGGCCGAACTGGCGCCGCCGACGCCTCCGATACCGCCGTCGATCGTGCTCTTGGCGATCGCGCTGCCGCCCGATCCGCCGGCCCCGCCGTTGCCGTAGAGCCGTCCACCGGTGCCGCCGTCACCGGCGGCCCCGACCGCGCTACCACCATTGCCGCCGCCGCCACCGCGACCGCCGCTGCCCCACAGTGACGCAGCACCGGCCCCGTCAGCCCCCGCGCCGCCCGCGCCGGACGTGGAGGTCGCGGCGCCGCCCGATCCGCCCGCGCCACCGTCACCGAAAATCAACGCGCTGCTGCCCGCGGATCCGCCGGCCCCGCCGTTAACGCCGGATCCACCGGACCCGGCGGATCCGCCGCTACCCAGCAGCAATGCGGCATTGCCACCAGATCCGCCGGAGGTACCGCTGGCAGTGCTCTTGTCGACGCCATGTCCACCGGCCCCACCGGCCCCGCCGCTGCCGAAGAGTTGTCCGCCGGCGCCGCCGTTGCCCGCGGTGCCGACACCGCCGTTGCCGCCGCTGCCGGCGTTGCCGCCTCGGCCGCCATTGCCCCACAGCACTGCTCCGTCGGCACCATCGGTGCCGTTGCCACCGCGTCCTGTGGTGGAAGGGGACCGGCCGCCGTTGCCGCCGGCACCGCCGTTTCCGAAGAGCACTCCGCTCCTGCCGGCCACGCCGGCGTCCGCTCCATTTCCCGAGCCAAGGCAGGTATTGCCCTCCTGGAAGCAGCCTGCTCCGCCGTCACCGGCTGCTCCGCCGTCACCCCACAGGCGGGCACCGTCAGCACCAGTGCCGCCGCGCCCGCCGATGCCTGCTGCGGCCATACCAGCGCCGCCCGAACCGCCGGCACCACCGCCGCCGAACAACAACCCGGCGGTCCCTCCGTCGCCACCGTTCCCGCCGCTGGCACCCGCGCCGCCCAAGCCGCCAGCTCCGCCGCCCCACAGGGCGAAAGTGCCTGCGGCGCCTCCATTTCCGCCGCTTCCACCAATGGCGGTGGCTTCGCCGGTGCCGCCTGATCCGCCAGCACCGGCTTTGCCCCACACAGCCAGTGATCCGGAGGCTCCACCGTCGCCCCCGTCACCACCGCCTGCCCCGGTGTAGGTGCTCCAGCCCCCCGCACCGCCTCGACCGCCGTCACCGGCGAGCAGTCCGCCCCGGCCGCCCGTGCCGCCGTCGCCTCCGATGCCACTGTCCACCGCCTGGCCGCCGACACCGCCCAATCCGCCCCGGCCTGTGAAGAATCCGCCGTTGCCACCGTTGCCGCCCGCGCCGCCATTGATGCCGTTACCGCCGGTGCCGCCGTTACCGAACCATCCCGCAGCACCACCGTTGCCGCCATTGAAACCACCGCCGCCGTTACCGACCAGTCCCGCGTTGCCGCCGGTGCACGAACCTGTGGGGCACGTGGTGGCACCCCAGCTGAAGCCGTTGCCCCAGAGCAAGCCGGCATCGGGATGATCAGCGGTGCCATTGCCGATCAGCCGAATGGCCGGCGCTGCGATGGCTGCCGCGCGATCGTTTACGGCGGAGGAGTGTGCCAGCGCTGCCTTAACGCGCAGCGCGAATCCGGGGGAGTCCACCGGGGAGGTAGCCGCCGCACGTTGTGTCGCAGCGCGGGAGGTGGTTGCCGCGGCAGAAGCGCCGGCGGCGGAACGCGTCATCGGATCCCGCCGAACCGCCGGCTTACCGGCGGGAGTGGACCGTGCTGCCGTCGGCCGCGGCGGTCCGCTAGACACAGCCGAACTACTCGAGCCCGCGGCACCGGATGGCTCGGCGTTGGCGATCGCCGAGCCGACGACCGCGCCAATGCCAAGCACTACGGCCAGAGCACCGATCCGGCCGACATAGCGGGCGCCCTCCGCCGCCATGACCGTGTCGACCGAGGACGCGGGAACGTCCTTTGAAAACATGTGACCCTCCGCGCAGAAAATGACCGCCTTCTCTCCGATAGAAGCTAGTGGTGGTTTCCCCGTACCGGAATATGATTGGAGAAAACCATGGTCATGAACGACATACGAGCCCCCGCCGTAGGGTGATGGCGTGCTCGACTACACCCGCGATGCTGGCGAGATCTACCGGCAGTCCTTCGCGACGATCCGGGCCGAGGCGGACCTGAGCCGGTTCCCCGAGGACGTCTCGCGGGTGGTGGTGCGGTTGATCCACACCTGCGGCCAGGTCGACCTCACTGAGCACGTGGCCTTTACCCCTCCCGTGGTGGCCGCCACCCACGCTGCACTGGCGGCGGGAGCTCCGATCCTGTGCGACTCATCGATGGTGGCCGCCGGTATCACTGCGGCACGGTTACCCGCCGGCAATGAAGTGGTGTCGTTGGTCGCCGACCCGAGGGCGGCCGATCTGGCGCAACGCCGCGACACCACCCGCTCGGCGGCTGGCGTGGAATTGTGGGCTGACCGCATGGGCGGCGCGGTCCTGGCGATAGGCAATGCGCCCACCGCGCTGTTTCGGTTGCTCGAACTCATCGACGACGGCATGCCCGCGCCGGTCGCTGTCCTCGGCGGCCCAGTGGGATTCGTCGGGTCGGCCCAGTCCAAACAGGAACTGATCGACAATCCGCGCGGTATGGATTATCTGGTGGTCGAAGGCCGACGCGGCGGCAGCGCCATGGCGGCAGCGGCAGTCAACGCGATCGCGAGTACCCGCGAATGACAAGCGGCACCCTGTACGGCGTCGGCCTGGGCCCGGGTGACCCCGAACTGGTGACCGTGAAAGCCGCCCGCATCATCGGCACGGTCGACGTGGTCGCGTATCACAGTGCGCGCCATGGCAAGAGCATCGCCCGCGGTATCGCCGAGCAGTATCTGCGGCCCGGCCAGATCGAAGAACACCTCGTCTACCCGGTGACCACCGGGGATACCGACCACCCCGGCGGCTACGACGGTGCGATGACGGACTTCTACGCCGAGTCCGCCGATCGGATCGCCGCACATCTCGAGGCCGGCCGCGACGTCGCCCTGCTGGCCGAGGGCGACCCGCTGTTTTACAGCTCCTATATGCACATGCACACGCGTCTGGCAGCACGATTCGATGCAGTGATCGTGCCCGGCGTGACGTCGATGAGCGCGGCCTCGGCAGCGATCGGCACACCCCTGGCAACCGGTGACGAAGTCCTGTCGGTGTTGCCGGGCACCCTGCCGGTCAGCGAACTTGCCCGCCGCCTCGCCGATACCGACGCCGCTGTGATCATGAAACTGGGGCGCACGTATTCACAAGTGCGCGAAGCTCTTTCGCTGTCAGGTCGCCTCGATGAGGCGATCTACGTCGAGCGAGCCAGCGGCGATGGTCAGCGGGTCATGCCGGCCGCCGACGTCGATGAGAGCAATGTCCCGTACTTCTCGGTGGCCGTCATACCGGGTGACGGCCGCACCACCCGGCCCGTCCCACGCACCGGAACCGTGGCGGTCGTCGGACTCGGCCCGGGCATGAACGAATGGATGACGCCGCAAAGCCTGCGCGAGTTGGCCGCCGCCACCGACCTGATCGGCTATGGCCCGTATCTGGACCGGGTGCCGATCCGTCCTGGACAACGCCGCCACCCGTCCGATAACACCGACGAACCCCAGCGCGCCCGGTTGGCCTGCGAACTGGCCGAGCAAGGTCGCGCGGTGGCCGTCGTTTCCTCCGGTGACCCTGGGGTTTTCGCGATGGCGACCGCCGTACTCGAAGAGGCTAAGCAGTGGCCGACGGTCGCGGTGCGGGTGATTCCGGCGATGACCGCCGCACAGGCGGTAGCAAGCCGGGTGGGCGCGCCACTGGGTCATGACTATGCGGTGCTCTCACTGTCGGACCGGCTCAAGCCGTGGGAGGTCATCGCCGCGCGACTCACCGCGGCGGCCGCTGCGGATCTCGTGCTGGCGATCTACAACCCGGCGTCCAAGAGCCGCACCTGGCAGGTCGCCGCCATGCGGGATCTGCTGCTCGAACACCGCGACGCCGGAACACCGGTGGTGATCGGCCGGGACGTCTCCGGCCCCGGCGAATCGGTGAAGGTGGTTCGACTGGCCGAACTCGACTCGGCCGACGTCGACATGCGCTGTCTGCTGATCATCGGGTCGTCGCAGACCCAGTGGTACACCGCAGCAGCCGGCGACACCGTGTTCACACCCCGGCGTTACCCAGGCTGAACACCCAATCCACGGCTTCCTCCACCGAACTGACGGCCGGTACGCCGCCGGGCAGGGCCGGCCGCTGGATCAGCACTACGTCCACACCCAGCGCCCTTGCCGCGTCGAGTTTCGCCTCGGTTAATCTTCCCCCGCTGTTCTTGGTCACCAGCACCTCGATACCTCTACTGCGCAACAGTTCGCATTCGTCCTCGTAGTGGTACGGCCCGCGGGACAACACCAACTCGTGGTTCGGCGGCAGCGCCGCGACATCGGGTGCGGTGACCACCCGGATCAGAAACCAGGCGTCGCTGTCGGCGAAAGCAGCGACGCCAGAGCGCCCGGTGGTCAGGAAAACCCGCGAATAACCGTTGGCAGCAATGATTGCGGCGGCCTCCGTATCGGTGGCAACCACTGTCGCGCCCGCTGGATCCCAGGGCGGACGGTTGAGCACGACATAGGGCATGTCGAGTTCGGCGCAGGCGGTCGCGGCGTGCGCGGTGATGGTGGCGGCGAACGGGTGGGTGGCGTCGACGACCGCGGTGACGTCATTCTTGGTGAGCCAGGTGCGCAGGCCCTCGACGCCGCCGAAGCCACCGATGCGGACCGGGCCGACCGGCAAAGCCGGGTTGGGTACCCGTCCTGCCAGCGAGCTGATGATGTCGAGACCCGGGTGCAGCCGATCAGCCAGTGCGCGGGCCTCGGCAGTGCCACCAAGGAGCAGCACCCGCATCAGTGCCGATCTCCGCGCGACCGGCCGGCCGAGTACAGGTAACTGTCGGTGAATCCCTCGGCCGCAAGCACATCACCGACGATGATCACCGCGGTGCGAGTGATCGCGGCCGCGTGAATCTGGCCGGCAATATCGGCGAGTGTGCCGCGGAGCACGACCTGCTGAGGCCAACTCGCGAATGCGACGACCGCGGCGGGGGTGTCCGGGCAGTAACCCCCAGCCAGCAGTTGCGGCACGATCGCGTCGATACGGTGGGCGGCCAGGTGGATCACGAGGGTGGCCCCGTGGGCCGCAAGCGTTGTCAGGTCCTC
>Ga0315283_10004631_pt1 | contig 12006 bp, 7 predicted proteins | sample YL17G09_0_MG_FD_204541 | JGI IMG/M metagenome (GOLD analysis project Ga0315283, IMG submission 204541) | Sediment microbial communities from Yellowstone Lake, YNP, Wyoming, USA - YL17G09_0 | ecosystem: Environmental > Aquatic > Freshwater > Lake > Sediment | place: USA: Wyoming | collected...
AAGTCAAACTTCGGGGACAGGCCCGATTCAAATCCCCCCTCGCCCCCCTTTTCTAAAGGGGGGATGGAATGATTATCCGTCCGTAAATCTGGGACAGTCCCCCTCAGGGAAGGGTCTATCTTGACGTTTTTATCCCCAAAGACCTCTAAAATCTTTTCAAGTAAGCCATTTGTATATGGAAAACTCCAATGTTTTTCTACAGGATGCCATTTTCGTCCCTCAATGGTCTTAATCTTTGTAACGATGGATAGATCATAAGAGAAGGAAACCACTATCCTTCCGAATAGATCTTTTGTGATAGTCGTCTCTGCCACGGTGTTGCCCCTCAAGGAAAGACTCTTTTTATCAGCTTATCTAACTCTTTACTTCTTTAGTAAACTCCTCAGAAAGTCTGATAAGTTGTGTTTTCTTTTTTATACAAGCCTATTAAATTTTGGGAAGGATGTCAATAAAAATTGGGCAGTATGTCAACTCAGTATTTCGAGAGAATATCCCCTCTCTTTTAATCCCCTTTCGATCTCACGAATATAGTCTGAACCACGTGTCTCCAGGACTAAGATCACCTTTGAGAATCCGATGGGAATATCCTTCGCTGCCCTTTCATGGATGATGTGAAGGATGTTGGCGTTCTGTTGAGCGACAAGGTTTGAGAGTTTTGCCAGAGCCCCCGGCAGATCTCTCAAAAAGACTCCAAAACGAACGAGCCTTCCTGTTTGGGTGTTGCGCCAATTCAATCTCTTCCCAGAGTTTCACCTTATTGAACCCCCTTCTTTAATAGACTAATCCGGGGCATTCCTGAAACAGGATGTTGATCCACCCATACCTCGCAGCCATACACTTGTTCGATATTCTTCTGAGTAATGACCTCTTCAGGAATCCCAATTTTGTAAATCTTCCCTTTCTGGAGAAGGAGGAGTCGATCACAGAATTCGGAGGCGATGTTCATATCATGAGAGGCCATGATGATGGTCAGACCCTTCTCTCGATTTAGAGTGAGGATGAGATTCAGAAAGTCGATCTGGTGATGGATGTCTAAGTTGGCGGTGGGTTCATCGAGAAGAATGACCTCCGGTTCCTGAGCCAAGGCCCTGGCGATGAAGACCCTCTTCCTTTCTCCACCCGAGAGTTCATCGATAGGCCTTTCAGCAAACGGGAGAATTTCTGTCCACTCCATTGCCTTTTTTGCAATCTCCAGATCCTTCTCCCTTTCAAACATCAGATGTCCAAGATAGGGAGACCTGCCCGTCAGAACGATTTCCATCACGCTGAAAGGAAAGAGAAGATGGGTCTCCTGAGCGACCACAGCAACCTTCTTGGCAATATCCGTCCGACCCATTCTCTTTAAAGGCACATGTTCGAAAAGAATCTCTCCCTGCTGGGGAGAAAGAAGGCGATAAAGAATCTTCAGGAGGGTCGTCTTTCCGGAGCCATTGGGACCGATCAGTCCAATGAATTCCCCTTTCCCGGCTTGGAAAGAAATATCCTGAAGCACCCATTCTTCGTGATAACGGAAGGAGATTGATTGGACTTCGATCATAATGTTTTCACCACCTTTCTCGTTTTTAAGAGATAGATGAAGAAGGGCCCTCCAAAGGTGGCGGTGATCACACCGACCGGTAACTCAATCGGTGCAAGAAGCGTTCTGGCGAGCGTATCAGAGGCGATGAGAAAAGAGGCACCGACTAATGCTGAAGAGGGAATGAGGAGACGATGATCGGGTCCAAAGATAAGCCGAACCGAATGGGGGACGATCAGCCCTACGAAACCGATCAGACCGCAGACCGACACCGAGGCAGCCGTGAGCAGAGAGGCGGAGAGATAGGAGATCAGTCTCAAATTCTCCACATTCACTCCTAATTGCAGCGCATCCTCTTCTCCGGAAAGAATCAGATTGAGCTGGCGAGCGCGGGAGTAAAGAAAGAGGAAGCTCAATAAGATATAAGGGAAGATGATACGGATAGTCTGATAGTTGGAAAAACTGAAGTCTCCCATCAACCAGAAGATGATGGTATGAAGTTCCTCCTTCTGAGAGACTGAGATGAAAAACATGATGAGGGCAGAGAGAAAGGATCCGATGATGACACCTGCCAACAAGAGGGTATTGGGGTGGATCTTTCCCTCCTGCCTTCCAAAATAGAAGACAGCGAGGATAGTCAGGAGGGCCCCCATGAAGGAGGCCAGAGGAAGACCAAATGAGAGGGTGCTTAATCCCATCAGTATGGCGACGATCGCCCCCACCGCTGCCCCACTGGAGACTCCAAGGATATACGGATCGGCCAGAGGATTCTTCAGGAGAGCCTGAAAGATGGCTCCTGAGACGGAAAGCCCTGCTCCCACCAGGCCTGCCAATAAGGCCCTGGGAAATCGGAGGGAGAGAATGATCGCCTGCTCTGTTTCTGTCCCTCCTCCCTTCAAACCCAGAATGGATTGGAGGAGGATGGTGATCGAACGAGAGGGCCTAACCTTCACACTTCCCACTGTGACGGAGGAAAGGATGACAAGGATTAAAAGTAAGCAGAGGAGGATTGAGACGATGATGACTCTTTTGAGCGTAACAATCTTCATAAAATCTCATTGCAAATTGAAAAGCTAAACAAAAATATTTGCAACACTTTAGCTCTTTGAAAAACCCTAAATTAACCCCGGATCCGATAGGCGGGACATTCTTGTCCCGCCAAGACGGGGTTAGAAAACCCCGTCTATCGGGATGAAAAGAAAAACTCTTTTCAAAAGGCTAAATTGATACAAATATTTGAAATTTCCATAAAATATCCCCTCCCCCTTCGACGGGGGAGCGTAACGGTGGGGGTGGACAAAACCAACATTTAGTCAACATTTAGCCCCCCCTCCCCTTCACCCTGTTAGATAAGGTTGTCTATTCAACCTTGTTATTCAAGAGATCTCCTATCTAACAGGGTGAATCCCCTCCCGCGGTGGGGAGGGGAGTTTCTTACTTTAGATTTTAAAAAGTGTTAGAGATAAATTCTCAGACTTCCTCGTGTAAGAATCTACGCCTCGTCCGGGACTTCGCCTGGAAGAGGTGGCCCCTTCGGGGCAATTGTTTTCCAGGTAGCCGCAACCTTCAGGTTGCGTTTCGGAGTAAGTTCTAATCCCGAGCCACATGCGCAGGCTAAAGCCTGCGGCTACCAATTGGCCGTTAATAAATGTCGACAATTTTTTGTCGATGTTGATTCACTAAGCGACTAATTTTACCCCTCACCCCATCCCTCTCCCCAGAGGGGAGAGGGGAGGGTGAGGGGGCTATTTTTTGAATCGTTCAGGATGAAGGACTCTCGCAATCTCCTCCAATCCATCGATAATTCTCGGCGACGGCCGATCGATCAGATCAGAGTCGATCAAGTGAATACGACCATTTCTTACCGCAGGAATCATCTTCCAACGAGACCATTCCTGAAGCAACCTTTGATAATCTCCCTTGGGATTCATCGAGCTGATGAGGATCACCTCTGGAGATCTTTTCAAAATCTCCTCCTTTCCTAATCGAGGGTACATCTTTTTCTCATTTCGCGCTATATTTTCGCCGCCGGCCAGATCGATGAGGTTGTCTCCGAAGCTTCCTTGCCCCACGGTGACGATGGGGACCTCTCCGATCTGGAGAAATACCTTGGGGCGAGGAAGGCTCTGGGTCCGTTCGATCACTCTCTGCCTCCGTCTCTTCATCTCCTGAATGATCGCCTCAGCCTCTTTTTCTCGATTGACCACCCTACCGAGATGATCAATGCTCTGGAGGATACCATCGAAATTCTTTGGGAAGATCACATAGGTCGGAAACCCCAATTTCTCCAAACGTTCCACCATATCCCGTGTATTTCCAGCCCCGGTGGCAATGACAAGGTCAGGTTTGAGAAAGACGATCTTCTCGAAATCGAGGTTAATGTAACTTCCAACCTGGATCTTCCTCCTGGCCTTTTCAGGAAAGTTGCAATGGATGGAGACGCCCACGATCTCCCTGTCGAGACCCAGCCTGAAGAGAACTTCAGTGATGTTGGGGGCTAAGGAGATAATCTTTTTCGGAGGAAAAGGGACAGCCACTTTCCTTCCCACTTCATCCACAAATTTTAAAGTAGCACTATGCGACAACGACGGCCACAGAGAGACGAATAGCGACAGGATCAAAAAAAATCTCGGGGGCTTCATTTTCATTGAAGTTGAAATTTGATCGGAATGTTGACCCAACAGGGGATTGATCCATTCTCTTTATTGGCGGGAATGAATTTCCATTGTTTTACTGTGGAGAGGGCTGATCGATCGAGTATTTCATGACCAGAGGAGCGTTTCACCTCGATCTGTCCTACCCATCCATTGGCGAGGACTTCCACTCTCAAAACGACTTCGCCCTCCATTCCCTTTCTCCGAGCTTCTTCAGGATAAGGAGGCTTGGGATTTTCACCATATCTCGGATAACCCCCAGCAACCCCTCCAGTAGAGGGGAAAAGTTTGCCAAAAACTCCTGCCCCCTTACGAGAACCTCCTCCACGGGAATCTCCCTGCCCCGAACCCGTTCCTGGCCCTAATCCACTTCCTGAGCCTCCTCCGCTGGAACCTCCTTGTCCCAACCCTGTTCCTTCCCAGGAGACTCTCCAGTGGAACCCTCCTCTTCCCGCCCCTGATCCATTTCCAGAGCCTCCCTCGGGAGAACCTCCTTGTCTAATCCCCACCCCTTCTCCTGAGGCGGTATCAGAAATGTTGTTGCCTTGCAACACTCCGGGAAGGGATGAGATAGATAGACCCTCTTCTTTCTTAAGGTTGAATGTTTTTTCCAATGCTACATCCGCAGCTACGTTAGCGGGCTCTTTTACCCCGTTAGAAATAATGCCCCGCTGCTCTGCAGCGGGGTTAGATTTTAGAATAATTCCGGCGGGGTTTAATGCCCCGCTGGAATTTCTAACGGGGTTTACTATTTTTTCTTCCTCTTGAGGAGGAAAAATCACTTTTGGCTCTTCGACAGGAATATCTCTCGCTACAGCCTGGACAGGAAGAAGAATGGGCGACTCAAACTCTTTCTCTTTTTTAGGATCAGGCTCCCTCTCTTTTTGCTCCTGGATGGACTGCCTTTTTTCCGGTCTCTGTATCGGGTTCTTCACAGAAAGAGGAGAAACAAATTTAGGAGTGGATTTCTTTTCCTCCTCCAATGTATGAAGGGTTACTTTGACATGACGGATGGCAGTTTGACGGACCTTAGTATCTGAGAATAAGATGGAAGCAGTGAAAATGAGAAGAAGATGGAGTCCTAATGAGATCGACGCAGAGACCCTCAGATTCCAGTTTTCCATGACATTTGAAGTTAGTTTTTTCATCGCCTGAAAAATAAAAAACCCAGCCTTCAGAAGAAAGACTGGGTTTTTTTCTACGCCACCCTTCACAGCCCTCCACCGAAGACCTATTGTGAAGCGCATTCAGGCGGGTTTTCTGGCTTACGGATCATCCTACTGTGGCCTGAAGTCTTCCTGTACTTCAGGCCTCCCTGCCCCTTCCCATCCTTTGACCCTTCAACATGGTCAGGGCTCAGGATAGTGGATCTGGCAAGTTTCGTCCCCGATTACAGCGGCGTGGCCGTCCCCGACTCTCACGGGGTTCCCCTTTAGGTTTTCAGCCACCTGAACACGGATCAATTTTTATTAATTCATATCATAATTTCTCTGCGTATGTCAAATTGATTTGTCACCTGGTGGAAAATTGACAATCCATTAAAATTATAGTATTTTTAACAACCTAAAGAGGTTACGAAATAGGCGGGATGCAGTCTTTTCTTTTAGTGTTATTGGGAGAAGAATTTACGTTTCCCCCTCACCCCCACTCTCTCCCGTCAGAGACTGTGTCGCAATTGGATGGAAGGATCGAGAGCCTGGAGCAGACAATCGGGCTTCGAAAACTTTAGAATGCGCTCGTTTAACCTTATGGGCAATGATCCTTGTATCTGGAATCGCAATCTTTTCATGAAATTTAAGCCTCTGAATCTGACCGCTCAAAGGTTGCGCTCTAAAGCTTTCTCACCCGCCTGTCTGTTCCATAACCGCCTTGAATGTGGTCCAATCGCGTTTTTTACAGCCACACCCCTGATTGCGACACGGTCTCCCAGGGGAGAGAGGATTCTGTCGCGGGACAAGGGGAGAGTGAGCGGGATGGTGGTCAATTGAAAGAGCTTCTTTCATTCGTTTCAAAACCTGTTAGGTATCTTGGCCAGGAGATCAATTCGATAAGAAAAGATCCCGCTCAGGTGAAATTAAAATTCTGTCTCGCCTTCCCAGATGTCTATGAAGTAGGAATGTCCCACCTTGGAATTCAAATCCTTTATCACATTCTTAACAGCAAGGAAGGGGTTGCCTGTGAAAGAGCCTTTGCTCCATGGGTAGACATGGAGAGGATCTTAAGGGAAAAAGAGATTCCCCTTTCTTCCCTTGAATCCTCCACTCCCCTCCTTCAATTTGATATATTGGGTTTCTCCCTCCAATATGAACTCTGCTTCACCAATGTCCTCAATATGCTTGACCTCTGCCATATTCCATTCTTTTCTAAAGAGAGAGATGACCGATTCCCTCTCATTATCGCTGGAGGTCCTTCAGCCTTCAATCCAGCACCGGTGGCCGATTTTTTCGATGCGATTGTCATCGGGGATGGGGAAGAGGTGATCATCGAGATTTGCGATCTCGCACTTCAATGGAAAGAAGCGAAGGGAAGGAAGGAGGATCTTTTAAAATCTCTTTCTCACCTGGAAGGGGTCTACATCCCCAGTTTCCACACCGATGGTGAAAAGGTTCGTAAAAGGATGGTCTCTGACCTCGATAGAACTCCCTTTCCCATCTGTCCGATCGTCCCTTACATGAGAGTGGTTCACGACCGTTTAAATGTTGAGATTGCCAGGGGCTGTAAAAGGGGATGCCGTTTCTGTGAGGCCGGGTTCATCCACAGGCCTTACCGAGAGAGAAGTTCAGAGGTGATTGAGGAAATTCTCAATGCCTCATTGGAACGAACGGGTTACGAAGAGGTCTCCCTACTCTCTCTGAGTGCAGGGGACTACTCCTCCATCGGACCTCTCCTCTCCAATCTGATGGACCGATTCGAATCGAAAAGGGTTGCGGTCTCTTTTCCTTCCTTGAGGATCGAGAGCGTGGTGGGATATCTGGCAGAGGAGGTGAAACGGGTCAGAAAAACGGGATTCACCATTGCACCGGAAGCTGGAACTGATCGGTTGCGAAGGGTCATCAACAAAGAGATGGATGAAAGGGTCCTCTTCCAAGGGCTCACGGATCTCTTTTCAAAGGGCTGGAAGAATGTCAAGCTCTATTTCATGATGGGACTTCCCACTGAAAAGGAAGAGGACTTAAAGGGGATCATCGACCTCTCCAGAAAGATCTCTTCATTAGGAGAGAGGCAGAAGATCCATCCCAACATCAACGTCAGTATTTCCACCTTCGTCCCCAAACCCCACACCCCCTTCCAATGGGAGTCGCAAATCCCATTAGAGGAGATGAAAGAGAAACTCCATTTCTTGAAGGATGAAATAAAGGGAAACCGAATCCGTTTTAAATGGCAGGATCCCCATCTGAGTTTCTTGGAGGGAATTTTTTCAACAGGGGATCGAGATCTTTCCCAGGTTTTGGTCAAGGCACATCGGCTGGGATGCCGATTCGATGGCTGGAGTGACCAGTTCTCTTTCGCCCGATGGAAAGAAGCCTTTGAGAAGGCAGGGGTAGAGATGGACCTCTATACCAGAAAGAAAGGATTCAAAGAGACCTTTCCTTGGTCATTCGTCGAGACAGGAATCGACTCTACATTCCTTTGGGAGGAGTTCCAGAAAGGCCTGAAAGAAGAAGTCAGTGCTCCGTGTAGTGGAGGAGATTGTCATCGCTGTGGGATATGCAATGGGAAAACCGTCAGGGTGAGAGAAAGCCATTTAAATGAAACTCTCCGTTCACCGGCCGAGGCTTGCGGGCAAAGTCATCCTCTCAAAAATGCCAGCCTTCCTTCTCGCCGACAAGGCGCAGCATCAAGCCCACTTTCTCGCGAAATCGGACGGTCAGAAAGGAGAGAAATCCGAAAGAAAGGGATCAAGAAAAAAATCCGCTTGAGATTCACAAAGAAGGGAGATGTCCGGTTCATCAGTCATCTCGAACTTGCCCATCTCTTCTATCGTGCCTCAAAAAGGGCTGGACTTCCCCTTTGTCACTCTGAAGGTTTTCACCCGATGCCCCGGATCATCTTCGCCACAGCCCTACCAGTGGGAGTAGAGAGTTTGATGGAGATCGTCGATATGGAATTGGAGGGTAGAATCACCCCCCTTGAGGTGATGGAAAGACTCAATCTAATGCTTCCCCGGGGGATTGAGATCATTGAGACTGAGGAGGTTCCCCTTTCCTCCCCTCCATCCTTTCTGCTCCATCGGTCGGTCTATTGGATTCCATTGGATCATCTTATATCAAAAGAAGAAGTCATCACAAGGCTCAACCGAGCTTTGGAAAAAAGAGAGCTTCACCTTCATCAGGAACGAAAGGGAAAAAAGAGGACTGTGGAGATTCGCTCTCTGATCAATAAGATGGAAGTTAAGGAGAGAATGGAAAGATCAGGGGAAGCCTTCAATTGGGGGGTGGAACTAATCCTTCAAGAGGGAATGGGAAGGACGGCAAAACCTTCGGAGATCATCGGAGCCATATTGGGTTTGGAAGGGGAGACTCTTGCCCAATGTAAAGTTGTTAAGATGGAATAAAGTAATGTCAAATGTCAAATGTGAAAGCTCAATTCTTAAAATAGAGGTTAAGGCAGAGGTTGAGGTTAAGGTTACAAGAGTAAAGTTCTAAACCTTAGCCTAAACCTTAACCTTAGTCTGAACTTTGGCATTCTTTTGACATTTGCCTGCCTGCCGAAGCCTCGGCGCAGGCGGGGATTTTGACATTTGAACTTTCGTAATACTTTAGCGCTTTGAAAATCCCTCCCTGCCTCCCTTTTCCAAAGGGAGGAGATATTAGCTTCCCCCTTTGAAAAAGGGGGATAGAGGGGGATTTTATAGTGATTCTTCTAATTTTTTTGGCTTTTGAAATTCATTTCTCAAAAGGCTAAACTGATACGAACTTTCAATCTTTGGATTGAGACTTTGTAGGGGTGGGTTATGGCGAATGAGTTGATCATCAATGTGAAGCAACAGGAGACAAGGGTGGCCCTCTTAGAGGAGAGGGTCCTTGCAGAACTTTATATCGAGCGCACCAAGGGTCGGGGTATCATGGGGAATATCTATAAAGGGAAGGTCGTGAAGGTGCTGCCAGGGATGCAGGCCGCCTTTGTTGACATTGGTTTGGAGAAGGCCGCTTTCCTTTATGTCTCCGATGTTTACGGGGGGATGGAAGATTATGAGGAGATGGGTTACCAGGGGGAGGAGATACCCTTCTATTTCAATCCATCTTCACAGATCGAAGATCTGCTCTCCGAAGGTCAGGAAATATTGGTTCAGGTCTCAAAAGAACCCCTCGGCACGAAAGGAACTCGAATCACCTCCCATATCACGCTGCCCGGCAGGTATCTCGTCCTCATGCCTACCGTTGATCACGTAGGTGTCTCGAGGAGGATTAGGGATGAGAAGGAACGCAGGAGACTCAGGGAGATCGTCCAGACGATGAAACCCCCTGCGAGTGGCTTCATTGTTCGGACGGCAAGTGAGGGGTCAGAGCCCGATGAGATTCGAAATGATATGGAGTTTCTCCTCCATCTCTGGAATAACATACAGAAGAAAAAAGAAAGTTCAACTGCCCCCTCTCTCATCCACAGCGACCTGACCATGGTTCTCCGGGTCATTCGTGACATCCTCTCCCCTCAAGTTAACCGGATCGTCATCGACTCCAGGGAAGAATATGAGAATATCATCTCTTTCATTAACACCTATATGCCCAAGCAAAAATATGAGATCACCCTTTATGAGAAGGAAGAGCCGATTTTTGATTCTTATGGAATTGAGATGGAAATCGACAAAATCTTGGGCAGGAAGGTCTGGCTCAAATCCGGGGGGTATATTGTGATCGATATGAGCGAGGCTCTCGTGGCCGTCGATGTGAACACCGGCAGGTACGTCGGAAAGAGGAATGTGGCCGATACGATTTTCAAAACCAACCTGGAGGCGGCGAAGGAGATCGCCTACCAGTTAAGGCTTCGGAATATCGGGGGGATTATCATTATCGATTTCATCGATATGGAAAGAGAGGGGGACCGAGAAAAGGTTTATCAGGCTCTGGAGGAAGCCATCAAAAAGGATCGACAGAAGATGAATATCTTTAAAATCTCAGAACTGGGCCTGGTGGAGATGACGCGAAAGCGAACACGGGAGAACATCTCCAGAGTTCTGGGCGAACCCTGCCCTTATTGTGAGGGGGCTGGTCTGGTCAAATCGAAAACCACCGTCTGCTATGAGATTTTCCGGGAGATTGAGAGGACTTCTTCTGAACTGGGAGGCCACAACATCATGGTGGAAGTCAACGCAGAGGTGGCCGATCTTCTCTATGAAGAGGAGAGGGCGGGAGTGGAGGAATTGGAGAAAAAACTGAGGAAGAAGATCGTGATCAAAGGAAAGCCCGGATTCCATCAAGAACAATTCAACATCATCGAAATTTGATCTTTTATCGTATTTTTGATAGATTAGAACATCCTTGAATTTCTTTTTCACCCCTCTCCCCTTGCGGGAGAGGGCTTCGTCCTGAGCTCAGCCGAACGGCGGGGGTGAGGGGTGGTCTCTCAGAACAATTTATTTAAGACGAAGCCTATTCTCCAAAAGAATGGGCTTTTTTGTTTTTCGCCCCTCACGACTTACACTTTACGATTGAGAACTTACGCTATGCTCTTTGCGCTTTGCAGTATGTGGGCTTTGGCTTGAGGAGCGTACTCCAGAGTAACTGAAGGGTGAAGGTGGATGAGTGAAAAAATCCTTAAACCAGGTCAAATTCTGACTGGTGCACTCTTTAATGAGCCAATGAGGGTGGAGACAGTCCGCCCAAATGGTCCTGATACATGGATCGTTGGGTTGGTCGGTACAAGGTCCGAACGATTCCGTGGTGTTACCCTCACTTTACGAGATATTGAGACGTTAAGCATCTTTGACGTTACACCAACTTACGACGGTGATGGCCAACTCCTTCGACTCGGACTCCAGGCTTACTCGCTTGGCATTGCATATGAATTCGATCCATACTTTGGACTCTCCATCTCCCGTGTGGATCCTCTTCCTCATCAGCTCGAGGCTGTTTATGACTATCTCCTTAAAGTTGCCCGTGTCCGTTTCCTACTTGCCGATGATGCAGGAGCTGGAAAGACCATCATGGCAGGACTTCTCATCCGTGAGCTGAAACTGAGGGGACTTGCTGAACGTATTTTAATTGTCTGTCCAGCAAACCTCACATTTCAATGGCAACGGGAGATTAAAGAGAAGTTTGACGAGAAGTTTGAGGTTTTAAAAGGAGGCGATATTCGGGACCAGTTCGGTATAAACCAGTGGATGGAGAAAAAGCATGTTATTACCTCCCTCGATCTTGCGAAGCGGTCGGATATCCTGCCAGGACTTCGTCAGGTCTGTTGGGACCTTACGATCGTTGATGAGGCTCATCGGATGTCCGCCTCCGACCCAGAGCACAAAACTTTACGCTACCGTTTGGGTGAATTGATTCGTGACACAAGTGACCACCTGCTCCTCCTCACGGCAACTCCTCACAAGGGGGATCCGATTAATTTCAGCTTCTTCTTACAACTTCTCGATCAAGACGCCTATGCCGATGTTCGTTCTATTAGAGAGGCAATGGATCGCCGAAGAGCTCCTTTTTATCTTCGACGCACAAAGGAAGCCATGGTCTACTTCCCAGAACGTCAATCTGATGGGACCTGGGTAGCGAAAAAGATTTTCACCAAACGTATTACTCATACCATTGATTTCCAGATCGATGGCGCTGAATTCGAACTCTATCGGGATGTGACTCGCTTCGTGAAGCAACAGAGCACTAAAGCAGCCGCTCAGGG
>Ga0315283_10004640_pt1 | contig 11994 bp, 11 predicted proteins | sample YL17G09_0_MG_FD_204541 | JGI IMG/M metagenome (GOLD analysis project Ga0315283, IMG submission 204541) | Sediment microbial communities from Yellowstone Lake, YNP, Wyoming, USA - YL17G09_0 | ecosystem: Environmental > Aquatic > Freshwater > Lake > Sediment | place: USA: Wyoming | collected...
CGCTTAAAAATGCCGATATAATTATCGCAATTATTGATGGTGCTGATGCAGATTCGGGAACAGCGTGGGAGATGGGGTATGCATACGCACACGGTAAACAGGTAATTGCCTTACGAACAGATTTCCGCAGATCCGGCGGTCATGAAAAAGTGAATCTCATGCTAGAGGAATCGGCAACTGTGGTGAATAGTACAATCCATCTCCTCGATGCCATCAAATCACCCAGCATTGTGAAAAATGATTCATAATAATTCGAGAAAAAACAGCATCCCTTTTGGAATTTGAATAAATTAAAGGATATTAATGAGAATTTCGAAAAACACCGATAGTACTTTATCGTAGTACAGACGGTAGCAAGTATGGAAAGTCTACTTGATTTTGCGTTACAGGAACGATATAGACGAGTAAGCGAGCTTGGGGATAAAGTAGCAGAGTTTGATATATTAATCGAGTGGGAACGGTTTCGACCGCTGATCGGAGATTTGTATACCAATACAACCAACCAGGGAGGAAGACCGAACTTCGATGAGATCCTGATGGTCAAGTTACCCGTTCTCCAGTCGATGTATGGGGGATCCGATCCTGAGCTTGAACGACTGGCGAATGACCGGATATCGTTTCTGAAATTTCTTGGCTTTCCCGAAAAGATCCCGGATCAATCTACGATTTGGTATTTTCGGGAACGACTCATTAAGCACAAGAAACTTGATCTGATCTGGGAGGAACTCCGTCGTCAGGAGAATGTCCTGGGACTGAAGATTAAAAAAGGTACGATCCAGGATGCTACCTTCATCACGGCTGATCCGGGCCATGCCCCGTCTGATAAGTCCCGTGGAGACCAGGCAAGAACACGAAGAAGCAAAGAGGGAACCTGGACAAAAAAGAATTCCAAGTCATATTTCGGTTTTAAGGTTCATTCCAAAGAAGACTGCGACTATGGTTTGATCTGGGAAATTCAGACCTCAACGGCATCACTCCATGACAGCCAGATTGACCTCTCAAAAAAAGGCGAAATTGTATGCCGGGACAAGGGATATTTCGGCGTTAAACCTCTCGGGTTCGATGCAACAATGAAACGGGGTGTATGGAATCATCCCATTGGCATCTGGGATAAACTGAGAAACAAACGGATCTCAAGAAAACGATCTCCCGGCGAAAGACCATACGCCGTTATCAAGACTGTTTTCAAATCGGCTCATACCATGGTTACGACTATTGCAAGAGTGCATGCTAAAATGATCTTTGCTGCAATGAGTTTCAACATCAGCCTTATCCGTACCTTCAAACATCGGGGAGTTATTTAGCGGATGCTGTCTCGTTTGAAAAAAATCGGGAGAATTTACGGGAGAATATCCCAGATTTCTTGGAAAATTTCAAGTGAATACGCTTGAGTGCATTATTACACTCAATTCACTTACGTTATTCGAAATGCTCTAATGAATAACAATTAAAATGGAATAAACTATATGAGCATATTTATGATATAGTACCTGATAGCAATGCCAAAGAAACGCGACGATCGGGCAAAAGAAAAAAGAAGAAGGCCGGATCAAGACTTTAATCTTGATGGCGACTATATCTCACCTATCCGATCATATCATGATCTCTCCTTTGAAAATTGTAAGTCACTTATAGTTCACAGCCGGTATGCACAAGTCCTGATATCTTTAACGATCGTCGGTTTTATACTGCGTTTTTATAATCTGGGTTATAACTCCCTCTGGCTTGATGAAGCAGCGACATATTCGTTTGCTAAATTATCCTTTATTGAGATTTGGGGGATTACTGTGGGAGGAGAATATAATCCCCCGCTATTCCATTGGGTGGAGCATTTCATGCTCTTTTTTGGAAATACTGAAGTAATATTGCGATTTATTCCGGCAATGCTAGGAATTCTGACAATTCCGCTTTTTTATTTGATTGGAAAAGAATTCTTAGATCGAAATACAGGCCTTCTTGCAGCTGCGCTTCTCACTTTTTCGCCATTTCATCTCTTTTATTCACAGGATGCCAGAGCGTATTCGATGGTGCTCTTTTTTATTTCTCTCGCCTTGTATTGTTATTTGCTGGCATTTCGTTCAAATGATAAAAAATTCTGGGCACTTTTTGGTCTTTTCTCCGCACTTGCATTCTGGACACACTTTTATTCATTGATTATTACAGGGACCTTGATACTTTTTGCCATTATCATCAATGCCGAAAAAATCAGGCGAAACGTCAAAGAATTAATTCCCATCCTTATTTCTCTAGCAACCTTTGTTATCTTCTGTCTCCCTTTGTTAATTGTTACTGTACAGCTATTTTTCGTCAGAACGCGCGCTCCGCCAACATATGGTATTCAGGGTTTTGGCATAATTATTGAATCAATCCAACAATTTTTTGGGTATAATTTATATTCTGCACTCATTTTTTCAATATTATTGATAATTGGACTCATTCAGATTTTTAAGATAGATAAAATAAAATTTTTCCTCTTTGTCAGTATAATCATTGTTTCATTTTTAGCAAGCTGGGGACTATCCTATAAAATGCCAATGATACCCCGGTATCTAATATTCATGCTGCCGATTTTTTATATTGGTGTTGCAGCAGGATTCCGGCCGATATATTCGGCCATCAATAATCGTTGGCTTATTTACCTTTTTATTGCAGCTATAATTCTCATTGGCACTCCATTCATGATTACGTATTATTCCGGCTTTTCAAAGGAGGATTGGAGAGGATTTTCCAAGAGCATTGAAAGTATGACAAGAGATGGTGATCTTGTCATATTAGCTCCGGGTTATATCTCTCTTCCTTTTGACTATTATTATTCAAACACAACGGATAAAACCATTGAATTTGGCGCAAATACAAAAAACGATCTGGAAAAAATATCATCTTCGAAGGGTAATTCAAGTGTATTCATTATCCTCACATCGGATATTTTTGCAGCGGACCCCGGTGGCGGATCCCTCCAATATTTAAAAGAAAATGCAAAATTTACAGGACAGAACTCGGGAATTAATCTCTTTATTATTGATTAATTTATTTTAATTTTTTATGTACGATCTCACCGTCCTTATAGAAACATTCAGTCATGATGCAGGGATAGAAAATGTAGTAAACGCTATCGAATCCGAAATAAAAAACAAAAATCTCCTTGGTGAAATAATTATATATTTTAATACATTATCGAACAAATCCTGTGATGAACCTATTAATCTAAAAACAAATTCAAAAAATTTTACAATCCTGTTTCCCCGGGATAACAAACAGTATCAGAATTTGCTAGCTTATGGAGTTCGAAATGCAAAATCTGATAATTTAATTTTTTATGATGTTCGATATTCTTTTTCACCGGCAATAATACCTGCATTGTTTTATGAATTAGATTCCGGAAAGGATCTTGTTATTGGAAAACGAAATTTTAAGAATATTAAAGATGATCTCCAAACAAAAAATCGCAATTATGGTATATTAATTGAAAATAATCTCGTGAGATTATTATTTCCAAAAATTTGTGATCCCACAAGTGATATATTCGCAATTAAAAAAGATCTCATTAGCAGGAGGTCGTTAAACAATCCAAAAAAAAATATTCTCCTTGAGATCTTGGCTAAAGAAAACTGGAAAGAAGTGAAAGAGATCTCATTAGATCCCTACTTAACAGCAGACCATTTGTATGTATCACAGCGTTTTTCATTCGTTCAGTATGTTTTTCAGCTCGTATCAATTTTCTTATTCTCGATTCAACATCGGGACCTTGAAGGGTGGAAAGAGATTAGAAATGTGATAAAATTTGGAATAGTCGGCATTACGGGAATTATCGTTAATACGGGTGTTTTATATATTTTAAGTGGAATTTTCAATATTTTTTATCCGATTTCTAGTTTTGTTGCAATTGAATTATCGATAATCAATAACTTTGTATGGAATGACATTTGGACATTTGCAAACGAAAAAAACCGGAAAATTTCTAGTGTAACACACCGGTTCCTTTCCTATCAGATTGTTTCGATCGGTGGGATGTTGATAAATATATGCGTGCTGATCTTTTTAACTGAGATATTGGGAATCTATTATCTGATTTCAAACTTAATCGGAATTTTTGTCGCTTTCAGCTGGAATTTTTTAGTGAACAGAATGACTACCTGGAGAATAAAAACATCCCGTTAGTTTTCAAGGACCAGATTGGATCGATAGTGTATTCTGAAATTCAGTGTTTCGCTTTAAAAATCAGATTTTGCTCCCAGAAAAATCTTCCAGGCTTTAAAAATATTGTGACTCTCTCTTTTAATTACATTGAAGTAGAGGACATGAAACCATTGTTTAAGATAATCCGTAATAATACTCATCTTCATCTTGCTTGAACCTCTTTCACGATCAATAAAGGTAATAGGTATCTCTTTCACTTTAGACCATTTTCCCTTGCCTAAAATTTCAAAGCCCATCCGGAAGCCCCGTGGAGTCAAATTTGTTCCATTAATGATCTTTTTATTTAATGCAAAAAAACCACTTCCCGAATCTTTTACCGGGGGGATAAGGAGTCGACCAAGCAAAGCTGCACCGAATGAAAGCGCCCTTCTTATGACAGGCCAGTGGATAACCGCACCACCAGCGATATAACGACTGCCAATGACCATATCGAATCCTTCATCTTTCAGCAAATTGTAAAACAGTGGGATCTTTTCGGGGGGATGAGAAAAATCACAGTCGATGCATTGAATTAACTCAGATTGTGCATTGAGCATCCCCTCATACAAGGATTGTGAAAGCCCTGGATTTTTTGTTCTTATAATGATGATCAAGTTACTCAGACGGGATTGCAAACCCTTAATTGAAGGTATCGTTCCATCAGAAGAGTTATCATCAACAACAAGAATTTCTTCAATGATATTGTGACCTTTGCAGATGGCATCAACCGTGACTATCATTCTTTCAATGTTCTCCTCTTCATTAAATGTGGGAATTATCACGGTCAGATCAAAGTGCATTCAGTTCACCAGTGTATCATGGGATGTTATGATCAAAGGGATTGATCGAGGAACTATAAACAGGGTTCCCTATTCTCTCATCAGAATATATGGCTCGGTTTGTATAAAATCTCTTATTTCTAAACATCCTATGGATAAATATGTCCAATCTCCTCGTCGCTGTCCTTTCTCCCCCCGATTATGCCAAAGATCTGGGAAAGAAAGGCGCGACCATCGATATTACTTTCTATAATCTGAAAAAAGGGGATGCAACTGTCACCTTCATTGAGCCGACACGGTATCCGGAAAAATTATCATCGCTTTTTTATGCGGTATCGGCTGGGGGGTTTGTAATTAACATGGGAATCCTATACTTGCTGACAAGTGTTGGTGGGGTGTATTATCTCCTCTCGAACATCATCGGGATACTTGTGGGGTTCGGGTGGAATTTCATGGTGAACCGGCGTATGACCTGTACAAGGAATTAGGACCTCTGCAGAAAACAGAATTGACACGCTTGGCGAATCTGATAGAACCGATACTTACAAAACACCTTAAGCGTGAATAATCATTCAGGACAACTGGAATGACGAAAAAGAATAAGAGTAAGGGTAAGGACTTGGGAAAGAAAGGCAGATTGGGAGGGGAACCCCTGGAGTTCCTCTCGGTCAGATTTGAAAATATCAATGCAGAGATCGTGAAACGCCATCTCATCTTATTGATCATTGCGTCCCTTCTAACGAAATTTTTCGTACTTTTTGCCACGAAAACAATATTTCATTCATTCATTGATTATTTCGATTTTGGTTTCTATCTCGAACATGCGATTATGATCGTGCAGGGTCAGTTACCCTACATCAGTTACAATTTCGATTACCCACTGTTGATATTTGTCCCAATTCTTATTGCACTAATACCGGCACTATTCTTTCAGAATGCCCTTGCATTTGTTTATACTTTCCAAATTCTCATGGTTCTTTGTGACCTGATCACAATTGTTTGCATCTATTTCATAGCTCTGAGATTTTACAACGAAAGAACTGCTTTTCTTGCAGGACTTATTTATGCAACAGCATTCGCCACTGCGTATTTCGTGCTGACCAAATATGATGCGTTCCCAACCAGCCTACTAATGCTTGGAGTCTTTTTCACAGTCTACGGTATGAATACAAAGAGCTATTTATCAACCGGCATTGGCTTCTTTGCTAAGATCTTCCCAGCCATTGCATTTCCTTTCTTTATCCTCCATAATTCCAAAAAAACCTCGCTAAAGGATGAGATTATCACTGCCTTAAAAGTGATGATCCCGCTCTTAGTAATCCTCCTCCTGCCAGTTCTTGTGATCCGGCCTGAGGCAATCAGGACCTATCTATTTGCAACTGGGGCAACCGTCGGTGTTTACGCAAACACCGCGACCTATACTTTATACTCTTGGTTGAATGGGATCGGGCAGTTCGGGATCTTACCAGATGGCGTCTCTATTATGATGTATGGAATGCTGGGAATCATTATTCTGTATCTCCTTTATACCTCCTATGTCGATACAGAGAAAAGGCCTGTCACCCTCCTGAAAACACTCCTCTGTGCTTTCATTGCGGTTATCTTTTTCACAAAGTTCCATAGCCCCCAGTATACCGTTTGGTTTACTCCGTTCCTATGCCTACTTGTAGCCGATGACCTGTTCAAGGTAATCCTCTTCTATATTGTGCAGGCCCTCGCCTACATAGAATTCCCCCTGATGTTCGGTAGCTTCTATACAAATCTCGAATACACGAACCCGGTGAGATCTTATGGTTGGTACCTGACACTTCTCTTCTTCACGCTTCAGTATCTTGTCCTCCTGATACTTGTATTTGCAATTATCCGCAAGAAGGATGAGCAGTTCAAGACGGTTCAATAAAAAAATTCATAACAATTATTTTTTTCCGGTACATATCTCAAAACAGTGAAAAAACAATGCTATGCCGAGTGATGATATCAATAATTCGATCGCCGGCCTTCCCATCACCGAACGGGTTTTTCCATGAGCGCGACTTGTCCATCATTATTTCAGCTGCATTAACAATTGACTGGGGATCAACACCCGCGATAACAATTGCTCCCACATCGATCGTTTCCGGACGCTCAGTGGAGTCTCGTATCGTAACACAGGGTACTTTGAGAATGCAGGTCTCTTCCTGAACTCCTCCGGAATCGGTCAAAGCCAGGCGGGCATTCGATTCAAGCTGAATAAACTCCAGAAAACTCCGCGGCTTAATCATCTTGAGTCCCCTCATTTTTAATCCGAAAGATTTAATCATTTTTTCAGTGCGAGGGTGAACCGGGAATACGAGCGGCAACCCGGAGGACTCGTGAATACGGGCAAGTCCTTCAAGAATTCCTTTAAATCTTTTCTTATTATCAACGTTTTCCTGACGATGGAGCGTGACAAGGAGATAGCCATCAGCAGCAAGCCCGAGCTCATGGACTACATCTGATCTGTCTCTTGAGAGTGTCAGATTTTCGAAAACAGCATCGACTATCGTATTACCGGTAACAGAAATCTTCCGCTTGGGAATACCCTCTTTCAGGAGATTTTTCTTGGCAACATCCGTTGGTGCAAAAAGGTAGTCTGACAGATGGTCTGCAACAACACGGTTTACTTCTTCCGGCATGGTCCGATCGAAGCTGCGCAATCCTGCCTCCACATGCCCCACATCTATAGGCAAGCAACGGTTCCCCCGCACGTAACATTTGGATGCAGCAAGGGTTCCTGCAAGAATGGTATTGGTATCTCCCTGAACGAGCACGACATCGGGTTTTTTTTCAGCGAGTATCTTCTCGATCCCCGTCATTATCTTTCCAGTCTGCTCTGCAGGGCTTTTTGATCCTACATCGAGATTGAAGTCAGGTGCAGAAAGTCCGAGATCTTCAAAAAAAACCCGATCCATCTCGTACGAATAATGTTGACCGGTATGGAGAATAAAAAAATTCACACCGTTTCTCTCACACGATCTTAGAATCGGGGACATCTGATAATCTCAGGACGGGGCCAAGAATAATCGCAATCATGTTAATTGGTATGTTAATAATCCTCAATACAGGACAGTGTAGAATTGGGGAAAAAATCTAACTGTCCAATCTGATTCTCAATTTCACGAGTAAATGAGATTATACCCAGTCCTTGTGGAGGTATTTGGTCTTGATAATTTTATACAGGAGAAGAATATAATTTTTTATCTCTTTTAAGAAATTGATCTTTGATACCCCATATTTTCTTTTTAATAGGGGAACAGGGACTTCCACAACGTTTTTCCCACTTATGATGAGTTTTGATATGATCTCTGCATTGATCTCATAATTGCTGCTTGTAATGTCCATCTCGTTTAAGACACTCCGTTTATATAGGCGGAATATTGGGCTGACACAGCTAATTTGGCTCCCAAGAAGAAGACGGTAAAGAAAATTTACCGATTTACTCATCAACAATCTGAATGGGGTGACCTCTTCCATGAGTCCTTTTTCGAGATACGGGGAGCCGGAAATACAATCTGCATACGTTTCCCGGTATTTTTGGATGAGGATTGAAATATCGACAGGCCTGAAGGTAAGATCGGCATCCATGGTTATGACAAGGTTACCGTTGCATGAGGTAAGACCGGTTTTTATGGCATTGCCCATCCCCCGGTTTTTTTCATGCTTGAGTATTTGAATGTCCAGCCGGTTACCAGTTATCTGATTCAGTCTCTCAACCGTATCATCGCGACTTCCGTCATCAACAAAAATAAATTCAAATTTTTCGTCAAATTTTTTTCCTATATCATCAATAATTGGAAATAGGTCTTTATTGTAGTGGATAACATTGTCCCGTTCGTTATACAGAGGGACGATAATTGAAATCATTATCTGCTCCATAGGATCTTTACCAAGAAACCTTAAAAACCTCGTGTCTTGTCGCTCTTGTCTTTATGAGATCGAACCGATATCAAATTACTAGTTCATAAAGGGCATATATCATCCAGCATAATATGTTCACCATTCAGATGTGAGCGTTTTCATGGGAGAAGATATCTGGGAAAAAGTCTGGACAAAAAACCTGATTACCAGTGATTACAGCCTTAAATATCTTGAATTCATGCGGGATATTGAAAAAGATCTTGCCGCAGGTTCGAAGGTCATTGAGGCTGGTTGCGGAACAGGTCAGACTCTCGCCCTGTTATCAGAACGACACGAAACCCATGGACTTGACATTTCATGGGCCGCTCTGAAACTGACTCGGAATAGTTGTAATAATTCAGTTCTGGGGAGTATTTTCACCATCCCCTTTAAGGACAATTCTTTTGATCTGGTGTATAATTCAGGAGTAATCGAACATTTCACGGATCCGGAGAATGTCGTTGCCATAAAAGAGATGGCACGGATAACAAAACCGTCCGGAAAGGTCATTATTATTGTCCCAAATACGCTTTGCCTGTGGTATAAAGTAGGCAAATTTGTCGCTGTTATGACGAAGAATTTTGAATTCGGGTATGAAGAGGATTACTCCCCACGCAGTATCGAGAATGCTACAAGACGGGCAGGCTTAATCATAGAAAAAACATTTGGACTTCAGGTTCTGCCACCCTTGGCAACGAATGATCGGGAAGTCCTGCCCCTTACATTGAGAAAAAGAATCGGGTTGATTGAGCAGGCTTTTCCAAAAAAACAATATTATGCCTACACCGTAGGTGTGATTGCACGGAAAAGCGGGTGATATTTACTTCAGATCTTCGGGAATCTCAATGGGATACCTGAAATATACACCAACACCGATGAGTGCGATAAGCCAATAGCTCATAAATAGGTACAGTAAGGAGTATGCAATAGCCTGTACTGCCGAGATGCTTTTTAAGCCGAAGAGAAAGATAAGAGCCACATCGCGGGTTCCGATACCGGAAATACTGATCGGAAGCAGGTCAAGCAGGCTGATAATGGGGATAACAAGAACAAAAAAGAATATCCCGACATCTATACTTATCGAAAGCGCCAGCAGGTAACCATAGATGAAGGTGGGAATCCAGGATATTATTCCAACAAGGATACTGGAGTAGAAACGATGACGATCATAGTAAAATGCGAATAATCCTGTGAAAAAATCGTTATAATAAAGAGAGATTTTGCTTTTGTAGTGTTGTGGTACAAAAAGATTGAAAAATGGTTTAAGCAGTGCAGATAGAACCGATTTATTGAGCAGAATATAGATGCCTACAAAAACGCCCGCTATGAGAAGAACCAGAGTGCTCACTGAAATGATTTCCCTATGGTAGAAAACGGAAAATCCGTATATGCCGACCATTGCTATAGAAACAAGCATCACAATGTCGATCAACCGATCGATGACAACTGTTGCAAGTGACTTCCCAAGCCCGCACCGGTCATCCTTTATATAAAATACCTTGATAAAATCGCCCAGCTTTCCCGGAGTGATGGTGGAAAAAGAAAAACCCACAAAAAATGCCTTTACACTCTCTAATAAGGTAAAATCAGTTTTTACTGAATTTACTATGATCTTCCATTTGAGGGATTTCAAAATGATTGTGGCACAATTTACTAGCAGGGCCAGAAAAAGAAGCAGGACATTTGTCTTTGCTAAAATATCGACAAGTGCACCGAGATTTATCCGGGAAAGGATGATGAGAAAAAGCACGATGCCAAGCAGACTTAAAATTTTTATTTTTCCCTTCATTTGCTCTTACATCAGTCTTCCGAAGAGTAATTAGTTTTTATGATATGTAAAAACGGCTCTGTTGAAACCCTAAGCATCCGGAAGAGCTAAGAACAAGTTGCTCCTGTAAAGGTTATGGGAAACACAAACAAGGAGCACTACTTCTTCTCAGATCAAAAGTATATTTGTTTTCTGACATCGTGCCAGAATGCAATTCGGCTGACTGGGGTACCAGAATATTCCTCACGATATTCGAGAAAGGATTTCAATCAGCACCAATTGCTCACGTTACTTTTATTCAAAGAATATCTCGGAGCCCGCTATCGGGATTTTGTAAACCTTATTGAGATAATGGATATTGTCCAGGAACAATTACATCTTAACGAGATCCCTCATTATTCCACTCTCTGTAAATTTTCAAAACGGATTCCTGCGTCAGCCCTAAACCGGTTATTCCAAAAAGCATGTTCGTTCATGTCAGAATGGAACAACTCTTCGTCAGTTGTTGCAACTGACTCATCGTGTTTCACACCAGATTCTGCCAGTACCTATTACTCGATGAGAACCGGGAAGACCCGTCACGATTATCTCAAAACGATAATCTCCGTGGATACAACCTATAAATCCCTCTTATCGTTTAATATCACAAATAGTCGCTGCCACGACTCACGAATTGCCCCGATTATTCTCCGGGCGTCACATCTGGTGAGAAAATCACCCTGTTATGTCATGGATAAAGCGTATGATTCTGAACGTATTCATCAATTGATCCACGAGGATTTGAAATCTCAATCAATGATTCCCATCCGTGACTTGCATGCTTCGTATGTTTCCGGCAAATACCGACAAATCATGGCGAGTTCGTTCGACTTCAAAATTTATCGCCGTAGTAATATGGCTGAAACGGTTTTCTCGATATTGAAAAGATTGTTTGGGGAGACTCTTTTCTCACGTTCTCACCGACAGCAAGTGAAAGAAATTAAATTGAAATGTATCATTTTTTCTATCGATCGTTTCCTCAAAAACCAACGAGTCTGCAATGTGTTATGAGGATTTCAACAGAGCCGTAAAAACAATTAAATCCCTCCTTTTATGACCCTAAATCCTAATACTTATCACTGATATAGTATTCAGACATGTCCAACCTTACCGTGGCTATCCTCGCTCCCCCTGACTATGCCAAAGATCTGGGAAAAAAAGGAACAACAAGCGATATTACTTTCTATAATCTGAAAAAAGGGGATGCAACCGTCACCTTCATTGAACCGACAAGGTACCCGGAAAAATTATCATCGCTGTTTTATGCGGTATCCATTGCGGATCGTGTGGTTCTGGTAGTTGATGAAATCAACGCTA
>Ga0315283_10004643_pt1 | contig 11992 bp, 8 predicted proteins | sample YL17G09_0_MG_FD_204541 | JGI IMG/M metagenome (GOLD analysis project Ga0315283, IMG submission 204541) | Sediment microbial communities from Yellowstone Lake, YNP, Wyoming, USA - YL17G09_0 | ecosystem: Environmental > Aquatic > Freshwater > Lake > Sediment | place: USA: Wyoming | collected...
GCGGCGTGGGTATTGCCGAAGTTTATCCGGTATCCCGGGCATTTAAAGAAGCGGGAAATCGGGTTATCGGTATAATCGGAGCTCGCACCAAAGAATTAATTATCTCAGAAAAGGAAATGAAAGAAATTTGCGATGAATTATTTGTCACTACCGACGATGGCTCCTATGCCCGAAGAGGATTGGTCACCGATACTTTAAAAGAACTTTTAGAAGTAATAGAGAAATCCACGCATACTAAATATCCGGATTTGGTTTATGCAATTGGGCCTGTCCCCATGATGAAGGCAGTGGCGGATTTAACCCGGGATTACCAGATTAAGACCATAGCCAGCCTTAATCCGATAATGGTGGATGCAACCGGCATGTGCGGTTCTTGCCGTTGTACGGTTGAAGGAAAGACAGTATTTGGCTGTGTGGACGGTCCTGACTTTGATGCCCATAAGATTGATTTTGAAGAATTAAAATTAAGGCTGCAACTATTCAAAGAACAAGAGGGTATGTTAAAAAAACATGCTTAGCCAAAATAAGACAATATCGGAAAAGTTAAATTCTCAGTGCATGTTTGTGTATTTTTCCCAACTGATGGATAAATCTGTCATTGATAGTCAAGGCGAGTTGGTTGGTAGATTATACGATATTATAGTGAAACCGACCGAGGTTTACCCTGCTTCAGCAAATTTAATTATCAGAAAAGGGTTCCCTAACAGAAAATATGCCGTAGTCAGCTGGCATGATATTTTGGAAAGAGATGAGAAAGAAATCCGATTAAAAATTGATAAACCGAAGATTGTTTTTAGCGAGAGGCACGATAATAAAGAAGAGCTGACCTTGCGCCGGGATATTTTAGACCAGCAGGTCGTGGATACCTATAACCATAAGGTAATTCGAGTCAACGATATTCATATGCTTGCAGTTGATCACTCCTTAATGATCGCCCATGTCGATATCAGCCTCAAAGGATTAATCCGGCGCCTGGGCTTTGAAAAAATTGTTGATTTTTTAGTCAGACTAACCAACAGGAATGCGGATTATTTAAAAACCGAACATTTAATCTCCTGGAAACATATCCAGCCGCTATCTATTAATCCCGTGAGCATGACTATTAAGGTTAATGTCCCAGAGAAGCAGCTTAGCAGCATACCCGCTGCTGACTTAGGCGAAATATTTCTGGATTTAAATATAAAAAACCAGATTGTCCTGTTTAAGGCCTTGGATCTAAACAGCAAGGCGAAGATCTTTATGAATATCGACTTTAAAACCCAAAGTTCTTTGATTGAAGAACTGGAGCCTAAAGAAGTGGTAGAAATCTTAAATAGCATTCCTTCAGACGAAGCCACCGACTTCTTGGAGAAATTACCCGGGGATTTAACGGATAAATATTTAAGCCTCATGGAAAACAAGCAATCTAAGAAATTATCCCAACTTCTGGGTTACTCCAGCGATTCTGCGGGAGGATTGATGACTGCAGAATATATATCCTTTATCAAAGGCACAACGGTAGAATCAGCATTAAGGCAGATTAAGGAAAGACCCTACAAGAGCGAGCAGCCGCAGTTCGTTTATATCGTTGATGAAAATAATCATCTTGTTGGCTCAACAAATTTCAGGCGCTTGCTTTTAGCTAACCCGCAGGATATCATAGAAAATGCCGCTTTTCCCAGAACCTTTTTTGTGCATTTAAATAGCAGCGTTAAGGAAGTGGCATACCTAATGGATAAGTATAAATATTACGCTATCCCGGTAATTGACGAAAACAGCGTCTTGCAGGGCATTATTACCGTCGATGATATTTTGAGCCAGTTAATTTCTATTGCCTGGCGCAGGTTAAAAAAGATTAAGGTTAAACCTAAATAATGAGAACTAAGCTAAGAAGATTCTGGAAAAACACGCTTATATTCCTTGCGGTAATGGGGCCGGGGATCATTACGGCCAATGTGGATAATGATGCAGGCGGGATTACGACTTATTCCGTGGCCGGCGCCCACTTTGGATATTCGCTGATTTGGTCTTTTATTCCCATCATTATTGCCCTGGTAATAATCCAAGAGATGTGCAGCCGTATGGCGGTAGTAACCGGGAAAGGCCTGGCAGATTTAATCCGGGAGGAATTTGGAGTAAGGGTTACTTTTTACGCGATGATTGTCTTAATATTCTCCAATATCTTTAACACTATATCGGAATTTGCTGGCATAGCTGCAAGTTCCGAATTATTTGGGGTAAGCAAATACATCGTGGTGCCGCTTTGCGCTATTTTCGTCTGGTGGCTCATCGTGAAAGGGACCTATAAATCCGTAGAAAAAGTATTTTTGCTGGCCTGCGTTTTCTATGTCTGCTATATCATTTCCGGATTCTTAACCAAACCCAACTGGAATGAGGTCCTAAAGAGTTCCGTAAATCCTGTTTTTAAGTTTAATAAAGCCTACCTTCTTATGCTGATGGGCGTTATCGGGACAACTATCGCTCCGTGGATGCAATTTTATCAACAGGCTTCAGTAGTAGAAAAGAATATTAAATTAAAAAATTACAAATATAGCAAGCTTGATGTGATTATTGGTGCCTTTATAGTGAATATTGTGGCTATATTTATCGTGATTGTCTGCGCCGATACCTTATTTAAAAATGGGATAAGAATAGAAACCGCTAAAGACGCAGCGTTGGCCTTAAAACCTTTAGCCGGAAGATACTGTTTTTATCTCTTTGCCTTTGGCTTACTTAATGCCTCGGTATTCTCTGCCTGTATATTGCCTTTGTCAACAGCGTATTCGGTCTGCGAAGGCATGGGCTGGGAAGTGGGGGTAAATCGGCGTTTTCGCCAGGCTCCGCAATTTTATATCCTCTACAGCGCAATAATTATAATTGGCGCGGTTGTAATATTACTTCCGAGAGTTAAACTTATTCCGATTATGCTCCTTTCTCAGGCAACTAATGGTTTACTTTTGCCGTTTGTTTTAATCTTTATGCTGCTCCTGGTAAATAATAAGCGCCTGATGGGTAAATATACGAATTCCAAGACCTATAATCTATTTGCCATATTAACCGTCGTAGGAATGATTGGCCTTTCTGTTGCGCTTTTCTTTACCCTTTTTATTAAATAGCATGCGCCAAAAAGTTAAACAACAACTTATTTCAGAACGGATTAAAAATTTTTTCGAAGTTGCCTTGGGTTTTTCTGAAAAAGAAGCAGGGGAAGAGGCAAAGCGCTGCCTACAATGCAAGGAACCACTCTGCATCAAAGGCTGCCCGGTAGAAATTGACATCCCGGCTTTTATAAAACTGATAAAAGAAGGCAAGCGCAAAGAGGCATTGCAGAAGATAAAAGAGAAAAATAACCTTCCTGCTGTCTGCGGCCGAGTCTGCCCCCAGGAAGACCAGTGCGAAACTGTCTGCGTCCTGAGTAAGAAAAAAATACCGATAAATATAGGAGCGCTGGAGAGATTTGCGGCGGATTTTGAATTAGCTCATAGCTCGGAGCTCATAGCTCATAGTAAAAACTTAAGAGCCAAGAGCCAAGAGCTAAGAGCTAAGGTTGCGGTAGTTGGAAGCGGTCCAGCAGGATTAACCTGCGCTGCGGACTTAGCAAAAATGGGCTATCAAGTGACTCTTTTTGAATCTTTACATATAGCAGGCGGAGTTTTATCTTACGGTATCCCTGAATTCAGATTGCCTAAAAAAATAGTGCAAAATGAAGTGGAATATATAAAATCTCTCGGCGTAGACATTAAAACAGATGTGCTTATCGGCAATACCTTTAGCCTCAAAGATTTGTTTCGGGACGGCTTTAAGGCAGTATTTGTCGCCGTCGGTGCAGGCCTGCCGCAATTTTTAGGGATTCCCGGCGAAAATTTAAATCGGGTCTATTCTGCTAACGAGTTTTTAACCCGCGTGAACCTGATGAAGGCTTACAAATTTCCTGAATCTGCCACTCCTATTAACATAGGTAAGAAAGTTGCGGTTATCGGCGGCGGAAATGTTGCCTTAGATTGCGCTAGGATTGCGCTCAGATTGGATAAAGAAGTAACCCTCGTTTACCGCCGAAGTGAAAAAGAGATGCCGGCAAGGATAGAAGAAGTGCGGAATGCCTTGGATGAAGGTATAATTTTTAAACTCCTGACTCAACCCGTAAAAATAATCGGTGATGAACCCCGCCCTTCATTCAATGCTGAATTATATATGGATGAAGGGCGGGGTGAAAAAGGTTTGGTCAAAGGCCTGGAATGTATTAAAATGGAATTAGGCGAGCCTGACGATTCGGGCAGAAGAAGGCCTATGCCAATTAAAGGTTCTAATTTTATTATAGATGTAGACACGGTAATCGTAGCTATTGGCCAAAGCCCCAATCCCTTATTACCTAAGGTTACGCCTGGGCTGAAAACTAACCCTGATGGAACAATTCTCGTAGATAAAAATTTTATGGCCTCTATACCGGGAGTTTTTGCGGGAGGAGACATTATTACAGGTGCGGATACGGTAATTTCAGCGATGGGGGCGGGCAAAAAAGCTGCCCACTCAATATCCAATTATATTATTCAGGGACGTCTTTAAACCCAATCGAGGGACGTCTTTCAATCCAATCCCTGCCTGCCGGCAGGCAGGGGAAGGGTGTCCCCAAAAGAACAGAAGACGAGAAATGGGGACAGGCTTAGCTTTGGCTGAAGGAACGTCCCTGGGAGGAGAGAGGGATGGAACAAGGAAAGGTTGCAGTAAAAGATATCTTATCTTTAAAGAATAAACGTAAGATTACCATGCTTACAGCTTACGATTATCCATTGGCATCGCTCATTGATAAAGCCGGCATAGATATAATTTTGGTGGGGGACTCCGTGGCAAATGTGGTTTTAGGCCTAGACTCAACCACCAAAGTAGGCATGACGGAAATGATCCACCATGCCAAGGCAGTTACTCGGGCAGTAAAACATGCCTTAGTAGTTGGCGATATGCCTTATGATTCATACCAGGCCTTGCCTGACGGCAGGCAGGTAAACCCAGATGAATCGGTTAAAAACGCAAAAAGATTTATTGAAGAGGCGAAGTGCGACAGCGTAAAGTTAGAGTGGTTTGACAGGTGCTTAGAGGTAACCAAAGAAATCATTGAATCCGGGATTGCGGTGATGGGCCATATTGGTCTGACTCCCCAGACAGCCGACAAATTAGGCGGGTTTAAGGTGCAGGGAAAGGATGCCGAGGCAGCCAAACGCTTAATCGAACAGGCGCAAGCCTTAGAAAAATTAGGATGCTTTTCAATCGTCCTGGAATGCGTGCCGGATAAAATCGCCAAAATTATTACTAAAGAATTAAAAATTCCCACTATCGGCATCGGCGCCGGAATAGACTGCGACGGCCAGGTTTTAGTCACTCACGACCTGCTCGGCCTTTTTGAGCGCTTTACCCCCAAGTTTGTGAAAAAATATATAAATCTATCGCCATTAATCAGCAAGGCAATAGAAGAATATAAAAATGAGGTTATGGAAGGGAAATTTCCTACTGCAGAACATAGTTTCACCATAAAAGAAGAGGAATTAAGGAAATTGGGTTAAATATCTTGACAATTAAAGCAATTTAGATAAAAATAGGGGATTATGGCTGATTTAATGGAAAAAATAGTTGCGCTATGCAAACGCCGCGGCTTTATCTTTCAATCCTCTGAGATTTACGGCGGGCTTGCTAATACCTGGGACTACGGCCCTTACGGCGTAGAACTGAAAAATAACGTCAAACGTAGCTGGTGGAAATCAGTAGTCTATGAGCGCGACGATATCTTTGGGATGGACGCAGCAATACTTATGCATCCAAAAGTCTGGGAAGCATCCGGGCATTTGAAGAGTTTTAAAGATCCTTTCATAAAATGTCCTGTCTGCTCACAATTCTTTAGACTTGATACGATTTGGGATGAAATTTGGAATAGCCCTTGGTTTATCTCGCTGAGAGAAACGATGAGGGGGGATAAGGATAGCTCATATTTATTACACTGGGCTAAAACGGAAGGAAAGAAGTTAGCTCCTAACTTAAGTCTTGTTAAAGAGCCAGAGGTAACTATTTCTTGGATTGCTGATTTACATCATAAATTTGGTGGCGTAGAGTTTGATTTTAAGACTTATATAGGCAGAATAGCTTGTTCTCGTGATGGCATAGCACGGACTCCATGTCCGAATTGCGGAAATCCTTTACCTGAAGAACCTATGGCAGCAAATCTGATGTTAGAAACTTTATTTGGTCCGGTAAAGGAGACCGCTCAAAAAATATATTTACGACCTGAGACTGCCCAGGGCATGTTTGTAAATTTCATTAATATTCTTGACTCAAAACACCCCAAGCTTCCTTTTGGCCTGGCGCAAATCGGCAAGGCCTTCCGCAATGAAATCACTCCGGGAAACTTCATTTTCAGAACGCGTGAATTCGAACAGATGGAGATAGAATATTTTGTCACGCCTGCTGAGGCAGATATAAAATTAGAAGAGTGGATAGACTATCGCTTTAACTGGTACCTCAACCTGGGTATAAATAAAGACGGGTTGAGGAAACGGCCGCACTCAAAAGATGAGCTTGCGCATTACGCCAAAGCCTGCATGGATATTGAATATAACTTTCCTTTTGGATGGAGCGAATTAGAAGGCATTGCCAACCGCACTGACTTTGACTTAAAACAACACGCCAAAACGAGCGGTAAAGATTTAGAATATTTTGACGATGCCAAAAAAGAAAAATTCTATCCCTATATCATTGAACCTTCGGGTGGAGTGGATAGGAGCGTCTTGGCATTTTTAGTTGATGCTTATTTTGAAGAAAAGGTCAAAGACGACCTGCGCGTGGTTTTAAAATTGCACAGAGATCTTGCACCTACTAAGGTGGCGGTGCTGCCGCTTTTAAGAAATAGGCCGGAAATTGTGGAGCTGGCAAAAAAAATCGCTCTTGACCTGAAAAAGTCGTTTATTACTGTCTATGACGATACCGGCGCTATCGGTAAGCTTTATCGCCGGCAGGATGAAGTAGGAACCCTGTATTGCGTAACCGTGGATGTCCAGTCTCTAGAAGATAAGCAGGTTACGGTCCGGGATAGAGATACAATGTTGCAGGAACGCCTCGGTATAGATAAATTAAAAGAATACCTAGTAACGAAACTAATAAGTTAAGGAAAGTGAGGGTTTTAAAGGAAATGGCAAAAAAATTCGTTTACTTCTTTGGCGGCGGCAAGGCAGACGGAAATGAGGGTATGAAAAATCTGCTCGGCGGTAAGGGAGCAAATCTCGCAGAGATGGCAGGGCATAAAGATTTAAGGCTTCCTGTTCCTCCGGGGTTCACCATTACCACCGAGGTTTGCATATATTATTATAAAAATAGAAAAACCTATCCTAAGGGCTTAAAAGAAGAGGCTGCCCAAGCCATGAAGAGAGTGGAAACCTTAATGGATAGAAAATTCGGCGACCCGGATAATCCTCTTTTAGTTTCAGTTCGTTCAGGCGCGCGCCGCTCCATGCCGGGAATGATGGAAACAGTATTAAATGTCGGGCTAACCCAAAAAACCATACCCGGCTTAATCAAACAGGGCGGCGGCAATAGCCGTTTTGTCTATGATGCTTACCGCAGATTAATCATGATGTATTCTGACGTAGTGATGGAAAAGGCTGCCGGTATTGAGCCTAAGGACGATGAATCTGGAATCCGTAAACAATTAGAAAAGATTATGGGCCAGATGAAAAATGAAAAGGGATATAAAAACGATACTGACTTAACCGCCAAAGACCTGGAAAAACTCTGCGCTCTATTTAAAGCCAAAATCAAAGAGGTGCTGAAAAAAGATTTTCCGGATGAGCATCACGAGCAGTTATGGGGCGGAATCGGCGCGGTATTTTCTTCCTGGAACGGCAAACGCGCCGTAAGTTACCGCCGGATAGAAGGTATCCCTGATGAATGGGGCACGGCAGTTACGGTGCAGACCATGGTCTTTGGTAATATGGGCAATGATTCGGCGACCGGGGTTGCCTTTACCCGTAATCCGGGAAACGGTGAGAATGATTTTTATGGCGAATATCTCATTAATGCCCAGGGTGAAGATGTGGTTGCCGGCATAAGAACGCCTGCGCCCATCAATGAATATTCGAAATCCGAACACAATAAAGAATTGGTAACTTTGGAAAGGTCAATGCCCAAAATATATAAAGAATTATTCGATATCCAAAAACGCCTAGAGAGACATTACCGCGATATGCAGGATATTGAATTTACTATCGAGAAAGGCCGGCTCTTTATGCTGCAGTGCCGGGTGGGAAAACGTAATGGCCCGGCTGCGGTGCGGATGAGCATAGAGATGCTCAAAGATAAACTGATTAAAAAAGAAGAGGCGGTAATGCGCGTAACCCCTAGCCAGCTGGATGAATTACTGCACCCCATTATTGACCCTAAGGCCGAGGCAGCCCAAAAACCTTTGGCCAAAGGCCTGCCTGCCGGCCCAGGCGGGGCAACCGGCCAAATTGTCTTCTCCTCTCACGATGCCGTAGAGTGGACAAGGCAAGGTAAGAAGGTAATTTTAGTGCGCGAAGAAACTAACCCTGAAGATGTAGAAGGCATGCGCGCAGCCCAGGCAATTCTGACTGCCAGAGGCGGTATGACTTCCCACGCCGCATTAGTTGCCCGAGGCTGGGGCAAATGTTGTATTGTCGGCTGCGCAGGGCTGCATATTAATTATGCCAAAAAAGAGGTTCACGCCGAGGGAAAAATACTTAAGGAAGGCGACTGGATTACTTTAAACGGAACCAAAGGCAATGTCTATCAGGGAAAACTTGCGATGATAGACGCCTCAGAAGAAAATGCATTATTAACTCAATTCTTGAAGGTTTGCGATGCTATCAAAAGGCTGGGCATCCGCACTAATGCCGATACGCCGGAAGATGCTAAAAGGGCAAGGTCATTTGGCGCAGAGGGCATTGGCCTCTTTAGGACCGAACATATGTTTTACGGTAAAGGTTGTGAAGAACCTTTGTTTAGGTTGCGCAAAATGATTATTTCTAAGACCGAAGCTGAAAGAAGAAAAGCCCTGGACGAATTATTTCCTTACGTGAAAAAGGATATTAAAGGAACGCTTGAGGCCATGGACGGATTACCGGTAGTTATCCGTCTCCTGGATCCGCCTTTACACGAATTTGTTCCTCGCGACCAGGCTAAACTCAACCAGTTAGCCCAGGATTTAAATATCTCGCTTGAGGAGCTAAGCTCCCGGGCAGAAAACTTGCACGAATCCAATCCCATGATGGGCCATCGCGGGGTGCGTTTAGGGATTACTTATCCTGAAGTTTCGGAAATGCAGATACGGGCGGTGTTTGAAGCCGCAGCAGAATTAATTAAAGAGGACAGGCATCCCTATCCGGAAATAATGGCCCCCGTTGTTTGCGATGTGCAAGAACTAAATGACCAATTAGCAATTACCCGGAAGGTTTATCAGGAGGTCTTAGCCAAATATGGCCTGAAAAAAATTAAACACATGTTTGGCACGATGATCGAGATCCCCCGCGCATCTTTGGTAGCGGGAAAATTAGCTCAAGTCGCAGAATTTTTCTCTTACGGCACCAATGATATGACCCAGATGGGTTTTGGTTTTTCGCGCGATGATATCGGCACATTCCTGCCGGATTATATCAAAAAAGGCATATTACCCGAAGACCCCTTCCAAACTATTGACCAGGAAGGCATCGGAGAATTAATCGAAATTGGTATCCAGCGCGGCCGCAAGAGCCGCAAGAACCTGGAAGTAGGTATCTGCGGAGAGCACGGCGGCGAGCCGCGTTCGGTGGAATTCTGTCATCGCGTAGGCATGGATTATGTCAGCTGTTCGCCTTTTAGGGTCCCCATTGCCAAGCTAGCCGCAGCCCAGGCAGTATTGAAAGAGAAAAAGGCAAAATAATTTGTGAGTGGTTAACTAGTGAGTAGTGAGTATAAATAAATTAACTAATTAACCAAGACGATGGAAGCGATTAAAACCTATTTGAAAGAAATACGGCACATCCCCTTACTAACTCCCAAAGAAGAAATCGAGCTAAGCAGGAAGATAAAAAAAGGGGATGAGCAGGCGCGTAAAAAAATGATCCGCGCAAATTTGCGTTTGGTGATAAATATTGCCAAGCGTTACATCTATTTAGGAATACCGCTCTTAGATTTAATTGAAGAAGGTAACCTTGGCTTAATGAAGGCAGTAGATAAATTTAATCACCGCAAAGGCTTCCGTTTCTCCACCTACGCTGCCTGGTGGATAAAGCAGGGGATTACGCGCTCAATCTCCGAGCAAGGCAAAATGATTCGCGTGCCTGTCTATATGAATGAGCTCATTACCAAGTGGAAAAAGACCAGAGAGCATTTGTCGCAAAAATTAAAACGCATACCTTCGGATGAAGAGATTGCCAAGAAATTAAAGCTATCCCAAGATAAGACGGAACAAATAAACTTTTGGCTATCCAGCACAACCTCGTCTTTAGAGGCTCCTGTTGGCGAAGATAGCGAAAGCCAAATCCTGGATTTAGTCCAAGACCAAACTGCAGTTTCCCCCGATATTAGAATCGAGCATCTCTTAGATAAAGAAAGGGTGAATAACCTTTTAGGAATAATGTCGGAAAGGGAAAGAAGAATTTTGGATATGCGTTTTGGCTTGGCAGACGGCAAGGCGCATACCCTGGCAGTAGTGGCGAAAAAATTAGGGGTTTCGCGCGAGAGGATACGCCAGATAGAAGAAGAGGCCTTAAGAAAACTGCGCAAATTTGTCGAGCAGCACGAAAAGAGCAACCTTTAATCATTAACATCAGGGACGTCTTTCGACCCAATCGAGGGACGTCTTTCAATCCAATCCCTGCCTGCCGGCAGGCAGGGGAAAGGTGTCCCCAAAAGAAGCAAAAGAAGAAAATACGAAGAATGGGGACAGGCTTAGCTTTGGCTGAAGGAACGTCCCTAGGAGGAGAGATGAAAAAAGTTAACCTAAAAGACCGTATTCGCAATATCCCTGATTTTCCCAAGGCGGGAATTTTATTCCGCGACATTACTACTTTACTGAAAGACAAAAAAGCGTTTAAGTCAGCCGTGGATGAGCTAGCTAATAAATTCAAGAATAAAAAAATTGATCTGGTAGTGGCAGTAGAGGCAAGGGGTTTTATTCTAGGCGGAGCAATCGCCCATAGATTAGGTGCCGGCTTCGTGCCCGTGCGCAAAAAAGGAAAACTTCCCTGGAAAACGGATTCCGTAACTTATGATCTTGAATATGGCACAGACACCCTGGAAATACACCATGATGCCATCAAGCCCAACGATAAGATTTTAATTGTAGACGACCTCTTGGCTACAGGCGGCACAGTAAAAGCAGTAACAGATTTAGTAAAACAACTTCAGGGAAAAATTACCGGCATTGCCTTCCTTATTGAACTCACTGACCTGAAAGGTATTGATAAACTGAAGGGTTACCCGGTTTACTCGCTGATAAAGTATTAAGATTACGCCCCTGTAGCTCATAAGGATAGAGCAGCGGTTTCCTAAACCGCGTGCGGCAGGTTCGATTCCTGCCAGGGGCACTTTTTAGCTCTTAGTTCATAAGCTCTTAGCTCATAGTTCAACATGCCAAGAGCCAAGAGCTAAGAGCCAAGAGCCAAAATGTATAATCTACACTGTCACTCCTTATTAAGCGATGGCGCATTGCTTCCCTCGGAAGTAACCAGGCGCTATGAAGAAAAAGGCTACGCGGCAATCGCTATCACTGATCATGTTGATTACAGCAATATTGAAATAACGGTTAAGGCAATTTTAGAATTTTACCAGCACTGGCCAAAAGATTCCCAGATAAAAGTCTTACCTGGCATTGAATTAACGCATCTACCCTTAGAACAATTCAAGCCCTTAGCCGAATATGCCAGAAAAGAGGGAATAAAAATTATCGTCGCACATGGAGAAACCCCGGTTGAGCCGGTAATTAGAGGAACTAACCGCGCCTGCCTGGAGGCAGACATTGATATCTTAGCCCACCCTG
>Ga0315283_10004644_pt1 | contig 11991 bp, 9 predicted proteins | sample YL17G09_0_MG_FD_204541 | JGI IMG/M metagenome (GOLD analysis project Ga0315283, IMG submission 204541) | Sediment microbial communities from Yellowstone Lake, YNP, Wyoming, USA - YL17G09_0 | ecosystem: Environmental > Aquatic > Freshwater > Lake > Sediment | place: USA: Wyoming | collected...
CTCCCCTGTGAGCAGCGGACCCGCGCAGGCCACGGGCGCGAACTTCGCCACGCCGTGGGTGCTCGCCTCGGCGCGGTGCGCCGTGGCGAAGGCGTCCATGACGTACACGTCGCAGAGCGCGGCCATCTTCTGCGCGAGCTCGTCGCTGTTCTTCTTCTCGCCCTTGTTGAAGCGCACGTTCTCGACCAGCACGATCTCGCCCGGCTCGCAGGCGACGCCGCCCAGCCATTCGCGCTCGAAACGCACCTTGAGGCCGAGGAGTCCGGAGATCCGCGCGGCGACCGGCGCCAGCGAGAACTCCTCCGCCGGGACGCCCTCCTCCGGCCGGCCGAGGTGCGACATGACGATGACGCGCGCGCGCGCGGCGTGCGCGGCCCGAATCGTCGGCAGCGAGGCGCGGATGCGGGCGTCGCTGGTGACGACACCGTTCTTCACCGGCACGTTGAGGTCTTCGCGGATCAGCACCCGCTTGCCCTCGAGGTCGACGTCCGCCATGCGTAGGACGCGCAACATGGTCTTCTCCACCTGCTACTTCGAGATCACCCTGGCCATCTCCAGGATCTTGCAGGAATAGCCCCACTCGTTGTCATACCAGGACACGACCTTGACGAAGGTGTCGTCGAGCGCGAGGCCGGCGTCCGCGTCGAACACGGACGTGCAGCTCTCGCCGCGGAAGTCGGTCGCGACCACTTTCTCGGTCGTATAGCCGAGCACGCCCTTCATCGGGCCCTCGGACGCCGCCTTCATGGCCGCGCAGATCTCTTCGTACTTCGCAGGTCTCGAGAGTTCGACCGTCAGGTCCACGACCGACACGTCGGAGGTCGGCACACGGAAGGCCATGCCCGTGAGCTTCTTGTTGAGTTCCGGGATCACCTTGCCGACCGCCTTGGCCGCGCCGGTCGACGACGGGATGATGTTCTCGAGGATGCCGCGGCCGCCGCGCCAGTCCTTGTTCGACGGGCCGTCCACGGTCTTCTGCGTGGCGGTCGCCGCGTGCACGGTGGTCATGAGGCCGCGCTTGATGCCCCAGGTGTCATTCAGCACCTTGGCGACCGGCGCGAGGCAGTTCGTCGTGCAGGATGCATTCGAGATGATCGCCTGCCCGGCGTATGTCTTGTCGTTCACCCCGAACACGAACATCGGCGTGTCATCCTTCGACGGCGCCGACATGATGACTTTCTTCGCGCCGGCGGCGAGGTGCTTTTCGCCGGTCTCCTTCGTCAGGAACAGGCCCGTGGACTCGATCACGACGTCGGCGCCCACCTCGCCCCACTTGAGCTCAGCCGGGTCCTTGACCGCGGTGAGGCGGATCTTGCGGCCGTTGACCACCAGCGTATTGCCCTCGACCGAGACGTCGCCCCTGAAGCGCCCGTGCACCGAGTCGTACCTGAGCATGTAGGCGAGGTAGTCCGGCTCGAGGAGGTCGTTGATGCCGACGATCTCGATGTCCTTGAAGTCGCGCGCCGCTGCGCGGAACACCATGCGACCGATGCGCCCGAATCCGTTGATGCCAACCTTGATAGCCATGTCTCGTCCTCCCAGGAAGGAAATTCCGTCGCTCAGGACCGCAGCAGTCCCTGCACAGTCCGAATCACGTTGTCGCGCGTGAAGCCGAAGTGCTCGAACAGCCTCGCAGCGGGCGCCGAGGCGCCGAAGCCGTCCATTCCGACCACCGCACCGTCGCCGGACACGTAGCGCCACCAGCCCGCGCTAACGCCGGCCTCGATGGCCACGCGCGGCACGCCGGGGGACAGTACGCCGTCACGATACTGTTGCGATTGCGCGTCGAAGAGGCTGGTGCACGGCATCGAGACCACACGCACCTTGCGCCCGCCCTCCGTGAGCGCCTTCGCGGCGTCCGCCGCCAGCGCGATCTCCGAGCCCGTCGCGATCAGCACGCAGTCAGGCCGGCCCTGGCAGTCCACGAGCACGTACCCGCCCCGCGCGATGTCCGCGGTCTGCACGGCGTTGCGCGGCATGGCGGGCAGCGCCTGCCGGCTCAGGATCAGGCTGCTCGGCCCGTCGCGGCGCTCGAGCGCGTCCGCCCAGGCCGTCGCGGTCTCGACCGTATCGCAGGGCCGCCACACGCGCATGTTCGGGATCAGGCGCAGGCTCGCGACGTGCTCCACGGGCTGGTGCGTCGGGCCGTCCTCGCCGAGCCCGATCGAGTCGTGGGTGTAGACGAGGACGACGCGCTGCTGCATGAGTGCCGCCATGCGCGCGGCGTTGCGGGCGTAATCCGAAAAGACCAGGAACGTTCCGCCGTACGGGATGAAGCCGCCGTGCAGCGCGATGCCGTTCATGATGGCGGTCATGCCGAACTCGCGCACACCGTAGTGCAGGTAGTTGCCGGCGACGTCGTCGTGCGTGACCGGCTTCGATCCCTTGTGGTTCGTGTTGTTCGATCCCGTGAGGTCGGCCGATCCGCCGAGGAGCTCGGGAATGGCCGCGCCCAGCACGTTCAGCACCTGCTGTGAGGACGAGCGGGTGGCCACGGCCGCCGGCTTCGCCTGTGCCGCGCGCACGAATTCCGCGAGCAACTGGCGCCAACCCTCCGGCAAACGGCCCGCGAGCCGTCGCTCGAGTTCGGCCGCCAGCTCCGGATGCGCCTTGCGATACGCGGCCATCCGACCCGTCCACGCCTGTTCGGATTTCGAGCCGCGCTCGTGCGCGTCCCAGGCGCGCTTCAACTCGTCGGGAATCACGAACGGCTCATACGGCCAGCCGAGGTGCTGCCGGGCCGCCGCGACCTCCGCTTCGCCGAGCGCCGCGCCGTGAGTGGCCTCGGTGCCCTGCTTGTTCGGTGCGCCCCAGCCGATGATGGTCTTGCAGCAGATGAGCGAGGGACGCGTCGTGTCGGACTTCGCATCCAGGATGGCGCGCGCCACCGCGTCGGCGTCGTGCCCGTCCACGCCCGGGATCACCTGCCAGCCATAGGCCGCGAAACGCTTCGGCGTGTCGTCGGTGAACCAGCCGTGCACTTCGCCGTCGATCGAGATGCCATTGTCGTCGTAGAAGCAGATGAGCTTGCCGAGCCCGAGGGTGCCCGCGAGCGAGCAGGCCTCGTGCGACACGCCTTCCATGAGGCAGCCGTCGCCGAGGAACACCCAGGTGCGGTGATCGACGATCTCGTGCCCGGGACGGTTGAACGTCGCGGCAAGGATCTGCTCCGCAAGCGCCATGCCGACCGCATTGGCCAGGCCTTGGCCGAGCGGACCCGTGGTCGTCTCGATGCCGAGATGCGCGTCCACCTCCGGATGCCCGGCCGTGTGCGAACCGAACTGCCGGAAGTCCTGCAGGTCCTCGATCCCGAGCGGATAGCCGGTGAGGTGCAGCAGCGAATAGAGCAGCATCGAGCCGTGGCCGTTCGACAACACGAAGCGGTCGCGATCCGGCCACGTCGGGTTCCCGGGGTTGTGCCTGAGATGATCCGCCCACAGCACCTGCGCGATGTCCGCCATGCCCATGGGCATGCCTGGATGGCCGGAATTGGCTTTCTGAACCGCGTCCATGCTCAAGGCACGGATCGCGTTGGCGAGTTGCCTGCGGGTCGGCATAGGAGGAACCCTCGAGGTAGTCGGGTATTTTCGCGCCCCGGGCGGTACGTTTGCAAAGTCGTGGATAGCCGCGCGATACTTCGCGGCCCCTCAGCGCGACCGGAAAGCCAGCGATGTCAAACAGTTACCTCTTCACGTCGGAATCGGTGTCGGAAGGCCACCCGGACAAGGTCGCCGACCAGATCTCCGATGCCGTCCTCGACGCCATGCTTGCGCAGGACAAGCGCTCGAGGGTCGCCTGCGAAACGCTGGTCAAGACCGGTGTGGCGATCGTCGCCGGAGAGGTGACGACCGAGGCCTGGGTCGACCTCGAAGACCTGGTGCGCGGCGTCATCACCGACATCGGTTACACCTCTTCCGACGTCGGGTTCGACGGCCGCACCTGCGGCGTGCTCAACATCATCGGCAAGCAGTCGCCCGACATCGCCATGGGCGTGGACCGCGCGAACCCCGAGGAACAGGGCGCGGGCGACCAGGGGCTCATGTTCGGCTACGCGTCGAACGAGACCGCCTCGCTGATGCCCGCGCCGATCTGCTACGCGCATCGCCTCGTCGAGCGCCAGGCCGAGGTGCGCAAGAACAACCTCCTGCCGTGGCTGCGCCCCGACGCCAAGTCGCAGGTGACCTGCCGCTACGAGAAGGGCAAGGTCGTCGGCCTCGACGCCGTCGTGCTCTCGACCCAGCACGATCCGGACGTGAAGCTCACGGATCTGCGCGAGGCCGTGATGGAGCTCATCATCAAGCACGTGCTGCCGAAGGAGTGGCTCGGCAAGGACACGCGCTTCCACATCAACCCGACCGGCAACTTCGTCATCGGCGGGCCGGTGGGCGACTGCGGACTAACTGGCCGAAAGATCATCGTCGACAGCTACGGCGGCACGGCCCGGCACGGCGGCGGCGCGTTCTCCGGCAAGGACCCGTCCAAGGTGGACCGGTCGGCGGCGTACGCGGCGCGTTACGTCGCGAAGAACCTGGTCGCGGCGGGACTCGCGGACCGCTGCGAGATCCAGGTGTCGTACGCCATCGGCGTGGCCGAGCCGACCTCGATCACCATCGACACGTTCGGTACCGGCAAGGTCGAGGAGGCTCGCCTCGAGCAGCTGGTGCGCGCGCACTTCGACCTGCGTCCCTACGGCATCGTCAAGATGCTCGACCTCGTGCACCCGATGTACCGCCCGACCGCGTCCTACGGCCACTTCGGCCGTGAGCCCGTCCACATGACCTACAAGTGGAAGGAATTCATCGGCGGCAAGAAGGTCGAGAAGAGCGAGGCGTTCACCGCCTTCACCTGGGAAAAGACCGACAAGGCCGAGGCGCTGCGCAAGGACGCGGGCGTGTAGCTGCGACAGGCGACCGCGTTCGACCGGATCCTGTTCCGCGAGCATGTTTCCTCGCGAGCAGGAACAGGATGCGGGCGGACGCGGGCTGATGACGCCGGAACAGACCCCAGGTCCGGCCGCGTCCGCAGTCCAGGATGCCGCGCAATTCTTGCCCTGCGAGCCCGGCCGGGGCACAATCGCGCCCTCGCCTGAGGAGCGCTGCAACGGGCAACCGGCCCGCCAGGCTCAGGCACTTGGGACCATCCCAACCGCGCTCGCTGACCTCCGTGCAGGTCGGGCGAGCGAATCCTCATCGATTCCCGGCCCGAGCCATCACGGTCAACGAGAGGACCGATCGATGAACGCCGTTGTTGATTCCGCAAAAAACCAGGACTTCGTGGTGGCCGACCTGTCGCTGGCCGACTGGGGCCGCAAGGAAATGGCCATCGCCGAGACCGAGATGCCCGGCCTGATGGCGACCCGCCGCGAGTTCGAGGCTGCCAAGCCGCTGGCCGGCGCCCGCATCGCGGGCTCGCTACACATGACCATCCAGACCGCCATGCTGATCGATACGCTGAAGGCACTCGGCGCGGACGTGCGCTGGGCCTCGTGCAACATCTACTCGACGCAGGACCACGCGGCGGCAGCAATCGCGGCGGGCGGCACGCCGGTGTTCGCCTACAAGGGCGAGTCGCTCGAGGAGTACTGGGAGTTCAGTCACCGCATCTTCGAGTGGCCGGACGGCCAGCAGGCCAACATGATCCTCGACGACGGCGGCGACGCGACGCTGCTGTTGATGCTCGGCGCACGCGCGGAGAAGGATCCGTCGCTGGTATCGAAGCCGACCAACGAGGAGGAGACCTTCCTCTATGCGTCGATCCGCAAGCGGCTCGCGGCACAGCCCGGCTGGTACTCGACGCGGCTCGCCGGGATCCTCGGTGTCACCGAGGAAACCACCACGGGCGTCAAGCGCCTGTACGAGGCCGCGAAGCGCGGCGCGCTGCCGTTCCCTGCGATCAACGTCAACGACTCGGTCACCAAGTCCAAGTTCGACAACCTCTACGGCTGCCGCGAGTCGCTGGTGGACGCCATCAAGCGGGCGACGGACGTGATGGTGGCGGGCAAGGTCGCTGTCGTGTGCGGATACGGCGACGTCGGCAAGGGCTCGGCCGAGTCGCTGCGCGCGCTTTCGGCCCAGGTCTGGGTCACCGAGATCGACCCGATCTGCGCACTGCAGGCGGCGATGGAAGGCTACAAGGTCGTCACGATGGAAGAGGCCTGCGACAAGGCCGACATCTTCGTCACGGCAACCGGCAACCTGAACGTGATCACCCACGATCACATGCGCCGCATGAAACACCAGGCGATCGTCTGCAACATCGGGCACTTCGACAGCGAGATCGACATCGCCTCGCTCAGGCAGTACCAGTGGGAGAACATCAAGCCACAGGTCGATCACGTGGTCTTCCCGGATGGCCGCCGCCTGATCATCCTGGCGGAGGGCCGGCTGGTGAACCTCGGCTGCGGCACCGGCCACCCGTCTTTCGTGATGTCGAACTCGTTCACCAACCAGGTGCTGGCGCAGATCGAGCTGTTCCAGCACGGCGAGAAGTACGACAAGCAGGTCTACGTGCTGCCGAAGCACCTCGACGAGAAGGTCGCGCGGCTGCACCTCGAACGCGTCGGCGCGGCGCTCACCGAGCTCACGCAGGAGCAGGCCGACTACATCAGCGTGCCGGTGCAGGGGCCATACAAGCCGGACCACTACAAGTACTAGAAAGAAACGGGGACATTCTCCTTTTCCAAAAAGGAGAATGTCCCCGGGCGAATGTCCCCGGGTGAACGGCAGGCGGGTCAGAACGAGTAACCGAACTCCAGGCCGCCGTAGGCACCGTCTGCGTCGGTCTGGAACCGATAGCCTGCCTTGACGCTCAAGGACCACTTGCCGGCCGTGGGCTGTACCGCGTAGACGAGGCCGGTTGCGAACGAGTTCGCCTCGGGGTTGCCGTTTGCAATGGCCTCGGCGCCGATGGAGTGCGGAGCACTGAGGCGATGCATGACCCGTAGACGGCCCCAGTAGCCATCCTGGCCCGCCGTGTAGGACGCAATGCCGCCGACACGCCAGGATGGTGCGACCTCGCGCTCGCCGTCCAGTTGAACCTTCACGCCCCATTGACTGCCGCGCACGTTCGCCGACGGATCGTCCGGCGACAGGTCCGTATTCGTGAACCGTGCGCCGACGGTAAGGCTTGCCCACCCCGCCTCGGAGGATGCGCTGTAGCCGAGGGCGGCCTCTGCCCCGAACGCCTGCGCCTTCACCAGGCCGGGTCCGCCCTGGTACTGGTATCCGAGCCAGTCGAGCCAGTAGCGCTGCACGAACCCACGGCCGTTCTCGTGCGCGCCGGGCCCCGGCAGTATCAGGCCCGTGTACGCGTAGTAGGCGGCGTCCGAATACTCGCCGCCGGCGAGAAGCAGCCGCTGCTGCGCATGCGTTGCGGGCGCGGCGACGAGGCAGGCGCACAGCACCAGTCGACGGATGTTCATCATGCGGTCAGCTTGTAGAGGTAGATCGGTGCGGCATGTGTCTCGAGCACTTCTTCGCCTCCGACGACTCCGGTGACACCGGCCGGTCCGCTCGAAGTGACTTCCTCGGCGTACAAGCGTTCGTTCCCCGCCAGCACACTCATGGACACGACGGTCCGCGTCCCGGCCGAGCCATCGCGCGCCGAAATGAAGCCGACGCCCGCCGCGGGCCCGGAATCGACGCCGCCATACAGCAGCGGCGACCATTGCTGACGCGCCAGCCTCCGCGGCTCGTGACGGATGCCGCGGAGCGCATCCCCGATCCGTTCCAGCGGTGTGCGGATGCGGTCATCGAGGCCGTTCAGGCGCCACTGCAGGTCGGAGCCGAACAGGAACATCTCGAGCTGGTCACGGTCGCCGGAATCTCCCCAGCGGAACGCGCAACCCAACGCCTCCGGAAGCTGCCCGACCTCCTTGCCCTTCCAGCCGGGCGGCGGCACCAGCGCCTGGACCGTGGCGAGCATGGGCAGCGGACCCGACGGCAGCAGCAGCTCGCCGCGGATCTCGTCACCGGCTTTCGCACCCTGGACAGGAGCACCCGTGATTCGGCATCCCAACGGCGAAATGTCCGTGGCCAGGCAGAGCGCGGCGCCGCCCTGCGCCTGCACGCGCACCGGGACCGGCAGCGGAAAGCGGTACTCGCGTCGACGCGACCCGGCCGCCCGCAGTGAAAATCGAATGGCCAGGGAGGCAATGCCGAGGGTAAGACCGGCCCAGATCACGTTCCCGACCAACGCCCCCGTCGGCAGTCCACTGCCTCGCCAGTACAGGTAGATACCGATGGGAATCGCGGCAGCGTTGAGTCCCAGTACCAGGTACTGGGGCCACAGGGTGCGCCGCGTTGCGTGCGCTTCGCCCATGTTCTTCGGCGTGACGACGAATCGCAGCTTGCGCAGGAAGAAGCCAAATGTCGCGGTCACGAATACCGCGAATCGCATCATCGTGTACTGCTCGGTCAGCAGGCTCCTGCCGTAGCCGCGTGCAACTTCCTCGAACACCCAGAATGTAAGGACGTAGTACGGCACGAACCGCATCAGGAATTCGCGGTCCAGGTACAGGATCGGCATGGTGCTGGTCGTGAGCACCACGCACGGCGCCAGGAAGAAGATCGCACGCTGCCAACCCTCGAAGTAGGCAAGCACGGTCGCGAGGTACGACACGCGCTGGCCGGCCGAAAGGCCGCTGGCAAACACGATGCCCTCCTGCCGCCACACCTGCATCGCGCCCTGCCCCCAGCGCAGGCGCTGCTTCAGGAATGGAATCGCGCTCGCCGGCGCGAGCCCGAACGCGAGCGAGCGGGCGTAATACACCGACTTCCAGCCGCGCTTGTGCAGCTTGATCGAAGTGTGGATGTCCTCGGTCACGCTGCCGGTCGCGAAGCCGCCGATGTCGTCGAGCGCCTTGCGGCTGATCACCGCGCAGCTGCCGCAGAAAAACGCCGCATCAAGCCGGTCCTTGCCTGGCTGGATCACGCGGAAGAAGAGCGTCTGCTCGCTCCAGACCAGTGATTCGCCGCGATCCATGCGGTGCTGGAAGGAGTCGAGGTTGTAGAAGTCCTGGGGTGTCTGTACGAAAGCGACCCGCTCGTCGCCGAGGAACCCGAGCGTCTCCTCGAGGAAATTCGGCATCGGCGCGTGGTCCGCGTCGAAGATAGCGATGAAGTCAGCGTCCGTGTACTGCAGGGCGTTGTTGAGATTCCCGGCCTTGGCATGCGAGTTCTCTGTGCGCGCGACATAGCGGCACCCGAGTTCCTCGGCGAGCGCGTGCATCTCGATGCGGTTGCCGTCGTCGAGCAGCCACACCTCGTCGGCATGCTTCATCCTGAGCGCCGCCATGACCGTGCGGCGCACGATGTCCACCGATTCGTTGATGGTGGGCACAAAGACCGCGACGCGGACGCCCTCCGGTACCGGCAGCGGCGAGCGGCGCCTGAGGCCCCAGCACATGATCAGGTACAGCAGCGCGCAGCCGAAGCCGAAGACTTCCGCGCCGTAGACCAGCACCGAGAACGCCATGGCGTCCGGATTGAACGTGACCGGCCGCCAGGCCAGGTACGAGACGCCGACTCCGACAAACAACACCACGAGCGCACGCTGCGCGAGCGTCAGCGACGCGTATTTTCCGGACGGAATCGCGGCCCCTTCGACAACCTTGCTGTCCACCAACGTGACCCTCCAGCCGGATTCGGCTGCGGGCTGGACTGTATTGCGCGGGCGCGGGCGAGAACGGAAGCAGGTCTCAGTCTGGCGGCCTTATGTCCAAACACGCCGTCTCATGTGTGACGTCTTTCACAGGAAGGTCGGTGCCAGGCACCCGTCTTTCTTGCGGGCGAGAGTCAGACCGTCGCCGACCGGCAGCAGGCTCAGGTCCACGCGATCGTCGTGGTGCAGGTGCGCGTTGAAGTGCCGCAGCGCGACGGTGTCGGCGTCCGCAACCCCGGGATCGGCGACCCGGCCGCTCCACAGCGTGTTGTCCACGACGGCGAGTCCGCCGGGACGCAGCAGCTCGAGCACGCGCTCGTAGTAGCCCAGGTAGTTCGTCTTGTCGGCGTCGATGAATGCGAGGTCGAAGCTGCTGCTGCCGCCGTCCGCGAGCAGCGAGTCCAGCGTCTCGAGCGCCGGCGCGAGTCTGAGCTCGATCTTGTGCGCAACGCCCGCCTCCGCCCAGTAGCGACGCGCGATGGAGGTCCACTCCTCGCTCACGTCGCAGGCGAGGATGCTGCCGTCCGCCGGCAGGGCCAGCGCCATGGCCAGCGACGAGTAGCCGGTGAACACGCCGACTTCGAGGCAGCGTCGCGCGCCCAGCAGCCGCGCCAGAAGCGCCATGAACTGCCCTTGCTCCGGCGAGATCTGCATCCGCGCCATCGGGTCGGCCGCGGTTTCCTCCCGCAGCCGGCGCTGCAGGTTCGACTCGCGCAGCGAAACGGAAAGTAGATAGTCGTACAGCGAGTCGGTGAGCAAGATCGAGCGGTTCGACATGTTGGTTCCCCTCGTGATCCCGTTGGGGCGGCTGCGCCCGGCAGCCAGCCAGGACCATCGTAAAGCCTGCTCCCGCCCTGAGTCGGCACATTCCGTTCGCAGCGCGACCGGGAACGTGGACAATGCTCCCATGTCGCCAAGCCCTCATGTGCACACGATCGCACGAGCCCTGCGATCCATCGCGAAACTGGCCCTCGTTGCGCTCGCGCTCGCCCTGCCCTCGGCCGGAAACGCCGGCGACCGACACATCCTGTGGGCCGTGCAGGGACGCCAGAACACCGTCTACCTGCTGGGGTCCGTACACGTGCTGCGGCCCGGCGACGCGACCTTGCCCGCCGTGGCGCAGCACGCGTTCGACGACTCCGAGCGCCTGATCATGGAAATCGACCTCGACGAGCCGGGCTCCGACCCGCTCGCGATGGCGGCGGAAATGCAGCAGGCTGCGCTCCTGCCCGCAGGCCAGACGCTGCGCGGAGTGCTGGGCGGCGACTACGCCTCGATCAGCGCGCGGGCGGGCAAGGCAGGCTTCGACCTCGAAAGCCTGGACGCCTTTGCGCCCTGGTTCGTGGCAATCGCGCTGCTCGATCTAGAACTCGCCAATCGCGGCTTCTCCGCGGAATACGGCATCGAGCAGACGCTGGCCGCCCGCGCGATCGAGGAGCACAAACCCATCGAGGGGCTGGAGACCGCAGCCGAGCAGTTCCAGATGCTGGCGGGGATGCCGCTTGCGCAGCAGAAGCGGTTCCTCATGATGACGCTCGACGAGTCGGCGCAACTCGACAGCGAACTCGGCCAGCTCCTGCGCGCATGGCAATCGGGCGACACGGAAACGCTGGCCCGCCTGCTGTCCACCGAATACGAGAAGTTCCCCGACCTGTACCGGCGGCTCACCGTGGACCGCAATCGCGCCTGGGTCGTCCGCCTGGCCGCGCTGATGGACCACCGGGACGATTACCTCGTGGTCGTGGGCGCGCTGCACCTCGTCGGCCCCGAGAGCGTCGTGGACCTGCTGCGCAAGCGCGGCTACACCGTCACGCAGCAGTAGCGTCTCAGCGCAACGCCGCACTCGCGAGCAAGAACCCCAGCCACGCGGCGATCAGGCAGCCCGCGAGCGACGCCCCGACGTAGGCTGCGGCGGCGGGAACGGCGCCGCGCTGCACGAGCATCAGCGCCTCGATCGAGAACGCCGAGAACGTCGTGAACCCGCCCAGCACCCCCACGACCAGGAACACGCGCAGGTCCTGGAGATCGTGGATGCGCCCCGGCGGCGAGAACATTGCCCCGAGCACGCCGACCGCGAGGCAGCCGAACAGGTTCACGGCCAGCGTTCCCCAGGGAAACTGCGTGCCGAGCCCGCGCGACACCAGCGTCGAGACGTAGAGGCGCGCGCCGCCGCCCAGCGCGCTGCCGAACATGGCGAGCAGGTAGTTGTTCACGCGGTCCTCCGGGCTCGGGCGATGCTGGATGGTACGGGGACGGAGGGATCGCTTGCTAGACTACGCAACCGCCAACCCCGCGCCGGAGCCCCAAATTGAGCCTGTACACCGAAGCCTG
>Ga0315283_10004647_pt1 | contig 11987 bp, 25 predicted proteins | sample YL17G09_0_MG_FD_204541 | JGI IMG/M metagenome (GOLD analysis project Ga0315283, IMG submission 204541) | Sediment microbial communities from Yellowstone Lake, YNP, Wyoming, USA - YL17G09_0 | ecosystem: Environmental > Aquatic > Freshwater > Lake > Sediment | place: USA: Wyoming | collected...
GGTCGTGACCAACGAAGGAGCCTGTCCCGTCCGCGGTGAGTGCCTTGCCAAGGTCATGGCAAAGCGCTGCCCACATCAGGGCCTCTTTCCACTCCTCGGGGATCTGCGCAGCCTCGTTCTCGGAGTACTGTCCCGGCCACATGTTGAGACAAGTGGCCATGTTCTCGATTACGCAGAGCGTGTGCTCCCACGAGGTTTTACCCTCGGGGTGCCACGCTTGGTTTTCCGGAGTGCCGCACAGCATGTGCAGCTCCGGGAATATCGGGTACAGCCACCTCGTGAGCCGGAGGAACTCCAGCCCACGTTGAGGCGACGTACCGCTCAGGAGTTTCCGCATCTGCGCGAAGATCTGTTCTGCGGGAATCGTGTCCGCTCGCGCCGCCATGCTTGACGCAAACAGCGTCGTCTGCATGTTCACCGAGCGGCCCTTACCCCTGCTCAGGAACTGCGCGGTGCGGAGCGCGTTGACGGGGTAGTTCAGGTAATGTTCGCTTGTGGCTGCGAGGATGCCTTGCCGCCCGTCCTCGACCCCACCGAAAGGGTCGAACAGCTCCTTCGTGTAGGGGTCGTAGTAGGGACTGTTTATCGTCAAGTCCCGCTGGCGCGCGGCTTCGATGGGATCGACGTTGGGGAGAGTGATGTCGATGGGTGTACCATTCACATTGAAACGAATGGCAGCGAAGGTGCTACCGACCTTCTTCGGCCGGTAGTCGCTGAGGGCAGAGAGGACCTGGTCCTCGGCCATACCGTGGACCTCGAGGTCCCAGTCCCTCGGCTCGCGTCCGACGAGCATGTCGGCAATCGCACCCCCCATGATGAAGGTGCGGGCGCCCCACGCTCTGAGGACGGTGAGGACGGTAAGGACAGCAGGGGGCAGATCAAAGAGCTTTTCCATCACTTCACCTCCGGCATAGAGATGAAGTGTGCGCAGCGGCAGTGGTAGCAGTGCGACTTCTTCACCGCCGCCTTCACCGCCGCCTCGAACCGGGCGTAGGTCTCCGGGAGGTCGGATGGGTCGCCCTTCCAGATCTCCTCGGTGACAATGGCGAACCGGTTGTGTTTGACCTCGCGAACGAACATCGTTGCGATGGTCACGACGTCATCCCGGTGGTGGGCGGCGCGGATGACCACGCACTCGCCCACGCTGAAGTACGCGTGCGGCCCGTCACAGATCTGCCTGCGGGGCACGCGGTACGGCTTGAGGGGGGAGCCGCCACGTCCACAGATGACCGTGGCCGACCCCGTGTTGGTGGCACCGCCACCCTGCTCCTCCACGTCGATGCGGAGGGAGGCGGGAGCGAAGTCCACGTTACTCGGGAGGACGTACCCATCACCATCGACCCGAGCTTCGATGATGGTGGCCCCTTTCACCAACCGGGCGTTCCAGTCCGGTGAAAGGGTCTTGATCAGCTCCGGGCGCTCGCCCGAGAGCCGCAGTACCAACTGCATGACTGTGCCTTTCTGCCCCGGTGGCGTCATTGCCGTGGGGCGGTTAAGAAGACGTGAAGCCGGCGTACTTCTGACGAAGCAAAACAACAGCGGGATTTATTTCCGCTGTCGGCCCTCCCCCGAGAGACGTCGGGGGACGTTTATTATCTTGTGCATGAGGGCCCAGCACAACAGATCGACGCCGCTCCGGTTACGCCCCGGAGGTCCGTTGATATCACCGCATAGCGTGGGCCTCGGCGAGGCCCTCGATACACGAGGCCAGAGAATACTTGCGTATTTTCTGGACCAATTACTTGTACCAAGAAATGTGCTTATTTTTTACGTCGCTTGCGGCGTTTCCGTCGCAAGTCTTCGGGGCGAACAACGTACTGTTCGGGTTCGCGTGCGGTTGGCGCGCGATACTTGTACGACGGCGGGGGAACTACTGACCCATCTGCGTTGCGCACCACACGCCAGATCGCGTACTCACCCTCGAAGAGCGGCTCGACGAAATGACTGTGTCGTTTCGTCAAGTCATCGTCGCACACGACCTCGAGCATAGGTGTGTTGCCACCAGTCAAGCATCTCGCAATGTATCTGTTCGGGTCGTGGCCCCAGGTCTCTTCATTCGCGCGTAGGTTGATCTCTACCCACGAACCTTGGGGCCAATCAGCCTTGGGTTCAGCCACGCGTCATGGCCTCGTGATGGTATAGATGCCGTTGCCCATGTCCTGGAGCGTAGCACCCTGAATGAAGCACGTGGCCTCGGCCAACGAGGTTCCTTCCTTCGTCGTCACCTGCACGAGCACACCCAGCCCGTGGACTTCGAGCGCCTTCGTGCTCTTCATCCAGCCAGCCTTCTTGTCCCACGCCTTACACACCGTTCGCCAGAGCTGTGTGCCGACCATTTCGACGCCGCGTTCTTTTGCTTGTTCATTGGTCGTCGTATCCAACGCGCGTGTGTCGTCCTTCTTCTGCTCTTCTTTCTTGTCCATGTTCATGTCCTCTCTGTGCGCGTGAAAATTTGTACACCATAGATGACGTCTTCGAACGTCGTTGCTCCGAAAGTACAGGGACAGATACCCATGTCCAACGTAACACGTGGTTCAAGTGCATCACAGTCCACGCGTTTGCCTAGCGTGACACTGTAGTACATTTTGCACGTTGGACACCACACGAGATTCGGTGTTTGTCCCCCGGCGCACACGAGTTGGAGAGGGCACTGCATACACTCAGGAAGGAACCCGCGCCTCTCGCGGATGGTGTCGATGTTCTCGACGAACGCTTTCATTTTCATCAGTACACCACAAGAGGGATGTTTTCGGTTGCGGCCCTTTCTTGAAGATAGTCCACGCAGTCGTAGGTCGAGACCGGAAACTCGCGCTTGCGGCTGTACCACGCATGATTCCTAGTGGTATGTGCTGGCATGAGCTTGTTGGGACCGATGCGTTCGAAATCCTCGATGAGTTGCCACTTCGAAATGCAAGAGAGCCCGGCGGTGAGCAACCCTCGTTTTTCGATTCCGAAGACAGCACGGCGCACTGCATCTTCTGCGTCTTTTTCATTTCTCCAGCGTAAGATCGCACATAGCCAGGTGCTACCACTGATATGCGTATCCACGGTGAACTGTAGGCAGTGACAACGCGGACACATCGTGAAGTAGAATGCAGATGGATACGCGAGCGCACGTCCTTGCATGCACGCGAGTGAAATAGGACAGTATCCGCAGTTTCGCTCGTTCGTGTGGAGAATGATGCGTGTGGGTGCAGGTGCTGTTGCTTCTGCTTTTGTCTCTGCTTGTAGCTCTCGTTCCATGAACCTTTGTCTGCCCCATAAGGGTAGTTCGTGGGTCATCCACAGGTGATTCTGTTTACAGGCGTAGTCCGGGATTAGGTCGAACCAAGGAGCCCTGTATTCTTGTTTGCACTCAGCGATATGCTCCGGGGCGCAGAAGAGCTTCCGTGAGCTATCCCATTCGAGCCACGCAGGTTTACCGAGTAAACCGGCATAGTGCCATCGCAGGCGATGTCCCTTGAATCTTGCTTGTGCAATACCTGACGGTATTGCACTCCAGTACTCGAGGGGTGTGCGACATTCAATGATGACACCATACGCGTCTTCCCACGGACGGGTGCGGCTACACTTAGGTTTATGCAGCACGCACAGGTCATGCTCTTCGAGCAGTGCGAGGCTGATGCGCTGGGCTGCGTAGAGGGTCATCGATCCGTTTGTGTATTCGTGTTGTGAAAGTTGTTCTGCACAATGCGATAGTCCTTGAAGTCCGGTCCCGTGTTCCAGCAGTTCGGACAGTATTCCTTGCGCACGATCGCGTGCCTCACGAGTTCCCGGGGCGCAAAAGCGCGACACCTCACGATCAGCCTTTCTTCTTTGTAGACGAGCCCTGCACATCGTGTGCACCAGAAGTGCTCCGTGTATGCGCCTACGTATTTCATGAAGCACACGAGCCGCAGAGCACAGCCCTGGCACTGGAGTGCTTCACCGCGTCGCTCGTAGATCTGTTGCCAAACGTTACTCAACGTTTTCCTCAGCGTCCAGGAGACCTCGCGCATAGAGCGCCCGTAGGTTGATGCATGCGCGCTCTCCGGGCACCATTGCCTTGCGACACACGTCAGGGCGACGATCGTAGACCCGGCAGCGCACGCGTGCGCGAACCGTTCCTTCGAGGAATACGCACGTGCACATCGACCAGCCACGGAAAGGGCCACGGGACATGGTGCGCCAGCGCGTCGCGAGTGCACCGTCGGGAAAGCGCAGGCCATCATCGCGCATGCAGCAGGCCTCGAAGAGCGAGGTGTGAATCACGTAGCGTTTGGTCAATGCTGCACCTAGCCGCTTCTCGTCTTTCTCAGTCACGTCACAGAACCGGTCCTGGTCCTGCGTGCAGATGCAGCAGAGACCGCACTGAGTGCACTCAGGCTTCTGTTTCTTCGTTGTAACCTTCGTAGACCGTGAGGGGATTTTCGCCTTGCGGGTTGCAGTGGGGGCAGTCATCGACACTCGGTTTCAAGTTACGAATGTGAATTTCGTGTTGTTGCGCTTTGATGCTGACAGGTACCATGGGGGCGGGGTCTTTACGGAGATCAGTACAGTGCACGAGCAGATCGTTGTCCGGAAGCCACCACCCGTGACACGTCTTGCACCAGTACATCTCGGTGGTGTGTAACGGACGGTCCATCAGGCACACCAGCGACAGAGGACAGGCGCGACAGTGCGCGTGCTTTACTCGCGCGAGGTACTCATCGGAGCTTGAATGCGTGCTCCGCGGATTCGTCCCGAAGCGCGGCTTCTTCATCGAGGTCACGGAAAGCAACTCCAGGTAGACGCGACATGAAATGAGAACACAGTACGCACTCACTGATGATCAACCGATCCTGCGCTACACGCAGCCCCGGCCCTGGGTCGGGAATGAGGAAGCTCATCACCCGGTCTGAGTGAGCCATGCGTGCTTCGTCTTTTTGTTGGTTCCAACGGCGTATGATGGCGGGTGTGACCGTGCGCCGCTCGCACGTGAATGCAAAGATGGTACGAGCTTCTTCTTCAACATCCGCCGCGAGCGTCACGATCAATCTTCGGCACGTCGGGCACAACGAAACGCTGCCGGGTTCCCCCTGCCCGTAGCCGAGCCGGCCCGCGAGGCAGACAAGGCTGAAGCGGCAATCACGGCAACGCATCGCGAAGGCCTTCAGGGCTATCCAGTTGATGCATGAACACTCTCGAGTATACGCGACCCGCGGGCATCTGGCCTAGACACGCGATGCACAACCGCACTTGTAGCAACCGCTGCGTACCCACAGGGTCTGGAATGTTCATCGAGAACTTGTGCGGCCCTGTCTCCATGGGCACGTTGGTCACGGACAGGAACTTTGAGGAACCCTGCGACAGAATGTGGTCATAGTCCTCCTGGCATACGCGAGGAATCGCGCGCTTCTCGCACCGAAAGTGAAAGACATGCGCGTCGGGAGGAGCGAATGGCCCCAGCGTATGTGTATCCACCACGAAGCACATGTCTTGGCACTTGGGGCAGAGACGGACAGGGTAGGGATGCCCGAGGCGTCCCATGAGGCAGACGAGGGAAAAGGGGCACCGCGTGCACGTCACTCGATCAAGTCCTGCGACAGCGCATGCACACCCGCCACTTTTCCAGCGTAGAAGGCCCCTACTATCAACTGCCTCGTTCTATCCGAGGTCGTCTGATTGAGCAGCCATGCAAGGTCTGCGTGCGCGATGATCTTGCTGTCCACGATGCTGAGCTTCTTCTCTTCGACCTGATTGCGCACAAGACTGAGCGCTTTTTCCCGGGCGCGTACCACGAGTTCTCTGTCGAGGAGCTGCACTGCATCCGTCGAGGGGAGCTTCGCATCGCCCTTGCTCTGGCGGGGCGCAGAGGCGCTCGGTGCCCGCGGTGCCACGGGTGCAACCGTTTGCTCGGGGAGCTTCATCGCTCCACCAGGCATGGTCTCGTCCATCGTCTCGCGACCCTTCTGCTTCTTCATCACGGGTCGTTCAGCGCCCGTGGGTTCGCCGGACTCCTGTGCAGTTCCTGACGGAACTGCACTCGCTTGCAACTCCATCATCACATCTGCGAGTCCCCCGAACAGCTCGTCTGTGTGCATGTGGTCGTGGTCCCACTTGCGGAGCCCATCCCACGTGTTGCGAATCGCCGCGTCCATCTTCTCGGTGATAGTGTTCCCGCGCCACTCGTTCAGGACAAACGTTCGCATTGACGTCATACGCTCAGTGACGCTGGTTGCGTACTCTTCTTTGTGCTTTTCCGTGAGAAGCTCATCGAGTTCTTCGACGAGCGTCAGGATGTTGTTCAGGGCGCAAACCGCTTCTGCTCTTGTCATCGGCATGGTTAAATCCATCCTCCGTAGATCTCGCGAATCGCTCGGAAGCAATCTCGCTTGATGATCTCCGGGTCCATGGTGATCTCTTCCTCGTGGAAGAGTGGACCGTTGTCGTTGAATTCACGGTGGTCTGTGTGCGAACAGTGCGTGATACCCTCGCAGAGATATCCCACGTCGGGGTGCGTGTAGCGTACGTCGGGCTGGTGATCGAGTGCAGCGTGGAGAATCTTCTTCGCGTCGACCATGGGCATGCGCTCTCCATCAGCGTTTTCCCATGCCTCGTCATCCACTGGGCCGTAGTAGCCATCCCAGGCGACGCGGCGGTATGCGAGCTTGAGCTTCGCGAGAGGCACCCCAGCCGCATCCGCGAACTCACTCCACACGCGCTCTGTGGCTACGCGTGCGCCTTCAGGGTTGTGCTCCTCCATGTGCTTGAGGCACGTGAGTACTTCAAGTGTTCGTTCTTTTTTCTTCGTAGGCACGACGGCCATCCTCCCAGATTTCCGCGTCAAGTTGCGCGGGGGTCACGCCGCGTTCCTTCGCTAGGCCAAGGAACACAGCTTCGAGAGCTGCATACTTCTTTCTGTTCGCGGGCGTTTGGCGGGGCGCATCATAGCCCTGCGAGCGTAGCCAGCGGAGCACGTGCACGTCCAACGCGGCATAGTGCGCTTCGGTAGGTCTAGTCCAAAGTAGAAAGAACCGGGATGTTTTTGGACCTACGCCAGGAATCGTTTCGAGGGCGTTGACCGTACACGTGCGCAAGTCTATCCCGCACGCGACGTAGTACGTCAGTGCACGTACGAGCTTGGTGTAGTTCCCGGTGCGGGCGGCGCGGAGGCGCGTGTCCAGTGCTCCATCCGCAACCCACACTGCGAGCGTACGATGAAGGTTCTTCGCACCCGTGGAGAACACGCGGGCAATTGCACTGCGAGCAAACGTGGCTGACTTTCCTGCGACGATGAGGCTGTACACGAACTGGTGCAGCAGTGTGTCGCGCACGGCTGCGTCGTTCATTCGTCCCCCGTCGTGAGAAAGCAGTCCACCGTGACGAGGGGTTCGATGCACTTCTCTGTAGCGGGCATAAATTTGAGACGCGCTTGGATCGTGGTGCGATCGGGGGTGTTGCGCGTCATGAGCGCCCACCCGATGGCTTGCTCGAGGTGATGCATGGCACCTTCGCCATGCATGTCAGCGCGGCCATGGTCGTCGAGATCGAAGACGCTCTGCAATCGCAGAAGCGCTTCTTCGTCCGGTGCGATGTCGGTGGTTGGTGAGGTGATGACCACATCCATACTGAGGCAGAGCTTGTAGCGGCGCTTCATGAAATACTCCTTTTAGCGGTGTGCCTCCATCACACGCGTGAGGGGCATCGTATGTTGGCAACGCGTGCACTGGCAGAGTACGTCACCGTAGGTGGGGTCTTCGGGTGCGACGATGTGAAAACTCGTCGCCACACCGTTCACGTCGAACAAGAGTGAAAGGGGCGTGTTCGCGTCGAGCACTGCATAGCTCGTCACGGCCAGTGTATCGGACGCGCCGCAGTCGGGACAACGCACCTTGGGGTCTTCCCCGCGGCGTTTGCCCAGCCACGCGTCTACTTGCAGGGACGTGAACGTGAAGCCATCGCGTGCGAATGTAGAGATCACATCCCGTGCGAACGCGTTGTGCAGATCAACCGCGAGCGCGTCCTTGTCGAAGTGGTCTGCGAGGATCGCGAGCGCGAGCTGCATGCGCCCTTCTGACTTTCCCTTCTCGCCCCAGTCGAGGCCACCCGCACTGTGGCTGACGAGGTCCAACCGAGCACTGATGGTGCGCCCACCGGGCGCGATGGTCACGATGCACTTTCCGGGGATGCGACGGCCTTGGTAGGTCTTCACGGTCTGAGTCTCCTTTGTCGATGTTGACGGATTGTACACTAAAACCAGGTTCCAAACTGCAAGTCGCACTGTGGGTACGCTTTCTTAGCCGCATCCCGGATGCCCTTCACAGTCCAGCCGCGCCAGAGCACGATGCGTACGGGCAATGCGAGGTCGTGCGGTTCCACAGTGACGAAGATACGCTTCTTCTCCGCAGCGGGTTTCCATATGGGAGTACCACGGAGTCCCTGTTCGAAGAGGTTCATGGCATCAGCCTCCACGAAGACCTTCGCGAAGCGCTTTGAAGTTCTCGTCGAGGCGGCGCAAGCCTCGAATGTGCTCTTCGGGGTTATTCCACCGGGGCATCAAGGGGTGCCATTCGGGATCAATTTGAAGTACATGCAAGTTGCGTTCTCGGTGTCCGGGTTCCGCGTTGAAGTTGCGTACGAACTGAATGAACCGATCATCGAGCCAGGGCGGCACCCAGCAGCCTGAGCGGCAGATGTGAACTGCGTCGAGGGTGTGTCGCTGTGCGAACTTCACTGGATCAAACGCATTACGCGGTAAAACGCGCAACTGCCGGCTCAAGCCTCGGCGGCTGTCGCGGTAGTCGTCGGGGTCCTGTTCTTCTGGCGTGACCCACACGATACGTCGATCCTTACCCGCTTCAAGCCAGGCCCGGCCCCAGGTGTGGCAGTACCAGTGTTGAAGAGCGCGGTCGCTCTTCGACACCGGCCAGCAGTCGTGATGCCGATCGAAAAGAAGAATGGTGTCGCACGTGATCAGTTGCGGATCCCGAAGCGCGTACACGTGAGAGTCACTTACTGTTACCACATCGTGGTAGTCCTTTGTCAGTGGTCTGAGCGTATCCCAGAACGTGGGTTCTTCGTCAGAGACCTTGAGGGCATCGAGCACGTGCCCGCCACGGACGTCCCAGATGGTTCGCAGGTAGAAGAGGGACTCAACGTGTTGTATGTCCAAGTTCACGTCTTCGGGGACGAAGTAGTCAAAGTCGACGGAGATGCCGACGGTACGCTTAGCTCTTGGCATGATCGACCTCATCGAGCAACTCGCACAGCCTGCGCACCGCAGCCCATGCGTAGACAACTCGATACGACACGATGTTGCCCACGCTTCCAAGCCACTCCCACGCATCAGGATCGTCCAGGTCTTCATAAAGACGTTGACGCATCATGTACGGGTCACTCATCCGCCCTTTGGCTTCATCGAAAAGGTCCTTGATGCGCCGTGCTTCCCCTTCACCACCATCCTCAGCATCTCCTGCTGTCGCTTGTAGATCTTCGAGCATCCCTCTCATCTGGAAGTCGAGGTCTTCCTGAGCCACGCGTTCATCGAACTCATCGACGAGCTTGCCACCGTCGGTAAGCCCCACGCTGGCTTTCTGGCGCACGTAGTAGCCCACGTCGTTACAGCGACCCATCCAACGGAGCTTGGAGAGATGATCGAGATGATCGCTGTAGTACGCGAACACGCAATCGTCGATGTCGCCACCGACATAGAGCCTTCCACCCCACAGCGAGACGATCTCCGCTGCATGGATGTTCGTGAGGTGGCCATCCTTCTCGCGCTTCATGATGCGCCAGCGGTCCTCACGGTTGTCAACCAGCGCATGATCTTTGAACATAGCGATGGCTCGGTCGCAACGTTCCTTTACGAAGTCTCTCTTGGTCATAGTTTCACCAACCCAAGCTCACACAACTTGGCGAACACGTCATCTCCTTGCAGCACCACCTCGCCGCAGATGCCACTCTGTTGGGTATTGGTCCACGCCACGAACGCCTGCAACTGGGTCTCGGTGTGCTCGAGCTTCTCTGTCACTGCATCCAGGAACGCCGTAGGGTCCGTCGCCGCCATCAGCTCCCCGTTCTCGATGTGCTTTGCCAAGCGGTTGATGGCGTCCTCCATCCTCGCTGGGCCGAGGTGCTTGTGTAGAATCTCTTTGGCTTTGGTCATTTCTTCACCTTCACTGTCTTCTGCGCCCACATCTGTAGCTCAATGAGTTCGATCTCTTCCTGATTGTTGGACACAACTTTACGTGCAGTCTCTTCGGCAGCTTCTGCTGAAGGAAACGGACCCCACCAGCTCGGTACGTCCGTATGCCAACGAAACCACCAGCCTCGGGGATGTTGATGAATAACCTCAGGGAACGGCATCGTCGTGCTCCTTCCACCCCAACTTCACTTTGTACTCGTCCCGCTGTTTACACGACACCGTCAACGCCCGCACGAGGTCGTCTTGCTTGGCCTTGAGCTTCTCGATGTGCTTCAGGGTAGCGATCAGCTCACGTACCTCTTGATAACACTCTTTGCTCGTGATTTTGATACCGTGTTCTTTGGCGTAGAAATGCACATCAGCTTCCCAGCCGTACTCGAGACCTTGTGATGGGACTGCACCGCATTTCATTCCGTCCCCCTCGTCATGCCGTTACGATACGGCTCGATGAACGTCTTGAAGTACCGCTGCGCTCGCACTGTAGGCAGTATGAACTCACGCTTTGTTTCATTACCTTCGTTGAACCACTGCACCAACAGGGTCGTGCGGAGCTGCGTCAGTGTTTCGATCTGTGCTCGCAGGTTCTCGATGAGCTTGTCGATCTGTGCAACGATTTCGGACTGCTTCTCGATGGAAGGAACAGGGTTCTTCATGGAATCACTCGTTGCTCTAACAAGCGATTCAACCCCTCGCACTCTGCACACGGCAACGACTCTCCGTGTACCGTACACGACTCCTCGCGACGCGCTAACTCATCCAGATCATCGTCCGACTCCTCCGGCACATCGGCGAGCCGCATGGTGTGCGCTGCCTCTTTGAGCTTCTTAGCCAAGGCGACGCGAGCGGGTACTTCGATACGCTGCGCGTCCCACAGGTACTCGGAAGCACCCGCGTAACGATTCTCGATGTACTGCTCGGTATTTTCACGCTGTGTGATGAACTCACCAAGCGCGTCAGTGAGCAGATACGTAAGGTCTTTTCGTTCTTGCTCACTCAGGTGGTCGAGCATCATAGCGATGCAAGTCTTCATATCATAGCTCCGCTAAATCCTTTGAACATGCTCTCTCCTTCTCACGCTTTGTCAGCAGTGCAGCGATCTTCTCAAGTGCATCAGCGATGCGCTTCACGTCTGTGAAAAAGTTCGCCAGCGTGCGACTACCGAGAACACTCTTTGCTTCGTTCGCATTCATAGGAACTTTACGTTGCCTTTATTGGTCGGGGGTGCGGTCAGTGCCGTACCCGCGAAGAATGCCTCAACGATGCGTTCGATGAAGGCACTTTTAGCGAGAGAGTGCTCAGTACAGTATTTCTCTATCTGCGCATAGCGCTCAGCTGAAACGCTGATGCTACGACGCGTTTGCTTCTTGGCCATGAATGCTCCTATCTACCTGGGATGCGATACACTTTTCGCTTGGCTGCGCGTGTCATCCACGCATGAAAGTGGTCGAGCGTGATACTGGGTAGTTCATCGAGGGTTTCGAGCACTTCACGCAAGAGCACAGCGTTGTAGCCCGGCATGCGTATGACATCCTGTCCCATGAGAAATGCCGCATGTGCTCGCGGACCCATCTTCTTTGCTAGCTCTTGTTCTTTAGATTTCAGGACGGTTGCACACGCACAATCCATGCAGTTTTTGACGTGCTCCTTCAGGAACTCCACGCGCTTCAGAGAACCATCGAGCGAATCATCGGTCTGCGTACGTGCGAACTCGACGGTGACGCGACAGTAACCTGATCGCCAGATGTCGGTGAGTTTGGTGTGGCTCAGACGTGGTGCCATAGCCCATGAACCTTGCTGGTGTCTGCTTTAAAGGCATGGATGA